>CAJDUT010000026.1_pt1 | contig 46151 bp, 39 predicted proteins | sample 7390981 | NCBI WGS metagenome assembly CAJDUT01 (sample SAMEA7055681, study PRJEB34461) | soil metagenome | biome: terrestrial ecosystem; feature: Peninsula; material: soil | place: Antarctica | collected 2016 | reverse complement strand
GTCCAGGCACATGGGTTTTTCGCGTCCCCATCGTCTAGAGGCCTAGGACATCGCCCTTTCACGGCGGTAACAGGGGTTCGAATCCCCTTGGGGACGCCACCACGTTAACGAAAAGGCCAGCCTGCGCGCTGGCCTTTTCGTTTTGGGCGTGTTTGAAGCCAATACGTTGCAACTTCGGGCAACTTGCCGAGCACAATTCCCGACGAACGAACGGGCCAATCGCTCCATTGCGCTGAACTCGGAAAGACTCGTCGATCGCAACTCAGATCGCCGCCACAAGTGATCCAACCAATCGAAATTAATTTCGCAATTCATGCGAATGCCGACCAGATGTGCCTGATGGAATACCCCCAGAGAAATATTCCAAATCACTCAGTGGATTTTATGTCTTTGACGTAAAGATGATGTAACTGATTGTTTTGATGATTTTTTATTTTAAGTATCTGCCTGTCTCGATTGACCTGTAAAAACTGACAGTTGACGGTGAAATAGCGGCGCGTACGTAATGTTTGCGAACCAGAAAAAGTAGAGACCACAGACACTTTTCTCTTGCAACGACGAGGCAGCGATCAACCGATCCACGAGCTGATCGCCACACAGTCCGATTTCTGGCGCGACTTTCCGTTACACCACTGGAGACGATCATGAAAGCAGATCTGACATTTCCGAGGTTTCTGAACACAATCGACGCCGCATCGGTAGAAATCCGTTTGCGCTGCCGCGTGTTACTTTCGATCATCGCGATCGCCCTGGCAACATTGACGGTTATAGTTCCTGCAAACGCCGCGCCCCTCACAGTACCCAACGGCAGCTTTTCCGACCCGGCAAACAACGGAGCGCTAGGAGGCGGGTTCATTGGCGGCTCGGGCTCTGCGATGATCGGTAGTGGCCCATGGCAAGGAACCTACAACGGAGTGATAGGCGTTCTGGCGCCGCCTACCCTACAGATTCATGGCGGTGGAGCAACGATCAGCGGCTTGGCCGGCATCAACGTATTGGGCATTGCCAACAACGCCGGCTATTTCAGCCAGGAGCTGAGTTCCACCTTTGCGCCACAGCGGCACTATGTGCTGGCGGCAGATATCGACACCGGAGTACCGCTCAATGTTGGTCTACTCAATACGGGAAATGCCGGTTTGGCCTTGACCAGTGCTGGATCCCCCCTGGCCACTACCAGCAATGCCGCGAGCGGCATCGTTTCGCTGGCGCTGCTGGACGGTACAACGTATCACCTGACCCTCACCTACGACACGGGCGCGTCGGCCAGTGGAAACATCGGCGTGCGTGCATTCGCAACACCGCAAAACCTGGTCACTGCCAATCTGATCAACTCGGTCACGTTTCACAATGTCACATTGAGCTCCAGCGCCATCAACCCGGTAGCAGCATCCATCGGATCTGCGGGCGGAACACCTCAGGGTGCCACCGTGGATGCCGCCTTTGCTACAGCATTTGTCGTGGGGGTTCTTGATGCAGAAGGCGATCCCGTGCCGAATGCAACAGTGACGTTTGCCGCGCCGTCGAGCGGGCCAAGCGCAACACTTTCAGCCACAACCATCGTCACGGACGCCAACGGACAGGCGCATGTCACCGGTGTCGCAAATGGCATCGCTGGCGCCTACACGATCACGGCAACGGTCGATGGCGTCGGCACACCTGCGGTGTTCCAGCTCACCAATCTTGCCGGTACCGCGAGCAGCGTAGCCGCTGCGAGCGGTACGCCGCAAAACGCGACTGTCGCGACGGCATTTTCCACCCCATTGGGCGTCACCGTCTTGGACGCTGACAACAATCCGGTGAGCGGCATCACAGTGAGATTCGCGGCCCCAGGCTCGGGCGCCAGTGTCACGTTCCCGTCAGGTTCGACGGCCAACACAGATAGCTCCGGACACGCCCAGGTGGACGTCGTCGCCAATACCGTAGCAGGTGACTACAATGTCACTGCAAGCGTGAACGGTGCTGGCACCGCGGCGAGCTTCGTATTGACCAACCTCGCTGGCGCCGCTTATCTGGCCGTACCTGCCAGCGGCACGCCGCAGAGCGCAATGGTTTCCACGCCATTCGACTCAGCGTTGGCCGTAATCATTACGGACGCTTACGGCAATCCGGTCAGCGGCGCGTCGGTGACGTTCACGGTACAACCGAATGCCGACACTGGTGCGGGCGCAAGCTTCCCGCCCGGTCAGGCTACACTGATGGTCATTACCGATCGCGAGGGCCATGCGCAGGTTCAAGCCGATGCAAATGAGTTCGCTGGTTCATATCAGATCACGGCAAGCGGTAACGGCCTTGCGACCGTGGCGGTCTTCAACCTGACCAATACGGCAGACGTCACACCCATTGGAACCCCCACCAGCGGAGGCGGACAAGGCGCCAATGTAGAAGCGGCATTCTCGTGCATGCTGCAACTGAAGGTGACCAGTGATGGCTCGACCCCGATGGTAGGCGTCAGCATCGACTTTGTAGCTCCGAATTCGGGTCCGTCGGCGATGCTTTCCAACGGCATCGATAGCGGCACCACCGTGACGCAAACCACCGACATCAACGGCATGGTTGCAGTCACGGCCCAGGCCAACGACATAGCCGGCAAGTACACGATCTCCGCTGGCGTCACCGGCTCGGGCTCAGCCCTCGCCGACTACCCGTTGTCCAATTTCCCCGCTGGCGAACGGATCTTCCAGGGTGGATTTGAAATCCTGCCAAGCAGGTGCTCAGGAAATTAACCGAACGAAGGAGATTGAACAGAATCGCGCCAGCTTGTCTGGCGCGATTCGTATTTACGGCCCCGGTCGTTTGATGGGGTAAAGCATGGGCGACGATCAGCCCACCAGACAAAATCAAGCTTTCGAGATTGGCGAAAATCTCTTCGATGCTGATGCTGGCGACTCCGCCACAACCAGCCGCCCAGTTGGCAACCAGCGCAAGACACGCATAATCGATCTTCAGCTCGCGGGCGAGCGCGGCTTCCGGCATTGCGGTCATGCCGACCAGATCGCAACCATCACGGCGCATGCGGGCGATTTCGGCGCGTGTTTCAAGCCGGGGACCTTGCGTGGCTCCGTAACAGCCGCCATCCACAACATCGAAGTTTGCGCGCGCTGCTGCGTCAAGCACGCTACTGCGCAATCCGGAGCTGTACGGCTCGGTGAAATCGACGTGTTCCACCTTCGTACCTTCGACATCGCTGAAGCTGTCCAGCCGCCCATGCGTGTAGTCGATGATCTGGTCCGGCACAGCGACGACACCCGGTGCCATGTCGTCGCGAATTCCGCCGACCGCATTGACACCAAGCATCCGCCGAGCGCCGATGTGATGCAATGCCCAGACGTTGGCGCGATAGTTCACACGGTGCGGTGCAATCGTATGGTCTTCGCCGTGACGCGCCAGGAACGCGATACGCGCGCCATCGAGTTCACCGATGGTCACCATGCTGGAGGGCGCACCGAATGGCGTCGAAATGGACTGCTTTTCCACGTTGCGCAACGCGGGCAAGTTGTACAGACCGCTGCCGCCGACGATCGCTAAATCCAGCTTCATGGCGCCCTCAAATGGCGTAGATGCCGGGCAGATTCCGGCCGCGTTCGTAGTAGTCCATGCCGAAGCCGAAAACGTAACGATCCGGTACCTCGACCCCGACAAAATCCGCATGAATACCCGGAATGGTGCGCCCGTGGCGCTTCACGCAAAGCGCCGCGATCAGCACCTGGCCTGCGCCCTGCTCCACGCAATAGTCGCGAATGGCACTCAGGGTGTGGCCTTCATCCAGGATATCGTCCACCAGAATTATTGTGCGTCCCTTCATGCTGATGCCTGGCCTCTTGATCCAGTGCAATTCTTGGCCTTGGGTGCCGCCCCGATAACGCGTGGCATGCACGTAATCGAACTCAAGCTCATGCGTGATGGCGAGGGCCAGGCCGCCGGCAAAGATCAATGCACCGTTCATGACCGGCAAGAAAATAGGGACATCGTCACCGAGCGCCCGATCGATCTGCTCGCCCATGCGTTTTATTTCCGCATCCAGCCTGCTTCGGTCGAAGAGCAGTTCGGCAGACTTGAGGGCTTCGGCAAGGGTTGGATGTGTCATCGCGGTAAGTTGCTCAAGTCGTTGATTAATTTGGTTCAAGCGCGGTTACACGCTCGATGAAACGATTGCGTTGCGGATTGTCGACGATTTGCTGCCACGTCGAGGCAACCTTGCCACACAATGAAGCCACGCGATCCGGGTCGTATCCTGGCACATCACGTTGCGTTGCCAACGCTGCGCCGACGATATCCGGTTTGCACACCAGAACCAGATCACAGCCGGCCTTTCGATGGGCTTCAATGCGCGCACCGATTCCGCCCACGCCCGTTGCCGCCGCCATGCTGATGTCGTCGCTGAACACGACGCCGCGGAATCCGAGCTCACCGCGCAGAATGTGCTGGATCCACACCCGCGAATAACCAGCCGGATTGGCATCGACGGCCGGGTACACGACATGCGCCATCATCACCGCCTCCGCACCCGCATCGATGGCATCGGCAAACGGAATCAGGTCGGATCGCCGCATTTCATCCAGATTGCGTGGATCGGTCGCCGTTTCCACATGGGTATCTTCCAGCACCGACCCGTGCCCCGGAAAATGCTTGATCGTCGCAGCCATGCCGGCCATGCGCATGCCGCGCATATAGGCGAGTCCCAATTCGGATGCCACGACTGGATCGGCATGCAAGGCGCGATCGGCAATGATGCGGTTAATGCATTTGAGGTCAAGCACCGGAGCGAAACTCAGGTCGACGCCAATCGTGCGCATTTCCGTGGCCATTAGCCACGCGTGTTCTTCAGCCAGTGCTAGCGCACGTTGCGGGTCGCGTGCATAACATTCGCCGATACGCGCCAGCGCCGGTAGGCGCGTGAATCCATCACGGAACCGCTGTACTACGCCCCCTTCCTGATCGACGCAGACGAGAAACGGATCTGGGCGAACTACACGTAGCTGTGTAATCAGCTCAGTGACCTGTTCGCGCGATGCGAAGTTGCGCGAAAAAAGAATGACTCCACTCACAACTGGCGCGCGCAGCCAGTCGCGTTCTTCAGCGTCCAATTGCGTGGCTTTGATTCCGATTATCAGCATCTATTTCGGCAGTCGATTGGGCAAAGCAGCGCGTTGCGTCCGCTCATTGTAGCAATCCGTGTATCAGCGGCGCTCGAACAGTGCAATGGACTCGACATGCGCGGTGTGCGGGAACATGTCCATGACTCCGGCTGCTTGAAGCTTGAAACCATGGCTATTGACCAGCGTGCCCGCGTCGCGAGCGAGCGAACCTGGGTGGCACGATACGTAAACGACGCGCCGCACATCGCGCTTCGGCAAATAGTCAAGCACGACTGCCGCGCCATTGCGCGGCGGATCCAGCAACACCAGATCGTAACGCTCCCGCGCCCATGCACTAGCGCGTTGGTCGGCGGCAAGATCGGCGGCAAAAAACTCGGCATTCTCGATGCCGTTGCGTTGCGCGTTTTCTCCAGCGCGACGCACCAGTCCCGCCTCGCCTTCCACGCCGACGACGTGCGCGCTGCCACGCGCCAGTGGCAACGTGAAATTGCCCAGCCCGCAAAACAAATCCAAAACCCGGTCGCTTGCCTGTGGCTCAAGCAACCCCAGCGCATGATCGATCATGCGCCGATTCATGCCCGCATTGACCTGGATGAAATCCAGCGGCCTGAAGTCCAGTTCAAGATCGTACGCAGGCAGGCGAAAACTCAACTGTGCATCCGTCGGCCACAACGCAGCGACACTGTCGATACCACCCGGTTGCAGGTAGATGCCCAGTGAATGCGTCTTGCCAAACGCGATCAGCGCGTCAGTATCGTGCAGCGACAGCGGTTGCAAATGCCGAAATATCAGCGCGACCAGATCGTCGCCGGCGGCAACTTCAATTTGCGGAATGTCGCGCTTTGCATCGAGCGATTCGATCAACGCCGCGATCGCTTCAATGCGTTCGCCGACGGCCGGGTGCAGCACATCGCAATGCTTGATGTCGGCGACGTAGCGGCCATTGGTTTCACGAAATCCGACCAGGACGCGACCTTTCTTGTCGACGAACTTCACGCTTAGCCGCGCCTTGCGGCGGTAGCCCCAAGGCGCGTCGGTCAACGCCGGCAACACACTTTCCGGCGTGACCTTGCCAATACGTTTGAGGTTTTCCATCAGTGTGCGCTGCTTGGCGGCAATCTGCGCGGCGCCGTCCAGATGTTGCAGCACGCAGCCGGCGCATACGCCGAAATGCGCACAGCGTGGCTCGATCCGATCCGGCGATGGCTGCAACACTTCTTCGACAACGGCTTCGTCGAAATGACGTTTCTTGCCGGTAAAGCGCAGGCGTACGCGCTCGCCGGCCAGCGCGCCGGAGACGAATACGGCCTTGCCGTTGACGTGCGCAACGCCGCGACCGTCGTGCAATAGATCGGTGATGTCTGCTTCAATGATGGTCATGCGTGATCGATCCAACCGCGCGAAAGCGCGATATCGTTGAAAAGCCGGGGGTTGCGACGAAACCACGCCGTCACAGTGCGATGATACCAGCCAGGACCTTGATCGTGGCGTCGCCTGGCAACATGCTTGAGGACAATGATCACGAAAATCCACACACCGCGAGTGCTGGTCGCCGATGACGATCCCGTCACGCTCACGTTTTTCCGGGCGACGCTGGAACAATTCGGTTGCCGCGTTGTTGCTGCTTCCAGCGGTGCCGACGCTCTAGACGCCGCGCGCGGCGGCACGTTTGATTTGCTGTTGCTGGATCGGCGAATGCCGGATTTCGGCGGCTGTCGGCTGCTTGCCGCATTGCGCGGCGAAGAAATCCATGCACCAGCGGTCGCGACCAGCGCCGACATCGATGCGGCAGCAGTGCGAGAATTGAAGGGCGGCGGATTTCACATCGTCGTTGCCAAGCCATTGTCGCGCACAGCGTTGCTGGAAGTGCTGCAACCGCTGTTGCCGAACATCGGCAACCTCTCATCGACCCATCAGCAGACGCAACCGATACTCGACGATGCATCGGCGCTGGCCGCCAGCGGCGACAATCGCGACATCATGCACAAGCTGCGCAGCCTGCTTGCGGCCGAACTTGAGACGCTACCGGGCGAGTTGAGCCGCATCTGCAACGCGGGTGATTGGCCCGAGCTGCGCGAGCGCGCGCATCGATTGAAGGCATCCTGTGGCTTTTGTGGTGCGCGCGCATTGGCCGGGGCTGCTGCCCAACTCGAAATCACCCTGCGCGAAACGCCAGCGCATCTGGATTCGGCGCTAGCTGATTTGCTGCACATCTGCCGAGAAACTCAGGCGCAATTACAACATCAGGACGCATCGTTGCCCGCCGACATTTGATTGCTTGCCAGCATGCTCCAGGCACGCAACCCTGCACCGTCCAGATGATGGGCAATCACGGCACGCAACAGGCGACGCAAGGCGACCAGATCAGCCGCCTCCGGCTGCTCGTCGCGTGCCAAAGCAAGCAAGGCGCTGCCGGGTACTTGCAGCCCGTCGGCATGATCGCGCCAGGGTATTGATCCGGAATCGAAACGCCAGGCGTATGTGCACGCCGGATCAAGGCGCGCGCCATTTTCACCCTCGCTTTCCAGCTGCAATCCGTAGCCCATATGCATGAGCAGATCGCGTTCAAAACGACGCAATGTCCAGGCCGTTGGCTCGCCGTGAGCAAGGCGCGCCAGCGTGGTGACGTAGTCAGAAAACAAATTCGAATGCGGATCGTGACGCGTGAGCATGCGCGTGAGCAATTCATTCAGATACAGCGCACACAGCAGCGCTTCTCCCGTCGTTTTGAGCGGCACGGCTGCCGGTTCGACTGCCGTCAACGTAGCCAGTTCGCCGCGCCCGGTCCAGCTGAGCAGAAGTGGCGTCAACGGCTGCAACAAGGCCCGCGGCGTGCGCGAACGGGCTGCGCGCACACCGCGAGCGACGAGCCCAACGCGACCGTGATCGCGGCTGAATACTTCAAGCAACAACGACGTCTCGCGCCATTCGCGCGCGTGCAAGACGAATCCGGGCTGCTGCTCAATGCGCACGGCGCAAGTAGCTGGGCTTAATCCGAATAGCCGAATCGACGTAACGCTGCTTCGTCGTCGGACCAATTCTCGCGAACCTTGACCCAAAGGCGCAGGAAGATGCGCCGATCGAACGCGCGTTCCATGGATTTTCGGGCGGCAGTTCCTATCGCCTTGAGCTGTGCCCCGCCCGCTCCGATCACAATGGCCTTCTGGCCCGCCCGCTCGACCCAGATAGCGGCAGAAATTTCGGTGTGCTTGCCCGTGTCGCGAAACTCCTCGATCTCCACGGTGACCGCATACGGCAACTCCTGCGCCAAACGCAGCATGAGTTGTTCACGCACCATTTCCGCGGCGAGAAATCGCTCACTGCGATCGGTGAGTTCGTCTTCGGCAAACACGGCTGCCGCCTCGGGCAGGCGCGCGACAATGGCTGTTTCCAACTCGCTCAAGCCATCGCGTCGACGCGCTGAAACAAGAAAGACTTCATCGTAGGAACACGTTGAAGTTATTTCTGTAACTAATTGTAGTAATTTACTTTTATCTTTGATCGTATCGATCTTGTTCAATACCAGAAAGCGCGCTGTTTCAGTCGTACTCAAGGCCTGCCAAACTGCGAGGTCTTCGCCCGTCCAGCGCCCGGCGTCGATCACATGCACGGCGACATCGGCTTCGCCCATGGCTTGATGGGCCGCACGATTGAGTTGCCGGTTAATAGCCTTGGTCGCACCGCGATGCAGTCCGGGCGTATCCAGGAACAAGATTTGACCTTCGGCACGCGTCAGTACGCCGAGGATTCGATGGCGCGTCGTTTGTGGCTTCGGCCCGACGATGCTCAGGCGCCAGCCGAGCAGCGAATTGAGCAGCGTCGATTTGCCGACATTGGGACGCCCGACCAGGGCTGCCGTGCCGCAGCGGTATGGTTGAGTTTTACCAACCGTCGGCAATTCAGCTAATGCCATATTCAGCCTTCTGGTGCATGCAGGATATTGCTTCCAATGCGGCCGCCTGCTCGGCTGCACGCCGACTGCTACCGCGCCCATCGCAACGCAATTGCAGTTCGTCGATTACGCACTGCACATCGAAAATCTTCGCATGATCCGCCCCGCTCGACCCGGTCAATTCGTACACGGGCAACTCGTGACCACGTGCTTGCAGCATTTCCTGCAAACGCGTTTTCGGGTCCTTGCCATCGTCCGGCGAAACGTGAGCAAGCGATTCGTCGAACCAGGCGTGTACAACCTGACGGCAGTTCATCCAGCCACCATCGAGATAAATCGCCGCCACCAGCGCCTCAAACGCATCGGCAAGAATCGAATCGCGGCGAAATCCGCCGCTTTTGAGTTCGCCCGGCCCCAGATGCAACTGATCGCCCAATTCGAGTTCGCGCGCCAGCTTGGCCAGCGCAGGCTCATTGGCCAGCGCAGGCTCACTGACAAGGCGCGAGCGCATGCGTGTGAGCTCACCTTCATCTGCCTTGGGAAAGCGTTCATAGAGCTGCTCAGCCACGAAACAATTGACGAGCGCGTCACCGAGGAACTCCATGCGCTCGTTGTTGCGCGCACCGACGCTGCGGTGGCTCAGCGCACGATCACGTAGAGCGGCATCCTGAAAAATATAGGTTGAGGGTGCGGCCAAGGAATTCAAAAAGTGCGTAAATCAGTACGTTCCACCGTGGGAGATATCCACGGTCTTTTCAAAGTGGACAAGCAGATCGATGTTGTAGATGAAGGGAATGTCCCGATCATAAGCCACCTGTAGGCTATGCTGACCTTTAGTTGTAATCAAGGTCACACTACTTAACGGAACATTGGCCTCATCAACGTACTGAACATCGAAAATCGGTTCAAGCTTTCGCCGGATCTCCCCGATTGTCATGCTATCGATCCCGGGCTCGGTCTGCATCGATTTCACTGACTTGACCACTCCGTAATACTCGGTATACACCGGGACCAGCTTCATGGCGCCATAAGCGAAAAAGCCAACAACACAAAGCATCAGCGCAAAGCCGATCATGGTGATGCCTTTTTGCGTTTTTTGCATGTGCATTGTCGTTCCCTATTTGATCATGGTGCCGATACGTTTGAAGTCGATGCCGCCATTCCAGTTCATCCAGATGATGAACGCCCTGCCGATCAAGTCCTTTTCCGGAACGAATCCCCAATAGCGGCTGTCTTCGCTGTCGTCGCGATTATCCCCCATTGCGAAATAGTGTCCAGCCGGTACCCGCCAAGTACCCTCCTTACCGGGCAGCAGCAGGTTGGATTCAAGAATCTGGTGGGTGACGCGAGGCAGCATTTCGTCGTGGATTTCCGCACCGGCCATGCGCCTGCCGGAATCACCGCTGCCAACGAACGGGCCGACGTCGGTTTGTGTGATTTCTTTGTCGTTGATGTACAAGGTCTTGTTGCGATACGTGATTTCATCGCCAGGAAGGCCGATAACGCGCTTGATATAGTCCTGCCCTTGCTTGTTGGGATCGTGATCCGGATTCGGGTAACGGAATACGAAGACATCCCCACGCTGTGGCTCGCCGATGGAAAAGACCTTGGTACCAAGGACCGGCAGACGCAACCCATAGCTGAATTTGTTAACCAGGATGAAGTCCCCGACCAGCAAAGTCGGCATCATCGATCCGGAAGGTATCTTGAACGGCTCGGCGATGAATGACCGGAACAGCAGCACAATCAGGATCACCGGGAAAAACGAGCGGGCGTACTCGACGATGATCGGTTCGCGCAGGGCCTCCTGCGCGCGCTGCTGGCGCTCGGCATCACTGCCTTCGGACCGCTCGAGCGCTTGCGCACGCGCGCGCCGTCGGTTGCTGAAGAACAACCGATCGATCAACCAGATCACGCCAGTGAGCGCGGTAAGCGCGACCAGCAACAATGCAAAATCAAAATCCATGAATAGCTCCTTTGGACCTGGAAGTGGAAATTTGAAGCCGGCCACTAGACAGCGCGAAAACGCCTATCCAATTCGCGATTCCCAATTTCCGCTTCCCGGCTATTTATCCGCCTGCAATACGGCAAGGAAGGCTTCCTGCGGAATTTCCACGCGGCCAACCCGCTTCATGCGTTTCTTGCCTTCTTTCTGCTTTTCCAACAATTTACGTTTGCGCGAAACGTCGCCGCCATAGCATTTTGCCAGCACGTTCTTGCGCAATGCCTTGACCGTAGCGCGCGACAAAATCTGTGCGCCGACAGCCGACTGGATAGCGACATCGAACATCTGCCTCGGGATCAAATCTTTCATGCGCTCGACCAAATCGCGGCCGCGTCGATCTGCGTGACTGCGATGCACGATGGTGCTCAACGCATCCACGCGGTCGCCGTTGATCAGCACATCCAGACGCACGAACGGGCCGGCCTGAAAGCGCTCGAAATGGTAATCCATTGAGGCATAGCCGCGCGACACGGATTTGAGGCGGTCAAAGAAATCCAGCACCACTTCGGCCAATGGCAATTCGTAACTGATCTGCACTTGCGTGGCCAGATAATGAATCGAGCGCTGCGACCCGCGCTTTTCCTCGCACAAGGTAATCACGTTGCCGACGTAATCTGGCGGCGTGAGAATATTCGCCACGATGATCGGTTCACGCACTTCCTGGATATTCTGCAAAGGCGGCAGTTTGGCGGGATTATCCAGCTGCACCGCCTTGCCGTCGGTTTGCAATACTTCGTAGATCACCGTCGGCGCGGTCGAGATCAGATTCAAATCGTACTCGCGCTCAAGGCGCTCCTGCACGATTTCCATGTGCAGCATGCCCAGAAAGCCGCAGCGAAAACCGAACCCCATGGCTTCGGAGCTTTCCGGCTCGAAATGCATGGCAGCATCGTTGAGCTTGAGCTTTTCCAGTGCCTCGCGCAGGGATGGGTAATCGTCGGCAACCACAGGAAACAAGCCGGCGAACACGCGCGGCTGAATTTTCTGGAATCCTGGCAACGGCTTGCTCGCCGGTCTGCCGGCTTGCGTCAGGGTGTCGCCAACTGGAGCACCGTGCACATCCTTGATCGCCGCCGTGACCCAACCTACTTCGCCCGAACCCAGTTTGGGCCGCACGCTACGCTTGGGAGTAAATACGCCGACGTTGTCGACTTCGTGGGTGCGCCCGGTGGACATCACCAGCAGTTTGTCGCCGGGGCGGATTTCACCCTGCATCACGCGCACCAGCGATACCACGCCCAGATAATTGTCGAACCAGGAATCGATGATCAGTGCTTGCAGGTGATCGGTGTCGCGCGGTTTCGGAGGCGGGATGCGCGCCACAATGGCCTCGAGCACATCCACCACGTTTTCTCCGGTCTTGGCGCTGATCGCGATGGCATCGTCTGCATGGATGCCGATCACGGCCTCGATTTCCGCCTTGACCTTTTCGATATCGGCCGTCGGCAGGTCGATCTTGTTCAGTACGGGCACGACTTCCAGACCCATTTCGACGGCGGTGTAGCAGTTGGCAACGGATTGCGCTTCGACACCTTGCGCCGCATCCACCACCAACAATGCGCCTTCGCAGGCGGCCAGGGATCGGCTGACTTCGTAGCTGAAGTCGACGTGACCGGGTGTATCGATGAAATTGAGCTGGTAGGTCTTGCCGTCGCGCGCCGTGTAGGGCAGCGAGACGCTCTGCGCCTTGATGGTGATGCCGCGCTCGCGCTCGATCGGGTTGGTGTCGAGCACCTGCGCCGCCATTTCACGCGCCTGCAAACCGCCGCACAATTGAATGATACGGTCGGCCAGCGTGGATTTGCCATGATCGACATGCGCGATGATGGAGAAGTTGCGAATCAGGTTCATGCGTTGCAGCGGGCTCGGTGATCTGCCGCGCCATACGCTCGGCAAAGCGCCTATTATCGCAGAAACCCGCGCCTCGCGCCGCCGCCGATCAAGGAAAAACACAGGTTGCGGCTGTGTCAGCGCCAAAACAACAACGGGGCTCGTGAGAGCCCCGTTGCGTATACTCAAGCGCTATCAACCCTTGTTCTTGGGCACGGTAACCGCAACAAATTGCGTCGCTTCGCCACGCCGCACCAGCAACATCACCGAATCGCCGGGCTTGACATGCGTGACCGCCGCATCGAATTCGCTGGCTGAATTGACCGATTTGCGCCCGACCATCAGAACCACATCGCCTGCCTGCACTTGGCTACGACGCGCAGCCACCCCGCGTACGTCGGTAATGACTACGCCCTGATCCTTTAGTCCCAGTGACTTGCGTTGCGCGCCGGTCAGATCTTCGACCACGATACCCAGTGGGTTGCCGGAACCTGCACTGCCATCGCCAGTACCGGCCAGCGCGTTCTTGTCGCGCGGCAACTCGCCGACGGTGACCGGCACGGTCAACGTCTTGCCATCGCGGAAGATCTTCAACTGTGCGGTTGTTCCAGGCTTGGTGTTGCCCACCAGTGGTGGCAGATCCGTAGACTGCTCGATGGAATGCCCGTCGTACGCAACGATCACATCGCGAACCCGCACACCCGCCTTGTCGGCACCACCGCCCGGAGTCACCTCGGCAACCAGGGCGCCGCTCGGCGTGGAAAGCCCCACGCTCTGCGCCAGTGCGCGATCCATATTCTGGATATGCACGCCGATCATGCCGCGCGACACATGGCCCGTCGCCTTGAGCTGCTCCACGGTATTCATCGCGATATTAATCGGGATCGCGAATGAAATGCCGACCGAGCTTCCGGTATTGCTGTAGATCTGCGAATTGATGCCGACCACTTGCCCGTCCAGATTGAACAACGGCCCGCCGGAGTTGCCGCGGTTGATCGGCACGTCGGTCTGGATAAACGGCACGTATTGCTCACTGCCGTCGCGCGAACTGCGGCCGACATAACTGATGATGCCGTGGGTAACGGAATGATCGAAATCGAACGGCGATCCGATCGCCACGACCCATTGACCCGGCTTGAGCTTGCTTGAGTCGCCGATCGTGACGGTCGGCAAATCTGTTGCATTTACCTTCAGCAGCGCAATGTCGGACTGCTTGTCCGTACCGACGACTTTGGCGTCAAGTTCGCGCCGATCGGACAATCGCACGACCACTTGATCAGCGCCTTCAACCACATGATTATTGGTCAGAATAAAGCCGTCGCTGGAAATGATGAAGCCCGAGCCCTCCGAGATGCGCGTGCCGTCGATTCGCGGGTGCCCACCGGGACCGCCTGGACCGCCTGGACCGAAGAAGCGACGGAAGATTTCCGGCACGTCCTGTGGATCAACGTCACCATTTTGCGTGGAGTCGGCGCCGTTGTGGGTTGCCTGCACGTTGACAACGGCCGGCCCGTTTTTTTCAACAAGCTGGGTAAAGTCCGGCAGGTCCGCCCAAACGCTGACGGATACGAAAGCCAGCGTCGTGAAAAGCAGCATTTTTTGCAAAGCACTCTTGTACATAACGTCGTCCTCAGATGACTATCCAAAGGGAAAAATGTCGCTGTTATCGATCATCGTGCTGCTCAAGAGTTCCCTAATGGGACTCAGAACACGCTGGGTCCGCGGGGGGCGGGTAGCCGCCGTCACGCGATGGAACTAGTAATGCTTCGCCGCCTGCGGCTGCGCGCTAGCGTTTGGCAGCGCCTGCGCGCGCGGAGATATCGGATTCAACAGGTAAGGTGAATACCGGCTCATCGCATCGGGTCCGTACAAGCCGTAGCGCGGCAACGGCACCAGTTCCGCATCGTAGCTGGCGGGCTGGGCAAATTCGGAATTCATCAACATCGGCGATGGCCTGACCGGCGCACGCAAATCGATCGGTGGAGATACCGCGGCGGCGGCAGGAATAATGGCCACGGTTTGCATAGCCTGGGGTGGCGCAAGTTGAGTCGGACGCACCACCACGAGTGCCAGCACCGCCACGGTAGCGGCGATTGCGCTGCCCCCGACCCAGCGCAGCACGCGCAATCCGCCGGTTGCTCCGGATCGAGGCGACTGCTCTGCAATAGATCGCATCACGACTTCGCTGAAATCCGAGCGCAGCGCAACGGCAAGCGTCTCCCGTCGCATCACGCTGCCGACGACCTGATAGCACGACCAGGTTTGCGCCAGTTGCACATTGCTGTCGACGCGGCGCAGCAGAAAACGGGTCTGATCGGCCGGCAGTTCGCCGTCCATCAGTGCGGATAATTGTTCGCGTAATTCTTCGCTCATGACTCGATCGCCTTGACATCCGACAGGAGTGGACGCAGTTGCTGATCGATCGCATCGCGTGCCCGGAAGATACGGGAACGCACTGTGCCGATCGGACAATTCATGGTTTGCGCAATTTCTTCATAACTCAGGCCTTCTACCTCGCGCAGGGTGATGGCAGTTTTCAGGTCTTCAGGTAATTGTTCGACCGTGTCGAATACAGTTCGTTCAATTTCCTGACGCAATAATTCATGCTCGGGGGTGGCCTGGTCCTTGAGCCGGCTGCCACCATCGATCAACACCGCATCCTCGATCGCGATATCGTCAGTCGGCGGACGTCGTCCGAGGGAAACCAGGTGATTCTTGGCAGTGTTGGTAGCGATCTTGTACATCCAGGTGTAAAACTGACTATCGCCGCGAAACGCGGCAATCGCCCGATAGGCACGAATAAACGCTTCCTGCGCGATATCCTGGCATTCGCTCCAGTCCGAGACATAGCGTGAAATGATGCCGATCACCTTGTGCTGGTATTTACGCACCAACAGGTCGAACGCACGCTTGTCGCCTTTCTGTACCCTGAGTACCAGGGCTTGATCCGAGTCTTGTTCGCCCATCCGGGCTGCACTCCATTTGCTAGTGTACTAAGAGACCGTTTCAAGCCGGTGGCATAGACCGGAACGATCGCGGAAAAGTTCAATTGGGGGCAAAGTTGCGAAATTCTATCCGCGCCGTGGCGCCGATGCCGCAGTTTCCGCCGCGGCAACACTGTGAAAAAGACGCTCACGTTCGATCAGCAGGTTTTCAAAACTGGCCGCCGGCAGTGGTCGGCAAAACAGGTAGCCCTGGAGTTCCTCGCAGCCTTCGCCGCGCAGGAAATCCAGGTGCTGTTCGATCTCCACGCCTTCGGCGACGACGGCGCGGTTGAGGTCGTGCGCCATGTTGATGGTTGCGCGAACGATGGCTTCATCGTCCGGGTCCACGCCGATATTGCGCACGAATGTCTGATCGATCTTGATCCGGTCGGCGGGAAATCGTTTGATGTAATCGAGCGAGGATTGCCCAGTCCCGAAATCGTCGATGGATATGCCACAACCCAGATTGCGCAATCCCTGTAATGTCTCGAGCAGGTTGGGAATGTTCTTGACGTTGATGCTCTCGGTGACTTCCAGGTCCAGCAGGTTGGCTTCCAGCCCGGTATCGCGCAACACAGAAGAAACGATATCGACCAAATTCGGCAGGCGTAACTGCAACGCAGACATATTCACGCCGATGCGCAAGTTCAGGCCAAACCGATCCTGCCAGCGTTTGGCGTCGGCGCAAGCGGTCCGCATGACCCACTCCCCGATCGACATGATCAAACCGTTTTCCTCGGCGATGGGAATGAAGAATGCCGGGCTGATCATGCCCAGTTCGGGATGTTCCCAGCGAACCAAGGCTTCCATTCCCGCCATGTCTTCGCTTTTGGTTTCAATCTGCGGTTGGTAGTAGACGCGCAACTCGCCATTCTTTTCGGCAAGCCGCAATTTCGACTCCAACGCCAACCGCTGCTGGTGCGCTTCCTCGGGCACGGCAACGTAGGTCTGGAAATTGTTGCGTCCAAGACCTTTGGCGCTGTACATGGCCACGTCCGCATGTTTGAGCAGGCGCTCGGCACTGGCGGCATCATCGGGATAGAAGCTCACGCCGATACTGGCCGTGATGTGCAATTCACCGCCATCATCCAGGGCAAGCGGCACTTCCATGACACGTACGATCTTCTCGGCAATCCGCATGACATCGTCGCGCTGCACGATATGGCGCAGGATCATGGTGAATTCGTCGCCGGCATAGCGTGCTACCGTGTCCGACGCGCGCACGCTGGCGCGCAAGCGCTTGGAAACGGCAATCAACACCTGATCGCCAACGCCATGGCCGAGTGAATCGTTGATCGACTTGAAACGATCCAGATCGACGAACAACACGGCGAACATTTCGCTGGTGCGATGCGCCGTCTTGATCGTGGTTTCCAGGCGATCGTTGAACAACAGACGGTTTGGCAACCCGGTCAATGCATCCTGCAAGCCCTTGGCCTTGCCTTGTTCCCGTGCGCGGCGCAATTCCAGGTCCATTGCCAGTCGCGCCGCGATCACACGCAACGGATCGGTTACGAGTGCATCGGCAATGAGCGCCTTGCGACGCCCGATCAACAGCGCGCCAAGCGTGTTATGGCGTTCGTCGCGCAGGGGCATTCCGATGAACGCCTCGAATCGGGAAAATGCCAGGAACGGGTCCTGTTCGATCTTAGTCCACGCCGCATCCCCGTGAACCACGGTTTCGCCCGCAACGATGCGTTTGAGGGTAGGCTGCTTGAGTGGGTCCGGCGCCTCGGCCAGGAGATTCGCCCGATGCCAGGTGAACAACGGTTGTTCTTCTCCGGCACGCTCGGGGCGGGCCGAGACGAGCATCACGAAATCCGGATCGAGCCAGTCGCAAATGATTTTCACGATCTGGCTCACACCCTCGTCGCCGCCCGGACACTCCGATGCACGCGCCGCGATCTCCAGCGCCGCCTGATAACGATCCGAATCAGCAGGTTCGCGAAACACGGTGACGTGAACCAGGTTGCCGCCCTGAACGGCCAGGCGCATATGTGCCTCGGCCGTGTACGAACCGCCGTCGCCGCGCGGCTTTCGACAAGCGAACGTGGCCGTGCCGTCGCGGGCAAGACGTGTCAACAAATCGCGACGTTGTTCGCGATCGTGGTCCATGTCCAGGGTTTCCAACTGCTGCCCAATCACCTGAGCGCGAGAAAATCCGGAGCGCTGCTCGAACACGGCATTGGCGTCGATGACACTTCCGGTCTTGGGGTCGGACAGGACGATTTCGTCGAGCGCGGCATCAAATAGAAACTGATAGCGATCCTCGTCCGCCGATCGCTTGTCGGCTTTCGAGCCATTCGCCTGACGCAGTTGCAAAAGTACGCCGCGCACGCGCGCCAACACTTCGCCGGGATCGACTGGACTGCGCATCCATTCCACGACGCCGGCGGGCGAATGTCCCCACTCCCATTGCCGTTGATTCGGGTCGGCTGCGACGATACCAATAACCGGCACGCGGGCCAGGCGCGCATCGCCCTTGAGCTGCGCGCAAAACGCGACGGCTTGCTGAGCCTCGCCCAGGAACTCCATGACCACAACATCGATCTTGGGGTCTTGTTGCAGGAAGGACAAGGCTTGGCTCAGGTCCTTGGCCGTATAGATTGCCTCGAAATCTTCGTTGTCGAGGGTGTCGAACAACGTGCGTTGGTCGTCACGCTGGGTAGTGACGAGCAACACCGAACCATGCAAGTTTGGTTCGCTCATCTTCATGTAACCCAGCGACCATCGCGCAGGCGTGGACGACCCGCGGCACTGGGTTCATAGACGAGCCACTCCACCAGGGAATCGAGACCATCCGGCATGGCAACCTGTTCTCCGACAAAGACCACCTTGCGGCCGTTGCCTGACGTGCTGCGGGCAATCTGGCGCAACAGGCCGGTGTTTGGCGGACGCAAATGGTCCGCATAGTCGGTAAACAGGTACACGCCAAACTGCATGCTTTGCAGGATGTAGCGCAAGGCATCGGCTACGCGCTTGGAACCTGGCACGCGCACGTCGCGATCGCGCAGGCTGGCGATCCCCTCGTCTTCCTGCCAGTAATAGATAGACTGCCCGGTACGCAGTGCGAGCACGCGGAATCGCGCGAGCACATCGGCCGTGTCAGTAGTCTCGATAGCAATCAGATTGTGCTGCGATTGCAGGATGTGCTCATAGAGCTTTGGCGTAACGAACGCTTCGGCAAGAGTATTATCCACAATGGCTGTTCCCGCAGATGCCACACATTAGGTTTTGCGCCTTGATTTGACCGCAACGCCGGTTAACCCGGATTATAGCCACCATCCTATCCGCACGCTTGAGGCCCGCCATGTTCGAAGGATTGCGTTTTTCTCATTGGAAAGCTGAAACCGACGACGATGGCATCCTGATGCTGACGCTGGATCGCGCCAATGCTTCGGTCAATGCGCTCAATCGCAGCGTACTGGAAGAACTGGCGCAAATGGTTGAACGACTTTCGTTCGAGCCACCCAGGGGCGTGCTAATCCGTTCGGGCAAGACAAACGGCTTCATCGCTGGTGCTGACATCCACGAGTTCGAGGAATACGAAAAACAAGGCACAGTGCTGGAGAGCATTCAATATGGCCAGCGGGTGTTCCAGTCGCTGGCGAAATTGCGCTGCCCAACAGTCGCTGCAATTCACGGCTTCTGCATGGGTGGTGGTACCGAGATGGCCTTGGCCTGCAAATATCGTGTTGCCACGCGCGATCCATCGACGAAAATCGGCTTGCCCGAGGTCATGCTGGGCATTCATCCTGGCTGGGGCGGTACGGCGCGCTTGCCACGCCTGATCGGGGCACCGCAGGCGTTGCCGATCATGTTGACCGGCAAGCCAGTGCGCGCGGAAGCTGCGCGAGGCTTGGGTTTGGTCGATGCATTGAGCTCTCCGGAGTTGCTGGTTGAGACGGCCAAGGAACTGCTGCGCCATCGCCATACGCGGCCGCTGGCGCAACGTGCGCTAGCGTGGGCTACCAATATCTGGCCGGTACGCCAAATTCTCGCCCCGATCGTGCGCAAGCAAACCGCGGCAAAGGTACGTGCGGATCAATACCCGGCACCGTTTGCCTTGATTGACGTGTGGCGCCGCGGCGGGTCCAACATTCACCAGCGGCTCAAGCTCGAAGCGCGGTCCGTGGCAAAACTTGCGACTACGCCGACCTGCCACAACCTGGTTCGCGTATTTTTCCTGCAGGAACGATTGAAGGGTTTGGGCGCTGGCAGCAAGGCCAACATCACGCACGTCCACGTGATCGGGGCCGGCGTCATGGGCGGCGATATTGCCGCATGGTGCGCGTTGCGCGGCTTTGAAGTGACCTTGCAGGACCGCGAAATGAAATACATACAGCCGGCTCTGGATCGAGCGCAGGAACTGTTTGCCAAACGCCTGAAAACACCCGCTCGCGTCCAACCGGTTGCTGCACGCCTCAAGGCCGACGTCGACGGCAAGGGCATCGCCAGTGCCGACCTGGTGATCGAGGCGATCTTCGAAAACCTGGAAGCCAAGCAGGAACTGTACAAAAGGATTGAACCGGTGATGAAAGCATCGGCGCTGCTTGCGACAAACACATCCAGCATCCCGCTGGATCAATTGCGTACTGCGGTCAAAGACGATACGCGCTTCCTGGGCCTGCATTATTTCAACCCCGTCGCGCAGATGCCGCTGGTGGAAATCGTGCGGCAGGATCACTTGAAAGCGGCAAACGAAAAACATGCACTCGCATTCTGCAAAGCCATCGACAAGCTGCCGGTTCCGGTAAAGGGCACGCCGGGTTTCCTGGTCAATCGCATCCTCATGCCGTACCTGCTCGAAGCCATGCGCGCGTTCAAGGAAGGCGTTCCGGGTCCGGTACTGGACAAAACGGCGAAAAAGTTCGGCATGCCGATGGGGCCGATTGAACTGGCTGATACGGTCGGGCTTGATGTGTGTGCATCCGTCGGCAAGGAACTCGGCGATTTCCTGGGACTCGAGATTCCCGATGGCCTGGATGAACTGATCGCGGCAGGCAAACGCGGCAAGAAAACCGGTGAAGGCTTGTACAAGTGGGAAAATGGCAAGCCGGTCAAGCTGCCGGTGGACCCCGAATATCAGGCTCCGGCCGATCTCACTGCACGCCTGATCATGCCGATGCTCAACGAAGCCGTCGCCTGCCTGCACGATGGCGTTGTTGATGATGCCGACATGCTCGACGCCGGGGTCATCTTTGGCACCGGTTTCGCCCCATTCCGCGGAGGCCCGATCCAGTATATTCGCAGCGAAGGCGCCGACAAGATCAAGGCGCAAATGGAAACCCTGTCTGGCAAATACGGCAAGCGCTTTGCGCCGAAATTCGGCTGGGATAGTGCCGTACTCAAGGCTGGGGGCTGAGGGCTGCAACGCCCCTGCCCGTCATTCCCGCGCAGGCGGGAATCCAGTTCTTGCTCTTGATCTTCACGTAAAAAAGGAAAAAGAAAGAACCGAATTTCCAGCTTTTGCTGGAATGACGAGCCTTTGATTTTCCCGAGTCCCGAATTCCGCTAATCGTCTTCGAAACGCTGCGAACCGAAGGGTTTCGGCACCTTTGCCACCGGCCTGATTCCACTCGCCACGGCCTGCCACACGGCGAGTGCATCGCGGGTAGCGGCGACATCATGCACACGCACGATCATGGCGCCGCGCTGCACCGCGATCATTGCGGCGGCCGCGGATCCTGCGGCGCGATCCTCGCCACCATCGCGGCCCGTCAAAGCGCCAATCATCGCCTTGCGCGACAAACCAACCAGCAGCGGTACGCCGAGCGCGGCGAACTGGTCGAGTTCGCGCAATAACGTGAGGTTATGCTCCAGCGTCTTGCCGAAGCCGAAGCCCGGATCGACGACGATGCACTTCTTGTCGATGCCGGACATCTCACAGGCGAAAATACGCTCTGCAAGGAACCGGCGTACGTCGGAAACCACATCGTCGTAATGCGGGGCGTCCTGCATTGTTCGCGGTTGCCCGAGCATGTGCATCAGGCACACTGGCACTTTGAGTTCGGCTGCCGCATCCAGTGCACCGTCACGGCGCAGCGCGTAGACATCGTTGATCATGCCGGCGCCGGCTGCAATCGCTGCGCGCATGACTTCGGGCTTGGATGAATCGACCGAGATTGGCACGGCGACGCGTTTACTCAATTCAGAAATTACCGGAACGATGCGGGCAACTTCGTCCTCAGCGCGAACATCTTCCGCGCCCGGTCGGGTCGATTCACCACCGATATCGAGCAGGTCCGCGCCTTGCTCGACCATCGCCACACCCAGCGCAATAGCGGCACCGATATCGGCACCCGTACCGTCTCCGGAGAACGAGTCCGGCGTAACGTTGACGATACCGGCAATGCGCGGCCGATCCAGAATCAGTTCACGGCCGGCACAGTCCAACCGACGCAACGTGTCGAACATGTATTCAGTGCTGTTCGGCAGGCGTGCCCACCGAAGCCGAATCGCCTCGTGGCGGACTGCCACCGCTGGACTTGCCGGGATTGGACGATTGCCAATCGCGCGGCGGGCCAGGTTCCTTGCCGTCCATGATTGCGCCAATCTGCTCGCGATCGATGGTCTCGTATTGCAGCAACGCACCGGCCATCTTGTGCAGTTTTTCCATCTCGTCGGTCAGGATGCGCCGGGCCGACGTGTAGGCAGCATCGATGACGCTGCGCACGGCCACATCGATCTTGCGCGAGGTTTCCTCAGAGATCTGCTTGTGCTGCGTGACCGAATGGCCCAGGAAAACTTCGTCTTCTTCCTCGCTGTAGGTCATCGGGCCAAGTTCCGTGCTCAGTCCGTACTTGGTGACCATGTCGCGGGCCAATTGCGTCGCACGCTGGATGTCGTTGGACGCACCGGTGGTGACCTTGTCCTCGCCGAAAATCAATTCCTCCGCTGCGCGGCCACCGTACAGGCTTGCAAGGCGGCTTTCCAGCGAGGTCTTGCTATGGCTGTAGCGGTCGGTTTCCGGCAGAAACATGGTTACGCCCAAGGCACGTCCACGCGGGATAATCGTGACCTTGTGTACCGGGTCGTGCTCCGGCACTGACAAGCCAACGATCGCATGGCCGGCCTCGTGGTAGGCGGTGAGCTTTTTTTCATCGTCGCTCATCAGCATCGAGCGGCGCTCGCTGCCCATCATGATCTTGTCCTTGGCGCGCTCGAAGTGACTCATCTGCACGTCGCGGCAATTTTCGCGCGCGGCGAACAGCGCGGCTTCGTTTACGAGGTTGGCCAGATCCGCGCCGGAGAACCCCGGGGAGCCGCGCGCGATGACCATCGCGTCGACGTCGGATGCGATCGGCACCTTGCGCATGTGCACCTTGATGATCTGCTCACGGCCGCGCAAATCCGGCAACGGCACCACGACCTGGCGATCAAAGCGACCTGGCCGCAGCAACGCAGGATCAAGCACATCTGGGCGGTTGGTGGCGGCGATGACGATGACGCCTTCATTACCCTCGAAGCCGTCCATCTCGACCAGCAACTGGTTCAGGGTCTGCTCGCGTTCGTCGTGACCACCGCCCAGGCCAGCACCGCGATGGCGACCGACCGCGTCGATTTCGTCGATGAAGATGATGCACGGCGCATGTTTCTTCGCCTGCTCGAACATATCGCGCACGCGGCTGGCGCCAACGCCAACGAACATCTCGACGAAGTCCGAGCCGGAGATCGCGAAGAATGGCACCTTGGCTTCGCCCGCAATCGCCTTGGCGAGCAAGGTCTTGCCGGTACCCGGCGAGCCAACCATCAGCACGCCGCGTGGAATGCGCCCGCCGAGTTTCTGGAATTTACCGGGATCGCGCAGGAACTCGACCAATTCGCCGACTTCCTCCTTGGCCTCGTCGCAACCGGCAACATCGCCGAACGTGACCTTGACCTGATCCTCGCCCTGCAAGCGCGCACGCGAGCGCCCGAAGCTCATTGCGCCGCGTCCACCGGCACCGGCCTGCATTTGGCGCATGAAATAAATCAGCAGCCCGATGAAGATGATGAACGGCACCCAGTCGAGCAGCATGCGCCACAGCGCACCGCTGTTGTCCACGGGCTCTTGCTTGACCACGACACTGTGCGCCAACAAGTTCGGTATCAGCTGGCTGTCGTCCAGCGGCGCCACCGTATTGAGCACGCTGCCATCCTTACGCTTGCCGGTGATCGTGGCCGGCATGGTCGCACTGATCGAAATCTCGGCAATGGCATTGCTATCCACCTGCTGCACGAATTCCGAATACGCAATGCTGCGCGTCGCAGTCGGGTGCGGATTGAAACTCTGGAACACCACGATCAGGACGATCGCGATGACTACCCAGAGCAGCAGATTCTTGGCCATGTCGTTCATGCTTTGCACTCTCGTTCGTTCATGCGCGCTTGCCGGTAGCCAACGCGTAGACCTCTGCGCTACGAGCGCGCGAGGCCTTGGGTTTTCGCATGCTGACGCGCTCGTATCCTGCGCGCAAGTCCTTTACGTACTCGTCAAATCCGCGTCCCTGGAACAACTTGACCAAAAACGTCCCACCTGCCTTCAAATGTGTCGAGGCGAATTCCTGCGCCAATTCCGCCAGATGAATCGCGCGTGCCTGGTCGGACACATCTACACCACTCATATTGGGGGCCATATCCGATAGCACAAGATCGACCGACACGCCGCAGAGTATCGCCTCAAGTTGCTGAACCACAGCATCCTCACGGAAATCACCCTGGATGAATTCCACACCGCCAATACCCTGCATCGGCAGAATATCCAGCGCTATGACGCGCCCCCCGCGGGACTTTTCGCTCAACATCTGCGACCAGCCTCCCGGTGCCGACCCCAAGTCAACGACAACCATGCCGGGCGCGAGCAGGTTCTTGTGCTCGATCAATTCTTCCAGCTTGAATACCGCACGCGAGCGCCAGCCCTCTTTCTGCGCGCGCTTGACGAAAGGATCGTTGAAATGCTCTTTCAACCAGCGGGTACTGGACTTGCTGCGGGACGCCACGCGTTCACACTCGAAATGATTGCTGCAAGGCGACATGATACCCTGTTGGACTCCCAACACGCCTGTATGGCCATTATTCGATGATGCGTCTTAGCCCCAGCCAGAAACGTTATTTGCGCGGCCTTACCCACGACCTGAGCCCGGTTGTGATGACCGGCAACAAGGGGATGACCCAGGCGGTGCTTAACGAGTTCGAGATTGCGTTGGATCATCACGAGTTGATCAAAGTTAAACTTGGCTGCGAGGATCGCAAACAGCGTGTTGCCCAGATCGCCGCACTGGCCGATGCCAGCGGTTCCGAATTGGTGCAAAGCATCGGTCGTGTCGCTTGTTTCTACCGACGCAATGCGGAAAAGCCCATGCTGGCATTGCCGAAGTAGATCGATGCAACTCACGCAACAACGCAATCAGGGCGAATTATTCGTACGCAAGGCCGGCGCCGAAAGCGTTGTCGTCGTCGACCGCACCTTTACCCGCAGCCTGGTTTTGTGGGCAGACCATGTGATCGAAGACTTTCCGGTCCGCGAAGTTGGCCAACTCGATACCCCCGCAATCGAGAAAATCCTGGCGCAGCAACCCGAAGTCGTGTTGTTGGGCACGGGTAGCCGGGCAATTTTTCCAGCGCCAGCCGTACTCGCGCAGTTTCTCAAACGTGGTGTAGGACTGGAAACCATGGACAACGCCGCCGCAGCACGCACCTTCAACGTGCTTGCCGGTGAGCTACGTCGCGTTGCCGCGGTTTTTCTGCTGCCAGGTTAGGGATAGCTGCTGTCCGCCGCGTCCGTGCATCGAAGAAGGGAACCCACACTGCGCGTCGGTGCTGACCAGAGACGGTTTTGATGCGTCACTTGCGGGGTTTGTGCGTCCCTGACGGAGCTTCCCCACTGTCTGCATCCACCAGCTTGCGCAGACGCAGCAGCGCTTCGCGTTGAATCTGGCGCACTCGTTCGCGGGTCAAGCCAAGCTGGGTGGCGATCTCGGCCAGGGTTTGTACGCCGTGGTCGTCCAGTCCATAACGACGTTCCAGCACATAGCGCTGGCGCGACGGCATTTGAGCGATCCATGTGGCGATGCGCTGATTCGGAATTTCGTCGGCAACCGCTTGCGGCGCTTCGAACACCAGATGGTCGATCAACGCTCGCTCATCGCCGTCGGAAACTGGCGCATCCAGCGAACTGATGCGATCGGTCACGCAAAACAGATCTGCCACGCTTTCCACCGGCTTGTCGATCGCTTGCGCCAGCTGCTCGATGCTGGGCACATAGCCATGCTTGGCAATAAACCGGCGCCGGGCCTGCAAAACCTGGGAAAACTCGCGCAACACATGCGCAGGCACGCGCACTGTTCGCCCCTGATGCATTACCGCATGTTGCACGGATTCGCGGATCCACCACACCGCATACGTTGAAAAACGCAGGCGCCGCGACGGATCGAATTTCTCCACCGCGCGGATCAATCCCAGGTTGCCTTCCTCGATCAAGTCCAGCAGCGGCACACCGCGCCCGACGTATCCGCGTGCGACGGTCACGACGAGACGAAGATTGGCTTCAATCATCTGCCGGCGTGCTTCCATGTCGCCCACACAAACGCGACTTCCCAGCGTCAGTTCCTCGTTAGCGGAAAGCAGCGCAATAAGGCCGATTTCCTTGAGATAGGCGCTGGTGGAATTGCGTACCTCGTCATCGTGGGGCTCGACCGCATCGACGAGTTCGAGCAAGTCGTCTGAGTCGATGTCTTCGGCCGGCGCACGCGCGTTCATGCGCGCAGGATACTACGAGGATGATCGCGACCGAGGTGCAACGTGCGCAATAGATCTGCGCATCCTGCTTAGCGCGCCGGCAGGTAATCCAGTGGATTTACCGGTTTTCCGTTCTTGCGGATCTCGAAATGCAGTTCGTCACGCGAACTGGCCGTCGAACCCATTTCGGCAATCTGCTCACCAGCGTTGACATGCTGGCCTTCCTTGACCAGACGCTTGCGATTATGGCCGTAGGCAGAAAGAAAACTCGTGTTGTGCTTGACGATAATGAGTTCGCCGTAGCCAATCAGGCCATTGCCGCTGTAAACGACTTCCCCGGCCGCTGCCGCACGCACGGGATCGCCGGGGCTACCCGCAATATCCAAACCCTGACGCGTCTGGTCGCCATCGATATAGGTGCCGATGACCTTGCCATCGCTGGGCCAGCGCCAGGTCACACCACCTGAATTGAGTTCGGCCACCTGTGTGGCGGGTTGCGGTGCTGGCTGTTGTTCGACAACGGTCGTGGCGGGCGGTGCTTGAACGACCGCATTGACGGGCGGTGCAGGCGCGCTCACGGGCGGCGGCGGCTGATGTGGCGGCGCCGGGGTTTCGATGGCCGCGGCAACCGGACTGGGTACCGGCGGCGGCAACGTAGTGACCGTCAACGCAGTCACGGTTGCGGCGACACTGCGATCCGGAACCGCTTCGGTGATTGCTTCGCCGGGCACAGGCTGCCGCTTGCTTGCAATCTCTATCGGATGCAGGCGCAACAATTGCCCTATCCCAATGCGAAATGGCGATGCAATCGCGTTCCACCGAGCGAGCTCGCGATAGTCCAGACCGTGACGAAAAGCGATCGAGTACAACGTGTCTCCCGCAACGACTCGGTAAGCGTCAGGCGCCTGGCCTTGTCGGGTGGCGCCGGATTCCATGGTGGATGTCGAGCCGGCCGGTCCACCAGTGGAAAGTTCGACCACGGGCGCAGGCGGCCCGGATGCGCAACCGGCAATCGCGAGCGCGACCGCAATTCCGACGATGCGAAGCCTGAATCTGAAAATGTATCGCAAATGAAATGGCATGGTCGATTTCAACGCAGGTATCGCAGATAAACCACAAGCAGCACAATGGCGATCAGTATGGCCCAGCCGATCCATTCGATCCATTGGTGTATGGCACGTTCGGCGCGTTCGCCACCGACGCGAATCAAACCACACAAAAGATAAACGCGTTTGCCGCGACCGATCAACATGCCTGCGGCGAAAGCCAGCAACGGCACTCCGACGATGCCCGAGGCCCAGGTGAAGATTTTCAGCGGAATCGGCACAAAGCCAGCCAGGACCAGCAACCCAAACGCCTTCCATGGATGTTCGACCATGTCCACACGCAACTGCGCGACCAACGTATCCAGACTGTGCAACCAGCCTAAATCGGCGAACAACGGGCGCACCAGATCGAATGCATAGTGACCCAACGCATAGCCGACAAAAGAACCCAACATCGAACCAAACAAACTGATCGTGGCAAAGCGCACCCAACTGTGTGGACGCGCCAGAGTCATCGGTGCGAGCATCAATTCCGGCGCAACCGGAAAAATGAATGCCTCGACGAAGCTCAACGTGGCCAGATACCACGGCGCTCCGGGTTTGGCCGCCCATCGCAGGGCGAACTCGTACAACGGCTTGAACAGCCGCATCAGCCCAAGCCGCCGAGCAGCGGAACAAAACTCACGCCACCAAGGTTTTCGCCCTGCAAATCAATTCCGTCACGCCGATAACGCATCAGCAACTGGGCGCCCGGTGGCCCGACCGGACCTACGAGCACGCCATCGTCGGCAAGTTGTTCGAACAACGCGGGATCAACCCTATCGCCAGCGGCAGTCAACATGATTGCGTCGAACGGCGCATATTGTGCCCAGCCCAGATTGCCGTCGTCATGGCGCGAGCGGATATTGTCGATACCGAGTTTGCGAAAACGCCGGCGCGCGCTGCGCAGCAGTTCTTCGATGCGCTCGACGGTGTAGACCTGTTCGACAAGCGCAGCGAGCACGGCTGCCTGATATCCGGAACCGGTGCCGATTTCGAGTACGCTGGTGGGCAACTTGTGCTCGATCAGCGCTTCGGTCATGCGCGCCACGACCCACGGTTGCGAAATGGTCTGGGCTTGTCCGATCGGCAACGCCATATCTTCGTAGGCGCGCGAAGCCAGGGCTTCTTCGATGAACAGATGTCGCGGCACGCGGCGCATCACCTCCAGCACGCGACGATCCGCAATGCCATCGACCTTCAACCGCTCGATCAAACGATCGCGAGCACGCTGCGAGGTCATGCCAAGACCGCGAGCCTCAGGCGTGGGTTTGGAAAATACATTCATACGACCGGAGCCAACTCCAACGACAAGGACTCGACCCAACCACTGACTTTGTCCAACGCCTGGAAACGGGTCAGGTCGACCTGGATCGGGGTAATCGAAATAAAACCTTCGCGTACCGCCATGAAATCCGTGCCTGGGCCGTCGTCTTCGGATGCGCCTGCGGGACCAATCCAGTACATTGGCCGTCCGCGCGGATCGACCTGGCGCACGCACGGTGCGGAACGATGTCGGCGCCCGAGCCGCGTGACCGCGAAACCGCGCAGTTGTGCCCACGGAATGTCCGGTACATTGACGTTGAGAATGGTGTCGGCAGGCAGCGGATCAACCAGCAAACGCTGCATGATGACCAGTGCTGCCTGCGCAGCAGAGTGATAGTGCGTGCCGATGTGATCGGTCGAAGCCAGCGATACTGCAATCGCCGGCAAGCCGAGAAAACGGCCTTCCATCGCTGCGGATACCGTCCCCGAATAAATCACGTCGTCGCCAAGATTAGCGGAATTATTGATCCCCGAAACAACGATATCCGGTTCGTAATCGAGCAGGCCGGCCAAGGCCAGATGCACGCAATCCGTTGGCGTACCGGCGACGCGATAGCGCCCATCATCGAGTCTAACGACGCGAATCGGCTGATCCAGCGTCAGCGAATTGCTTGCGCCTGAGCGATCACGATCCGGCGCCACGACAACAACGTCGCCGACAATGGCCAATCGCTGCGCCAAAATCTTGATGCCCGGCGCATCCACGCCATCGTCGTTGCTGACCAATACTCGCATTGCGAATTCTTTTGCTGCCGTCGTGCGGCGGGGAGCTTGAATCGGCGATTGTACCGGAGCGCTGCGGCCAACAGAACGCATCGATCCTTCTGCTAAGCTGACAACCGATGGCAAAGCGGCCCAAAACACCCGTCAGCGTGGATGACTTGCGCTTGTTTGCGCACGCCGTCGGTCCGGTGCGACCGATTGCCACCCAACTCACGGTCATCACGCGGCGACGGCCAGCGCCCGTACCGCACCAGTCGCGACGCGATGAAGCGCATGTCAGCGAAGAATTGCTGAACAGCGCGATCGATCCGGCAGCGATGGAGATTGGCGAGGAACTGAGCTATCTGAAATCGGGCCTGTCGCCACGCCTGCTGCGCCGCCTGAAACGCGGTTACTTCAGCATCGCCGACGAAATCGACCTACATCAGATGACGAGCAAAGTCGCACACGGCGCGATCAAGCAATTCCTCGACGAGAACGCTCGCCACGGTCGCTTGTGCGTCAAGATCATTCACGGCAAAGGGCTGCGCTCGCGCGCCGCGGGCCCGGTGCTCAAGCGCATGGTCGACAGCATGCTACGCCATCGCGGTGATGTACTCGCGTTTGCCTCCGCCAAACCAGCAGAGGGCGGCAGCGGCGCCACGATCGTGTTGCTGCGCGAACGTTAGGCTCCCAACGCGGAATTGGTCCGCCAAAGACGCAAACTACGCGAAAGGTAAAGCCAGTGATCGGCTTGCTTTGCGACTCTCGCCATCGTAGACCCTGTAGCAGGCAGCAGATATGCGTACATGTATTGCGGATTGGCCCGTTGGCTCGACCCGTCAGTCCCGAGTAGTAAGGAGGCGTCCTACAACCGCCGGAGGGCGGGTCATCCAGTTCCGTAGCTTCGCATTGCGCCCTTATTCGGCGAAAGAAGGCGGATGTCCGTAGTTGAGAATTTCCCGAATAACTACCGTCGCATACGATCCGGCATTCAAGTAGAAACGTAGCTCCAGACTGTCCTCGGTCAACCATTGCGTAGCAAGATTCTGCGGGTGCAGGGCCAAAGCGCGGCGTTGTTGGCGCAAGTCATTTGCGACGAGGCCAGCGATCAGTTGCGGATTTGCGTCGGCGATGGCACTTTCGAGCTCACGGACTTGCGCAAGACTGCGCAACTCTCCTTCGCCCCACAACGGGCCGGTGAGATCGAGATCGCCGCGCGCATGGCGATCGCTCAATTCTGGCGTCAAGGGCTCCGGTCCAAAAATACTGTGCGTACCGGCCAGCATCCACACTTCGCCATCCAGCGGCCGGTTCCAGTCGCCACGCTGCACCCGTCCGCCCAACACGCAATTGAACAAATACGAGCGTGCCGCGGACAGCAACAGCGAACGTTCGTGGCGCGCGACGCGCTTGCCCTGGAACATCGCCACAGCGCGTCGCACGTTGTCACCACCGCGTCCGAAACGCTGCTCGCCGAAATAGTTCGGTACTCCAGCGGCGACTATCGAGGCGAAGATGCGTTCGAATGCTGCGCGATCGCCCTTGATGTCGCGCAGCACGACGCGAAAGTGGTTGCCCTTCAAAGCACCGCGCTGCAATTTTCGTCCATGCCGCGCGAATTCGAGGATGCGGAACTCATCGTGCTGCAAGGCCGCCCAATCCGGATCGGATTTTCCTGGAAGATGCAGGGAAAATGACTGTCGCGCCACCGCGTGACGATCCTTGAGCCCGGCGTAACTGACCGCACGCTCGTCGACGCCGGCAAAGCGCGCCAGCTCACGCGCCACCCAATCGGTATTCGCGCCACGCTTTTCAACGCGAACGAAACTGTGTTCGCCGGCGCCATCGGTTGCAAACCCAAGATCCTCATCGACGACGAAATCCTCGGGCGTAGCGCGCAAAACACCACTCAGTGGCGGGCCACCGTAAGCGAAAGGCATAGGCTTTTCGACGGATTCGCTCATGCTTGCCGATTCCAAGGCAGAATATTCAAACGCAATACTTTGCAATTATTGAGACGTGTCATTCGCCAAGCGCCCTACTGCCAAGCAAATACATGAACTCCTACAGAATTTTATCGTCGCATTCCTCGATCAACACGACAGCGAAAGCGGCAAGCCCTTCACCGCGTCCGGTTAATCCGAGCTTCTCGCTCGTCGTTGCCTTCACGCTAATCCGGTCGATAGCGCAATTCAAATCCGCAGCGAGATTTGTGCGCATTGCCTGAGCGTGCGGCGCAATCTTTGGCAGTTCACAAACTATGCTGATGTCGGCGTTGCCGATCACGAAACTGGTTTCCCGCATCAGTTGCGCGCAGTAACGCAGGAACGTGCGGCTATCAGCGTTGCGCCAGCGTTCGTCCGACGGCGGGAAGTGGGTGCCAATATCGCCCAGCGCCAACGCACCGAGAATCGCGTCGCATAACGCGTGGATGGCTACGTCACCGTCGGAATGCGCAACCACGCCCTGCGTATGTGCGATGCGCACGCCGCCGATGACGACATGATCGCCGGGGCCGAATGCGTGTACGTCTATGCCTTGGCCTATGCGCATGGGTCAGGGCTGAGGGCTGAGGGCGGAAAGGTCATTATCGATTCGATGCCTGGCGGGAGAGTATGAATTCCGCCAAGGTGAAATCCTCTGGCGTGGTCACCTTGATATTACTCTGCGAACCTTCGATCAACTTGGGGCGGCGACCCATGCGTTCCATGGCCATTGCCTCATCGGTTACGACAACTCCCACCGCCGAAGCCGCATCCAACGCTGCAAGCAATTCGCCATAACGAAACATCTGCGGAGTCAGCGCGCGCCAATATGCATCGCGCGGCTGGGTTGCAACTACTTTTGCTTCGACATCTGCGCGCTTTAGCGTTTCGCGCACTGGCGTGGCCAGCAAGCCGCCATCAATCGCCGATGCAGTTTCGATCAGACGTGAAATATCCTCCAACAAAACACACGGTCGTGCCGCATCGTGCACAAGAATGAAATCATCATCGACAACCTGTTTCCGCAGTGCTCGCAAACCGGCGGACACTGAATCCGCACGTTCGCCTCCGCCATCCGCGGTCAGCACCGGTTTGCCCGCGACGGCGCATAACCCGGACCAGTGCGTATCGCCTTGCGCGAGCACCACCATCAATCCCGCTATGCGCGGATGCGCAGCGAGCCGCTCCAGCGTATGCAGCAACAACGGCTTGCCGGCGATCGGCAAATATTGCTTTGGAATTTCTCCACCGAAACGCGTACCACGACCAGCCGCTGGTACCACGCACCACAGCGCCTTGTCAGTTGTGGCCATCGCCATTCTTTTTGGAATCGGATTGTGGCGGAACCACCTGGTAGAACTTTTCGCCCGGCTTGATCAGGCCCAGTTCCGAACGTGCGCGCTCTTCAATCGCGCCGGTACTGTTTTTCAAATCCTGCACTTCGGCGGATAGCTTGTCGTTGCGCTGTTTGAGTGCCTGGTTTTGCGCCTTCTGTTCGGACAATCGCTGCTGCAAGCGCCAGACATCGCGCATGCCGCCCTCGCCCGCCCAGAGCTTGACCTCAAGCGCGATCAGCAACACCAGTAGAATGAGAGCGATATAACGCAGCACACGCCAGACTCAGCCGCCCAATCCGGGAACCTGTGGGAACGCGGTGCGACCGGCGAATTTCGCGGCCGACCCCAGCGCTTCCTCGATGCGCAGCAACTGGTTGTACTTGGCGATGCGATCGCTGCGGCACAACGATCCGGTCTTGATCTGCGTCGCCGTCGTCGCTACCGCGATATCGGCGATGGTCGTGTCTTCGGTTTCGCCGGAACGGTGCGAAATCACTGCGGCGTAATTCGCCTGATCTGCGATGGCGATGGTTTCCAGCGTTTCGGACAACGTACCTATCTGATTCACCTTGATCAGGATCGCGTTGGCGATGCCATCGGCGATGCCTTCACGGAAAATCGCCGGATTGGTGACGAAATTGTCGTCGCCGACCAACTGGATTTTCTTGCCGAGTTTCGCCGTCAACGCCTTCCATCCATCGCGATCCTGCTCGGCGATGCCGTCTTCGATAGTGACAATTGGATACTTCGCGCACCAGTCCGCATAGAGGTCAATCAATTGCCCTGAGGAAAACTTCTTGCCCTCGCCAGCAAGGTCATAAACGCCATTCTCGAAGAACTCGGAACTCGCCGCATCCAGGCCAAGGTAAATATCCTTGCCTGCCTTGTAGCCGGCTTTGCCGATCGCTTCGAGAATCGTTTCGATCGCCTGCTCGTTTGACTTCAGGTTCGGTGCGAAGCCGCCTTCGTCGCCAACGGCTGTACTCAAACCTCGCGCCTTGAGCACAGCCTTGAGCGCGTGAAAGACTTCCGCGCCTGCACGTAACGCCTCGGAAAAGCTCGGCAAGCCCAGCGGCAGGATCATGAATTCCTGCATGTCGACGTTGTTGTCGGCGTGCGCACCGCCATTGACGATATTCATTTGTGGGACAGGCAATTGCGGCGTCGTGGGTTTAGCGCTCAGGGTGGGAAGGAATTTCCACAGCGGAATTTTTTTCGATGCTGCCATCGCATGCGCATTTGCCAGCGAAACGCCGAGCAACGCGTTTGCGCCCAGGCGCGCCTTGTTCGGCGTGCCGTCGAGCTCGATCAGTTTCTTGTCGAGTCCACTTTGATCGCTGGCATCAAAACCACTGAGTGCTTTGGCAATGGCGCCGTTGACGTGGCCAACCGCATTGCGCACGCCCTTGCCACCAAATCGCGATTTATCGCCATCGCGCAATTCCACCGCTTCGCGCGAACCGGTGGACGCGCCGCTCGGCACGATGGCGCGGCCGAATGCGCCATCGCTCAGCGTGACTTCGGCTTCGAGGGTCGGATTGCCGCGGGAATCGAGGACTTCGCGGGCGTGAATTTTGGCGATGGTCTGGGTCATTGCGTGCTCGTACGGTGTATTTGATCTTAAGAAAATTTCGGAATTCGGTGCGCTTGATGGGTTTCGCGACTTTCAGCCCATCCTACAAACCTACTAATTTTTCGGCGCCGAAAGGTAGTCCTGCATGCGCGTGGTTTCTGTGCGCTTCCATAAAAAATAATCACGCAAGCGCGATATCGCAATAAGCAAAGCTGCATAAAGTATTCCGCCAAACGCGCAACCGAATCCGATCATCGGCAGCATCGCGTCGGCATTGCCGTGAATCGAGCGCACGTACCACTGCAAAAGAAACCCAATGCCCATCGCTCCGATTAAGAATCCAAATGTGCCGAGTGAAGCATCCTGACGGCACCGCTTCAGTTTTCGCGTCAACGATTTAATTTGCTGTTTCTGCGAAGTATCCATTGCTCACAATCTCCTGATTGGTCAAAGCAATGTTTCCAGCAACCCCGCCATCTTCCCCAGCGGCCACGCGTTCGGACCATCCGACAACGCCTTGTCTGGATCAGGATGCGTCTCCATGAAGATCCCGGCTATGCCAACTGCAACGGCTGCGCGTGCGAGGACGGGAACAAATTCGCGTTGACCACCAGATTTACCATTGGCACCACCGGGCAACTGCACCGAATGCGTCGCATCGAACACGACCGGGCAACCCGTATCGCGCATGACCGCGAGGCTGCGCATGTCGGATACCAGATTGTTGTAGCCGAAACTGGCGCCGCGCTCGCAGACCATGATCTGGGTGTTGCCGGTTGCCAATGCCTTTTCGGAAACGTGCTTCATTTCCCACGGCGACAGAAACTGGCCCTTCTTGATGTTCACCGGCTTGCCGGCCTTGGCGACGTTCTGAATGAAGTCGGTCTGGCGGCACAGGAACGCAGGCGTCTGCAACACATCGACAACGCTGGCGACTTCGTTCAACGGCGTGTATTCATGCACGTCGGTCAACACCGGAACGCCAAGCTGGCGTTTGACCTCCGCGAGGATGCGCAGGCCTTCTTCAATTCCCGGGCCACGGAAACTTGATGCAGAGGTACGGTTGGCCTTGTCGAAACTGGATTTGAAGATAAACGGGATGCCGAGCTTTGCGGTGATTTCCTTGAGCGTGCCGGCGGTGTGTATCTGCAATTGCTCGGATTCGATCACACAGGGGCCGGCGATCAGGAACAACGGTTGGTCAAGCCCAACGGTGAAGCCACACAAATTCATGCCGCAACCCCATCGGCGAGCTTCATCGCCGTGCGCACGGATTTGAATTCGCGTGCTGCAGCTACGAAGCCGATGAAAAGCGGGTTGCCGTCGCGTGGCGTGGAGGTAAATTCAGGATGGAACTGACAGCCCAGGAACCACGGATGCTGTTGCTGCGGTAGTTCGACGATTTCCACGAGCAAGTCGTCCATTGACTTGCCTGCAACAACCAGGCCCAAATCCTCGAAGCTCTGGCGATAGCGGTTGTTGAATTCATAGCGGTGCCGATGGCGTTCGCGCACGACGTCGCGTCCATAAAGTTCGCGCGCAATGGTGCCCGCTTTCAATCGGCATTCTTGTGCACCAAGACGCATCGTTCCGCCCAAATCCGAAGCCTCGTCACGACGTTCCACATCGCCGCTGCTGGTGGTCCATTCGGCAATCAGCGCAATCACCGGATCAGCGCAATGCTTGTCGTTCTCGCTCGAATTGGCACCCGGCAGGCCGGCTACATTACGCGCAAATTCCACCACGGCAGCATGCATGCCATAACAGATACCGAAATATGGGACGCGGTTCTCGCGCGCATATTTCGCCGCCGCTATCTTGCCTTCGAAACCACGCTTGCCAAATCCACCCGGCACGAGAATGCCATCGACATCGCTGAGAATTTCCGCACCGCGCGTCTCGACATCTTCAGATTCGAACCAGCGTAGATTTACCCGCGTCGACTGTTTCAGGCCGCCATGGCGCAGCGCCTCGCCGAGAGATTTGTAGGCGTCCTTGTGCTCGACGTACTTGCCGATGATGGCGATGGTCACTTCGTCTTTCGGATTTTCTACCGCATCGACCGTGCGTTCCCACTCGATCAGGTTTGCCGGTTTCGCATCCAGCTTCAGATGCGCCACGACAATGTCATCGAGTCCACCTTCATGCAGCCACAGCGGCAGTTTGTAGATCGAGTCCGCATCGACCGCGTCGATAACCGCCTTTTCCGGCACGTTGGTGAACAAGGCGATCTTGCGCCGGTCCGATTGCGGCAAGGGCTGCTCGCAGCGGCACAAAATGATGTCGGCCTGGATGCCGAGCGCGCGCAATTCCTTGACTGAATGCTGGGTCGGCTTGGTCTTGATCTCGCCGGCGGCCTTGATGTACGGGACCAGGGTCAGGTGCATGAACACGCAGCGATCTGCGCCTTGTTCGATGCGAATCTGACGGATCGCCTCGAGAAACGGTTGCGACTCGATGTCACCCACGGTGCCACCAATCTCGACCAAAGCAACGTCGTAACCACGCGTGGCCTCGTCGATGCAGTGCTTGATTTCATCAGTGATATGTGGAATGACCTGGACCGTCGCACCCAGATAATCACCGCGGCGTTCCTTGCGGATCACCGACTCGTAAATTTTACCCGTCGTGATCGAATTCTTTCCGGTCAGGCGCGTGCGCACAAAGCGCTCGTAATGACCCAGATCCAGGTCCGTTTCAGCACCATCATCAGTGACGTAGACTTCACCGTGCTGGAACGGGCTCATCGTCCCCGGATCGACGTTGATGTAAGGGTCGAGTTTCATCAACGTCACACGCAAACCGCGCGCTTCGAGGATAGCCGCAAGCGAAGCCGCAGCGATGCCCTTGCCGAGAGAGGACACCACGCCGCCGGTAACGAAGATCAAGGGAGTCATGACGCAGCAAAATCCGACGCTGGTAAAGGCGTAGTTTACCGGCTGGACTGGTTTGCCGCGAGCATCTTTTGCGCGGATTCGTTATTTCACTTCGCACCGCATGCTCGCTTGCTTTTATCGCCAGCAACATCGACCATCGCCGCCGTCGCGCCTCCCTTCTCCCGACGGGAGAGGGGCTCCCATGGCAACACGAGCAAACTACACCAACACATGAGCAGCAAATACAACGCCGCCGATATCGAAGTGCTGTCCGGTCTTGACCCGGTCAAGCGCCGACCCGGCATGTACACCGATACCTCACGCCCGAATCATCTGGTGCAGGAAGTCGTCGACAACTCCGTCGACGAAGCGCTGGCCGGTTATGCCAAGAACATCGGCGTGATCCTGCATGGCGACGGTTCGATCGAAGTCAGCGACGATGGCCGCGGCATGCCTGTCGACATTCACCCGGAGGAAGGCATCCCGGGCGTGGAACTGATCCTCACGCGCCTGCACGCTGGCGGCAAATTCTCCAACCGCAACTATCAGTTCTCGGGCGGCTTGCATGGCGTCGGCGTATCCGTGGTCAATGCGCTGTCGCACAAGGTCGATGTATCGATCCGGCGCGACGGCCAGATTCACAACATGCAGTTCAAGAATGGCGATCGGTCCAGTGATCTAACCGTAACTGGAAGCGTACCGAAGAAGCAGACCGGCACCACGCTGCGCTTTTGGCCGGATGAAAAATACTTCGATACATCAAAGATTTCGCTGCCAAAGTTGAAGCACGTTCTACGCGCAAAGGCCGTGCTCTGCGCCGAAATGCAGCAATGGCATTACGAGGACGGGCTGCGCGATTATTTGCGCACAATGCTGGGTGCCACCGAATACCTGCCATCCGAGCTTTACCTTGGCACGTATACACGCGAGACTGGCGCAGTCGATTTTGCGTTGGCTTGGCTACCGGAAGGTGAATTGACCCAGGAATCCTACGTCAACCTGGTGCCGACGGCTCAGGGCGGTACCCACGCCAACGGCTTGCGAACCGGCTTGACCGTGGCTCTGCGCGAATTCTGCGACCTGCGCAATCTGTTGCCGCGTGGCGTGAAGCTGGCACCAGAAGATGTCTGGGATCGGCTCAGTTTCGTGCTCTCGCTGAAGATGCTCGATCCGCAGTTTTCCGGGCAGACCAAGGAACGCCTGTCCTCGCGCGATGCGGCCGGGTTCGTTGAAAATGCCGTGCACGATGGCTTCGCGCTGTTTCTCAACCAGCATGTCGCGCTCGGCGAACGCATCGCGCAACTGGTCATCGAGCGCGCGACGTTGCGGCTCAAAGCCGAGAAGCAAATCGTGCGCAAGAAGATCACCCAGGGCCCTGCCCTGCCTGGCAAGCTGGCCGATTGCGCATCCAGCGATTTGTCGCGCACCGAATTGTTTCTGGTCGAAGGCGATTCGGCCGGCGGCTCGGCGCGCCAGGCGCGCGACAAGGATTTCCAAGCGATCCTGCCGCTGCGTGGAAAAATTCTGAATACGTGGGAAGTCGAATCAGGCCAAGTGCTTGCCTCCGAAGAAGTGCACAACCTCGCCATTGCGATCGGTTGCGATCCGGGCAAGCCGGATATCTCCGGCTTGCGCTACGGCAAGGTCGTCGTTCTCGCCGATGCCGATTCCGACGGCCTGCATATTGCCACGTTGCTGTGCGCGCTGTTCCTCAAGCACTTCCCCACTTTGGTGCGCGAAGGCCACATCTTCGTCGCCATGCCGCCGCTATTCCGCGTCGATGTCGGTAAACAGGTTTTTTATTGCCTGGACGAAGCCGAGCGCGATGCGATGCTGCAAAAAATCGAGCGCGAGAAAATAAAAGGCGCCGTCAACGTCACCCGCTTCAAAGGCCTGGGTGAAATGAACCCCTCGCAACTGCGCGAATCCACCATCCACCCCGATACACGTCGCCTGGTGCAACTCACCATCGGCGATCCAGCCGCAGGCGACGACGGCACTACAAAAATCATGGACATGCTGCTATCCAAGAAGCGCGCCGCAGACCGCAAGGAGTGGCTGGAGACCAAGGGCGATCTGGCCTCGCTTGAGGTGTGATTCCATGTCCGTGTAAACGGCCAAACCCGAACTGAACAACTTGCAGTGTCAAATCCTACTTCGCCGCGCTAAGCTTCGCGACGATGAGTGTCAGCTACCATTTTGCCGAATACCGGCTCAATCCAGCGTTGCGAGAGTTATGGCGTGCTGACCAGTTGCTGGTACTGCCGCCGCATGTTTTCGACTGTCTGGCTTACCTGGTCGAACGCCACGAGCGCGCGGTCGGCCGCGATGAACTGGTAGCAGCCGTCTGGGGCAGAACCGAGATCAGCGACACACTGCTCGGCCAGACCGTATTGCGCATCCGCCGCGAACTTGGCGATGACGCCAAGGCGCAAAACATGCTGCGCACGATTCCACGTTTCGGCTATCGCTGGGTTGCGCCGCTTGATATTGCTGATAGCACGGAGGTCTCGCCGCCGGAATCTAATGCGCAAATACCGGAGGTTGCGGCGCTGCCGCCGCGGTCGCGCGTAACCATTACAACCGCGGCAATCGCGGCATTCGCCATCGTCGCCGTTTTGAGCGCAGGATTCTGGGCCTGGCGGTCACACCATCTCGTATCTGCAACACCCGTTTCCAATATATCGGCGTTGACCAGTGCGGTACTGCCCGCCGCGGTTGAATCCGGAAGCGAATGGGCGTGGATGCGGCTTGGAATCATGGATATCGTTGCCGGCCGATTGCGCAGCTCGGGTCTGCCAAGCGTCCCCAGCGAGGCTGTCGTGACGCTGCTGAATGCACCTGAAGCTAATCGCAGCGGTACGTTGCGCGATGCGCTTGCGGCCCGGCTGCTGGTGACGCCGCACGTACGTCAAGTCGACTCGAACTGGCAAATCGATCTGAGTGCCGATGACGGCGCGGGTCAGCGCTTCGCCGTCTCTTCGCAATCTCGCGATCCCACCGCGGCAGCACGCGACGCTGCGGACAAACTTTTGGTAGCGCTTGGGCGCCAACCGCCAGCGGCATCTGCCGAGGCGGAACCCGACGCGATACTGATCAAACGCATCGATGCGGCCGTGCTTGCCGACGATCCCGACGGCGCGCGTACGTTGATTGCAAAAGCTTCGCCCGAGCAGAAGCAGTTACCGGAAGTTCGCCTTCGCTTGGCCAAGATGGACTTTCGCAGCGGCAAACTCGATGCGGCGCGCGAGCGCCTGCATGGGTTGCTTGACGAAGCGCCGGCGAAAACAGAACCGGTGTTGCGTGCCAGCGTCCTCAATGGCTTGGGTGCTGTGGCGATTCGCTCCAACAAGCCGCAGCAAGCTGCTCAAGCATTCGGTGAAGCCATCTCACTGCTCGAATCGCAACAAGAGCCGGCGCAGCTCGGGCAGGCGTATCTCGGCCGCGCGGCCGCGGCCACCGATGAGCGTCGATTTGGCCCGGCGTCGTCGGATTATGCCCGCGCGCGCATCGCCTTCCGCCAGGCGAACGACACGCTGGCACTGATTCGCGTGTCCGCCGATGAAGGCTTTCTCGATCTCGAACAGGGCCGGCCGGCACAGGCATTGCCGCAATTGGCAACCGCCACCGATGGATTCAAGCGCTGGGGCGCACTCAACGAAGCCATCCTCACCTTCATCGGACAGCTTCAATGCGATCTGGACCTGCTCGACAACCGCGCCGCGATGCAGGTGGCTGACATGGCTGCCGCGCTGGCACAACGCATCGACAATCCGGCAACGCTGGCGTCACTGGACCTGGCTCGAGCACGCGCACTCGTGGCGGCGGGTCGAATACACGAAGCACGCGACACGCTCAATCGGCTGCGCAGCGCGCCATTCGATCCAGCCACGGCCGCGAACGCGGAGGTTACCCTGGCGCGCGTGGACCTGGACAGTGGCAACTTCGCGTCGGCAGCTGATTTGGCCGAACACGCAGTAACCGTACTGGACTCCGCAAACTATGCGGCGGCTCGGGCTGGGGCCTGGCTCACGGCGATTCGCGCCGAACTGCATCTTGGTAATCCGACCAAAGCCAATGACGCGATGCGCGGGTTGGATGTCTGGGCCAGGCGCGTCGACGACCCGCGCGTGCGCCTGTACGCAAGCCTTGCACAGGCTGAATACGCTAGACGCCATGGCAGCGCGGCGCAATGGCGACAGGCATTCGCGGATGCGCGCGACCTCGCCATGCACGATGCTGTCCCGGCAGATATCTCCGAAGTCGCGCGAAGCTTTGCCGACGCCTTGCTTGCCGATCACGATACCGCCGCCGCTGCAGTGGAAGTCGGTCGGGTTTCACGCTGGTCCGACCAGGATTTCGATTGCGCCGTACTTGAGGCACGCCTATACGCCGCACTCGGCCGCAATGAGGCGCGCCAGACATCGGTCGCGAGGGCGCGCGCGCTCGCAGGCGAGCGCAAAATCCCCGCCGACGCGCTTTCGATTCCGATATCGAATGGCGCAGCAGCCCATTGACTGGCCCGGGCCGAGCCAATATTTCTAGCATTATCAAGCACACAAACAGAGATTGAATGGAATTCGAATAGCTCTTGAATGGCGCGAGCAACGCGCGCGGGTGAGGATCGCGAGTCGGCATTGCCGTCGATTCCCATCACTGCCAGGAGCCAATCCGTGCATACGTCGAATCTCCGCAGCCGGTTATATACCGGCGCCTTGCTCGCCTTCGTTTCATTCGTGACGGCCGCCGCCGGTATCGCCGCGCCAGTCAATCTCGAACAAATCCCGTTGCAGCCGCTCAAGACCAAAGCAAACGCGCAAGCCGCCGTGATTCATCAAGGCATTCCGGGCGGACTCAACCAACAGGTACGACCCGCATCAAGCCGCAGCAAATTCGTGGCCGAACCGGATCGGACCGGCACCGATGTTTACATCGTGCGGCTGCACGACCTACCCGTTGCGACCTACGACGGCCGTGTGCATGGTTATGCCGCAACCCGCAGTGCGATGCGCCATCAACCTGGCGCGCGGCGTTCGGCATATGCCCAATCTGCACCGATCACGAATTATCGTAGCTATCTGAAAAACAAACAGAGCGCCTCCCTCGCGGCGGTGCGCAGCCAGGGCATCCAATCGGCAATCCGCCACCAGTTCACCGACTCCATTAACGCGTTCACCATCGAACTGACCCAAAAGCAGGCAGCGGCCATTGCCAGGTTGCCGCAGGTAACGTTCGTACAGCGTTCGGGGCTTCGCCCACTGCTGACCGACCGCGGCCCGGAATTCATCGGCGCCAAGACCGTCTGGGACGGCGGATCACACTCCGGCGTGCCCTATGAGGGTGAAGGAATCGTCGTTGGCATGCTGGATACGGGCGTCAATACGGATCACCCTTCGTTCGCTGCGACCGGTGGCGATGGCTACACGGCAACCAATCCGCTCGGCGATGGCAATTATCTCGGCGACTGCGCCACCGGGCATTCGACCTGCAACAGCAAGCTGATCGGTGTGTGGAGCTGGCCGGTGATCACCGACACCTATCAAGGTGTGCGGCCACCCAGCGGCGAAGACTACAACGGCCACGGCAGCCACACCGCGAGCACGGCCGCAGGCAACGTCGTTCTCAACGCGCCGTTGGTTGGCTCGATGCTTGGCGACGGCCACGGCACGCCAACCGGATTTACGTTCGACAAGGTATCCGGCGTCGCACCGCATGCCAACATCATCGCCTATCAGGTGTGCTTTCCAACAAGCGGCTGCCCGGATGAAGCAATCCTGCTGGCTGTCGACCAAGCCATCGCCGATGGCGTCGACGTGATCAACTTTTCGATCGGCGGCAGCGAGCGTTTTCCGTGGCAGGATCCGCTGGCACTGGCATTCCTCTCCGCACGCGATGCCGGTATCTCGATTGCCGCAGCGGCAGGCAACGCCGGTCCCGATTTTTATACATTGTCGCACTCGGCCCCTTGGTATCTTGCTGTTGCGGCATCGACCGATGATCGCAAACTCGATATTCCGCAAAAGCAATTTGCATTAAGCGGCGGCGCGACCGATCCACCAACCTTCCCGACGGATTCGTGGTCGGAGTTCGGCGGTATCTCGGCTGCTGGAGCTTCTGGCGAATTGGTCAATGCCGCCGACTTCGGCGACGAACTTTGCGCGAATCCATTTCCAGCCGCCACGTTCGACGCAACCCAGATTGTCGTTTGCAAGCGCGGCACGGTTGCACGCCTGAGCAAGGCCGCCAATGTGATGGCCGGCAGTGCGGGTGGCATGGTTCTGATCAATGCCGGTTATCCGGACGACCAGGACGATCTGTTCAATGATGTCTATCCACTGCCCGCGATCCAACTGCACTCCTGGGACGGTCAGTCGATGCAGGCGTGGATGGCCGATGGCGGCGCGACGCATACCGCAACGATTTCGGCGACAACGATCACGCGCACGCTCGATCCTGCCATCGGCGACCAGCTTGCGGATTTCTCCTCGCGCGGTCCGAGCAGCACCTACCTGGGTAGCCTGTCGCCCGGCATCAGCGCACCCGGTGTGAGCATCTTCGCGGCATTCGCCGACGAGCATCCCTTCAATCCGGATTCTGCGTTGTCCAGCGATTGGGCACTGGATAGCGGCACCTCAATGGCCAGCCCCCATGTCGCCGGAACCATGGCGTTGATTCGCCAGGCGCATCCAGACTGGACCGCCGCCGAAGTGCAATCCGCGCTACAGATGACCGCATCACAGACGGTCAGCTACGGCGAAACCGATTATTCACCGGGCATGCCTGCCGGGACGTACCGCGCAGGAGCTGGACGCGTGGACGCGCTCGCCGCCGTCAATGCCGGCCTGGTCATGGACGAAACCGCAGCGGATTTCGGCTTTGCCAATCCGGACAACGGCGGCGATGTAAAGCAGTTGAATTTGCCGCAACTCGTCGACAACCATTGCCGCGACGTGTGTTCGTGGATTCGCACGGTTACCGCGACGCGCGATGGCACGTGGTCGATCAACGCTGATCCATGGACATTCGACCGCTGGAGCAGCGGCGAAGGCGAGATTGCGCAGAACGGCATCAAGTTCGCCGCCTATCCATCGACATTTACGCTGCACGCCGGCGAAACCAAATCGATCCTGCTGCGCGCCGATCTCACCGATGCGCAGTTTCGCCACGACGGCACCATCAATGTCAGCAACTCCGAGGAAATCGAGTTGTGGAGCAACGTCGTTTTTACGCCGTCCGACAACACGATCCCGTCCGCGCACTGGCCGGTCTCGGTCAATTTCGATCATGGCGTATTGCCGAAGACGCTCGAGCTCAACGCACACCGTGACCAAGGGTCTTACCGCCTGCATGCAGTGAATCTGCCGGCCATGACGAGCGTGAGCTATCGCGATTACGGTTTGGTCGCGCCAAACGTGCAGACTCTGGCGTTGAATCAGGATATCGACCATATCCCGCCGATCTACGACGGCGACTACAGCAACAACAATACCTACACCACAACCATTGACGTGCCCGCCAACAGCGCACGCCTGATCGTGGATGTGCTCAAGAACGTCGCCACGACAGCCGACCTGCGCTACAAGCAGGGCTGGGCAACGGTCTACATTGGCATCGACAGTAACCACAACGGCGTCCCGGATTTCGACGACGAAACCTTGTGCGTTTCCAATACCGAAGTCGAGCTGAACTATTGCAGCATCAGCCATCCGGATGCCGGCACCTACTGGATTTTCGTCAACAACGTGCGCACCGGTTTGTCCGATGGCGATCCGGAAATCATTCTCGACACCTACCGTATCGCAACAGCAGTCGTACCCGGAACATCCAGTGCAAGCTTGCAGGTCACTGGGCCTGCCAGCACGACTGGCGCACCGGTCGATCTCGACGTCAACTGGACATTGCCAGCGATGGCGACCGATGACGTCATGTACGGTGCGTTCGATGTCGGCGATGGCGTGGCGCCAGGTAGCGTCGGCTTCGTTCCGGTCAAGATCACGCGCGGCCTCGATGACATCAGCATGTCCGTCAGTCAGACGGCTGCGAAACCTGGCGATGTGATCGACGTCAATGTGCATGTGCGCGAGAACGACAGCGGCGTCGACCGCACGTTCAACCTGCAGTCGATACTACCCTCAGGTCTTACGCTGGTGCCGGGCTCGGCCAAGGTCAGCACCGCGGTGCAGCAATCGAACTTGAGCATCAACGGTGAAACGCTGACGATCGCCGGCGCCCAGCTCGACTCGGAGAACTGGCCGCGCGATTACAACGTCACCACCAGTGACACCGACGCGCTGTGCCGCACGCCAATCTTTTCGGCAAACGGTCAGACCAGCGACGGCGGCTTTGTCGGCCTGGTCAAGCGTTTCGGGCTGACACCAGATTTCGGTGGCCACCCTGATGCGTACGCGACAGACTCGGTCACCGTGCCCCTGTCGAATTTCTGGGACGGCGGCTACTCGCTATACAACAACAACGATTTCTTCAGCTACCCGGATCTGCAGGTATCGCCGCAAGGCTGGGTGATCATGGAACCGAATTTCGGCGACACAATGTATTTGTCGCAGAAGTTTCCGTACTACACATTCCCGTACACGCCAATGATCGGCGTGCTGTGGAAAGGCGTGGGTACGGGTGCAGGTTGGTTCGGCCCGAGCGCAATCGACGCACTGGCCACGCCACTCAACGTCGATTTCCTCGACCCGAGCCAGACCAGCGGCATCAGCGTCGCGTATGGCTCC
>CAJDUT010000030.1_pt1 | contig 46798 bp, 40 predicted proteins | sample 7390981 | NCBI WGS metagenome assembly CAJDUT01 (sample SAMEA7055681, study PRJEB34461) | soil metagenome | biome: terrestrial ecosystem; feature: Peninsula; material: soil | place: Antarctica | collected 2016 | reverse complement strand
GGTGAAAGTTCAGCCGCAAGCTGGCGCGTGGCCATGTTCAGACCAGCCTTGCTGATCGAATAACTGGGTGTACCGAAGCTCGTCGTGAATTCCTGCGAACCCAGACGCGAAGACAAATTCATTACCTTGGCAGATTTTGCTTTTTCCAGAACTGCACAAAGCGCCTGGGTAAGCAGCAACGGCCCGATGACGTTCGCGGCGAAGCTATTGGCGAGTGAATCTGCAGTGATATCTCCAAAGCGCTCGCCGGAAATCAGCATGCCGGCGTTGTTGATCAAGATGTCGAGGCTGTCGGTCAGCGCAGAAGTCTCTTTGACCAACTCATCGATCGAACGCGACTTGGATAGTTCCAGTGGCAGCACATGCAGGTGTCCTGGATGCGCGGCAGCCAGAGGGGTCAATGCTGTCGCCTTGCCGGGATGCCGACACGCCGCAAATACGCGGTCACCGCGCGCCAGCAGTTGCCGGGTGAATTCCAGACCCAGCCCGCGGTTGGCGCCAGTCACGAGTATGCGTTGCATGGACTTCTCCAAAGATCTTGAGTGTAGTTCCAAACGCGGATTGATCGCACAGGCCTTGCCGGATGGCGTCGTGAATTTGCCTTGGAATGAATCGAGAGGACGGAGTGACAAGCCAAGTTGGCACCTGAGGCTGTAGCGTGCGCTGCGCGCGCGATACAACAACGAAAAACGTCGGCCCTCCGAAACGCAATCGGCGAAAACCGAACGCAGCTGCGCAGCGAATATCGCGGTCGTGCGCGGAACGCACGCTACCTGGCTTCCTCTAGTGATTCTCGCTGGCGGCGCTTGCTTATGGCGTACAGACAGCCACACCCAGCGGCGTCGTAATCCGTCGTAGCGACAAACTTGCCGGCAACAGTGCGGACCGTCCTGGTGCGGCCGTGAAGTGCGCGGTCGCGGTTTTGCAGGAGAACGCCGTCGGTGCCAGATCGCCCTGGACGGTGAAATGAAAGGTATTGGGATCGTAGTCCGGCCCAAAGTGCGGACCGAGTCCCTGGACGAGGCTTCCGCCGAAACTGCCATCGCTGCCGGCGTGCAATACGCCGCTCAGCCATGTCGAATTTCCATCCGCGTCGAATCCGTACCAGACGCTGGCGATGTTCTGCGAGTCGAGTTGTTCGAACACAAAGCCGCGACCGTAGTACGCCGGGTCATACCACGCACCGCTTGCGGGATTGGCGGAAGGTGGCGTCGTGCCCTGAATCCCGCAGCCCAGATTCTGCAGTTGGGTCAGATGGCGCAGCGGTACTTTGAGCGAACCCCACGCCGGCGGCCCGTCCCAACGCATCGTGGCGTTATCGCAATCGTCGAAGCTTATGCCAATGCGGCCCCAATGCTGGCCGACAATTTTTCCGTCGCTGTCCAGCGATGGTAATTGCATATCGGCGAATTCAATGCCGTTGCCGACGATGTCGCCGACACCGGTCAGCCAGGTTTGCGCGCCAGGCGTACCGGCAGGTGGATAAGTGAAAAAGTATACCAAAGCCTTGTTGTCCGGCAGGATTTCCAGATCGATGCCTTCGCCGCTGCGTTGCTGGTCGTACCATTGGCCGCTGTAGTGGGCGTCGACCGGCGGCAACATCGCGTTCTGGCGCGGGCGAACCTGGCTGTCGAAGCTCGGTACGACGATATCGGGATCGTAGCGGCACGCGCCATCCGCGCCTGCGGCTGCGGCGGCTTCACAATCGCTCTGGATATCCGACACAGTTGGTTGGTGATCGTTGGCAATCCAATGACGCAACGCTTCCCAGCCGCCCACACCTTCGGCGAGGCTGAAGCCGCAATGCGTCGGCGTCGCTTCATTGACGAGCGCGCTGGTCAATTGGTTGGCGGGCAAGGTTTGGCGCAACACATATTGATTGGCGGGGATCACCAGTTGATCGCGGCTGGTTTGAACGGAAATCACCTTCGTCGCCAGGTCGATCTCGCCGCGAAAATCCGAGGCCCAATGAAAATACAGTGACGCCAGCGGATCGCCCTGAATGCGGGCGATGTTCGCATTGATCGTGGCGTCGCCGTAATCGACACCCATGTTGTCGAACGGGCTGATGTCGTCGAGCTTGTCCGGCGCGCGCAGCAGATCGCTCAACGCATAGGTGGCGTAGCCGACATTGGTGACGAAGAATTTCTCGTCGGTGATGTGCGCCAGGTTCATCAATTGCGCGAGGCGGCGCTGCATCGCGCCGTTGCGCAGGCCCGAAGGCAGGTTCACGCCGGTACATTGATTCAACGGCACCAGAGTTTGCAGCAGGCGCGCTTCGTCGGTCAGGTCAGAAATATTGGCCGGAATGTCTTTCAGGTTGTAAGCCCAGGGATACGGTTGTGCGCCGGTCGGCAGATCGCCGGCATCCTTGCACACCACGTTGTAGGCCAGGCGCAAATCGATGGCGGTATCCCATACACGCGCTCCGGCAGCGGGAGGACACGCCGCATAAACGCCGGATACCGGAGCGAAGCGCGGATCTTCGGCGAGCTTCAGTGCGATCAAACCGCCCAGCGATCCGCCGTAGGGAATGATTGCGCCAGGTTGCCCGACCTGCGCACGAAATGCGGCGAGCAATTGCGCGTTGTCGTCGGCTACCGTGAACAAGGCCCAGCTGCGCTGGCTGAAACTCGAGGAGGCGACGGCATAGCCTTCGCTGAGTTGCAGTGCGGCGATTGGCCCGAGGCTTGGGTTTGGTTTAGGCGAATCGAAGGTCAATCCATGCTGGAACAGAATCAGCGTGTCGCCGTCTTTCCAGCTATCCGGAACCGCAATGCGGTAATACGCGCCGGATGCAGTCTGGCCGCTGAAATCGCGTTGCGCGTGAGCCGTGCCTGCGAACAGCAGCGCGGCGGCGGTGAAACAAACGATCAAACGAAGCATGGAAAACTCCCGCAATCCCGCGAAAAATAACCGTTCTGGCCTTAAGCCGAAGTAAATCACGGCCTCACTGCTTCGTATTGGCTACAATCGGCAGGTCGTTCACGACGGCAAATGACAAGGGGGTCGCTCGCAGAAAGCACCACGGACGGATCGGAGACGAAATCATGAGAGTTCTGGTAACCGGCGGTGGTGGCTTCTTGGGTATGGCGATCTGTCGGCAGCTTGCCGCCGCGGGGCATGACGTGTGTGCATTCAACCGCAACCGCTACCCGCAGCTCGACGCACTCCAGATCGAGCAACGCATTGGCGACGTGGCCAGCCTCGACAGCGTTACCGCCGCAGCCGAAGGGGTTGATGCGATCGTGCACAATGCCGCCAAGGTTGGCGGCTGGGGCCGGATCGAGGACTACTACGAAACCAACGTGCGCGGCACCGACATGGTGCTGGCTGCATGCGAGTTGCATCGCGTACGCAAGCTGGTGTTTACATCGAGTCCCAGCGTTGTGCATGGCGGGACCGATTTGGACGGGGTCAACGAATCCGTGCCGTACGCGAAGCATTTCAGTTCGGCTTACGCGCAAACCAAGGCGCTGGCCGAGCAACGCGTACTCGCCGCCAATGGCGATCAACTGGCCAGCGTCGCCTTGCGCCCGCATTTCATCTGGGGACCCGGTGATCCGAACCTGCTGCCGCGGATTCTCGAACAAGCCAAACGTGGTCGTTTGCGTATCATCGGCAAGGCAACCAAGAAAATCGACACGACGTATGTAGACAATGCCGCTGAAGCACACGTGCTGGCACTGAACAAGCTGGACATCGGTTCACCGATTGCCGGTAAAGCCTATTTCATCAGCCAGGGCGAACCGATCAGCCACGAGGCGATGATCAACGCCTGGCTCAAGGCGGCTGGGTTGCCGCCGGAAACTCGCCGGATGCCGTTGGGTCTTGCGCAATTTCTGGGTAGCGCGTTTGAGACGGTCTATTCCACCCTGCGCATTCGGCGCGAACCGCCGCTGACCCGCTTCAGCGTGGAATTGTTGTCGACATCACAATGGTTCAATATCGCCGCAGCGCGCCGCGACCTGGACTACTCGCCGCGCGTGAACATGATCGAAGGCATGGCCCGCTTGTCGCAACATCTAGTACGTGCGCGCATGCAACAGCGCGTTTGAGGCTAGCCCACAATTGCCAACTCCGGTTCGTGAAGCAAATCAAGAGCGCCCCCTTCCGGCTGCCGCCACCTTTCCCCGCAGGCGTAGGAAGGGGGCTCTCTGACCATCGCGAACAAGAACATTTTTGTAGCAGTGCACTAGAATTGCCACGATGATCGCCGATCCCTCTCGCCAACCCAACGCCATGCGCGCGCGCCTCGGCCGCCTGCTTGAGGGCGTGCTCAATCGTGCGCTGGCGATGGACGAAGACACGCGTGAGCGGCTTGGCGCGCTTGAAGGCCAGCGCATCGGGCTCGAGTTGCGTGGAATTAATCTGGCGCTGGCCATCAGCGTGAAAGACAAGCGTCTTTGCGTCGGCCCGCATTGGGATGCGCCCGGGGATCTGAACCTGCGTGCTGCACCCGGCAGTTTTTTGGCGATGGTGCTGCGTCGCGGCGAAGATTCGGTAATGCCATCGGGCAAGGTAGAGATTTCCGGTGACGCGGAACTTGCGCGTCGCGTGGAAAAGCTCGCGCGAGACTTTCAGCCCGATATCGAAGAAGCGTTCGCGCGCACTTTTGGCGACGTACTCGGCGTGCCGCTGGCGCGAGCGCTGCAACGTGCGTTCACCTGGGGTCGTGATTCGACCAGGGCCATGGCGCACAACACCACCGAATACCTGCGCGAAGAAAGCCGCGATCTGATCGCGCCAGCAGAAATGGAAGAATTCCTCGACGACGTCGATGCGCTGCGCGAGCGTGCCGATCGACTGGAGGCGCGCATGCAGCGACTTGCACCACGCGCGCCAGGAGAAACATCTTGACCGCCCTGCGGCAGTTGCCGCGGATGCTCGGTATCGGCATGACCTTGGTGCGCTACCGGCTGGATGACCTGGTCGATTTAACGCATCTGTTCCGGCCGTTGAAGTGGCTGCGCCCGATTCTGCCGCGGCCACGCGCCGACATCGCGGACCTGCCGCGAGGCGCGCGCCTGCGCCTGGCGTTGATCGAACTCGGCCCGATCTTCGTCAAGTTCGGGCAGATCCTCTCGACCCGGCGCGATCTGCTACCGACCGATGTCGCTGAAGAACTCGCCTTGCTACAGGATCAGGTCCCGCCGTTTCCCGGCGATCAGGCGCGAGCAGCAATCGAGGCCGCGCTCGGGAAGTCGGTAGCCGAGTTGTTCGAAGAATTTTCCGAAACTGCGCTGGCTTCCGCTTCGATCGCCCAGGTACACGCGGCCCGGCTACGCAGTGCAGACTCAAGCTCGTCAAAGGACGTTGTGGTCAAGGTCTTGCGCCCGGGCATCAAAGCCCGCGTCGCAGCCGATATCGCGTTGCTGCGCGCGCTCGGCGAACTCGCGCAGCGCTGGCATCCTGCCGCCGACAAAATCCGGCCCCGAGACATTGTCGCCGAGGTCGAAACCACGCTGACCAACGAACTGGATCTGCAACGTGAAGGCGCTAACGCGAGTTTGCTGCGGCGTAATTTTTTGACCGGCGACGACCTGATCGTGCCCGAAGTCTACTGGTCGCACACGACCAACGCGGTACTCACGCTCGAGCGCGTGCGTGGCATCAGCGTAGACGATCTGGTCGCGCTCGATGCCGCTGGGATCGACCGTGTCGCCCTCGCGGAAAAAGGCGTTCGTCTGTTTTACACGCAGGTATTCCGCGACAATTTCTTTCATGCCGACGCGCATCCCGGGAATATCTGGGTGGATGCAACGCGGCGCGAGAATCCGCGCTTCATTGCGCTGGATTTCGGCATCATGGGTAGCTTGCCCGAGCGCGACCAGCACTGGCTTGCAGAAAATTTCATGGCCATGTTCGAGCGCGACTACCAACGCATCGCGCAATTGCACTTGGCCGCCGGATGGATTCCCGCGCATGTGCGCGTGGATGAACTCGAAGCGGCAGTGCGCACCGTTTGTGAACCATATTTCACGCGTCCGCTGGCGGAAATATCGCTGGCCGAAGTGGTGATGAAACTGTTCTCGGTCGCGCGCCGCTACGAGCTTACCGTACAGCCGCAACTCATCCTGCTGCAGAAAACCCTGTTGAACATCGAAGGCATCGGGCGCCTGCTGCATCCGCAGATCGATATCTGGGCGACAGCCAAACCGGTGCTCGCTGATATTCTCAAGCGCCGCTACGGTATTCGCCCCACATTGCGCAAAGTACGCAAGCACCTGCCGGAATGGATCGCTGCCGCACCACAAATGCCACAACTGATTCATGGATTCCTGAAAAAGGCCGTGGCCGGCGATTTCGACACGGACAAACGCGATGCGACGTTGGCACGCAGCGAGAAACTCGCGCGCGAGAATCGTCGCTTTCTGGTTTGGATCGCGGGCGGCAGTACCGCGATGATTGCGAGCGCATTGCTGTGCGCACTCGACGTGCACGGGCCGCACCTGCTCGGCTATCCGTCAATTGCGTGGCTAGCTGGCGCGACTGGCGCAATCGCATTTGCCTTTGCATGGCGCGCGTCGCGTTGACGCTCGCAATGCCGAGCCCTGTAGAATCGTCAGCGAAAACCGGGAAACCTGCCAATGCCATCGTTCGATATCATCTCCAAACTTGATCTGCACGAGCTGACCAACGCGGTCGATCAGGCCAACCGCGAATTGGGCAACCGTTTCGATTTCAAAGGCACCGACGCCATCTTCGAGCGCGAGGGCGAATCCACCGTCGTGCTCAAGGCACAGGCAGAATTCCAGCTCAGCCAGATGCTCGATATCCTCAAGCAGCGCCTGGCCAGCCGGCATATCGACATTGGCTGTGCGGAGATTGCCGACCCCGAAATCAATCTGGCCACCGCCCGGCAAAAAGTGATCCTGAAGCAAGGCATCGATCAGCCCTTGGCCAAGGACATCGTCAAGCGGCTCAAGGATTCCGGCTTGAAAGTGCAAACCCAGATCCAGGGCGACCAGCTGCGCATCAATGGCAAGAAACGAGATGACCTACAAGCTGCAATGGCATTTTTGCGCAGCAGCGATATTGCAATGCCGCTGCAATACGAAAATTTCCGTGACTGACGCGACATGTTGATCGTCACTGCTGCGTTGCGTGTTCCGGAAAGCGAGTTGACTGAGAGCTTCGTGCGTGCGTCGGGCCCGGGCGGTCAAAACGTCAACAAAGTTTCCTCTGCGGTTGAGCTGCGTTTCGATGTGGCCCAGTCGACAGCGCTGCCGGAACCTTTGCGTGCGCGGCTGTTGTCGCGCCGCGATCGTCGCCTAACTGGCGAAGGCGTGCTCGTCATCCAGGCCAGGCGCTTTCGCGATCAGGCACGCAACCGCGAGGACGCGCGTGAACGCCTGGCCGACCTGCTGCGCGCCAGCTTGCACGTACCGAAAAAGCGCGTGGCGACCAAACCTACCCGTGCATCAAAAGAACGCCGCCTGACGGAAAAGAAGACGCGCGCAAAGCACAAGCAAGGCCGCGGCAAGCACTGGAGTCTGGAATGAGCGACTCGCATTTCCCCATCATCCCGGAACAGATGCCCAAGTTTGCGCCGTCGTTCAGTGGTGCGATTTGTCGCGGGATCTTTGTTCGATGCGGCTGGCGCGCTGTCGGCGAGATCCCGAACGTGGCGAAACTCGTCGTGATTGTCGCGCCGCATTCAAGCAACTGGGATGTGATCTGGGGATTGCTGTTCAAGGTCGGCGTGCGCTTGCGCATCCAGTTCATCGGCAAACGCGAAGCGTTCTTCTGGCCGATTGGGCCGATCCTGCGTGGCTTCGGCGGCATTGCCATCGACCGGCGTGCCCCGCATGGCGTGGTCAAGGAAATGCGCCGACAGTTTGAGCGCAGCGAAAAGTTCTGGCTGGCCATCGCACCCGAAGGCACGCGCAAAAAAGTAAAGGATTGGAAAAATGGATTCTGGCGCATCGCCAAGGAAGCCGGCGTACCGATATTGCCGGTGTACTTCCATTATCCGGAAAAGACCATCGGCTTTGGTCCGCTGATCGAACCTGGCGACGACATGGATGCGGACATGGCCCGCATCCGCGAATTCTATCGACCGTGGCAGGGCAAGAATCGCGGCACTGTTTAGCTCCTGCCCCTTGAAGGGGGGCTTGTTCGTCGGCACGCAAATGTGGGCTTCAACGATCCGCATTGCGACTGGCAAAAAGCCCTCTCCCCCAAGCTCGCTTGGGGGAGAAGGTTGGGTGAGGGGGAAACGGTACGTACTTGCGCGACGCCTCCGCAGCGCGATGCGCCGCCCCCTCACCCCAGCCCTCGCCCCCGATAAATCGGGGGAGAGGGAGAAATCTGAGCGCCTTGGAACACCATCTCCACCCAACCCTCCCATGACGGGGAGGGCTAAAGTCGTCTTTCGGCAAACTCAAGTTTTACCGATCCGAATGCCCGGACTCGTAGTAGTCGCCGCGCGCGAACAGGCCGGGCTTGATGTGGTCGATAAAGGCGCGGGCCTGTGGCGACAGGTATTTGCCTTTGCGCACGACGACGCCGTAACTACGTTGCGGGAAATACTGGCGCATGTTGCGTACCGCCAGGCGCGCGTGGTCTTCGGGTTGAATGCAGATGCCGGTGACGATGGAGATACCCAGGCCCATCGCCACATATTGCTTGATCACTTCCCAACCGCCGACTTCGATCGCGACCGAATACGGAACCTTGCGTTGCTGGAACACCAGATCAACGAGGCGATATGTCGTCAGGCGCTGCGGCGGCAGGATCAATCCGTACGGGGACAAATCTTCCAACGCGATCTCGGGCTTTTCCGCCAGCGGATGATCCAGCGGCAGGATCAGCATCGGGTCGAACCAGTGCACCGGCTCGTAGGAAATATCGTGCGGCACGTCGAGCATCGAGCCCACAGCGAAGTCGACCTGATCCGAGCGCAGCATCGCCAGCCCGTCCTTGCCGGTGACATTGGACAATTGCAGGCGCACGTCAGGAAATTCCCGACGATAGTCACGCACCGGCTGCGGCAGTAGATACTGAATGGTCGACGCGCCGGCGGCGATGTTCACCTCGCCCGCATCCATGCCCTGGCGTTGGCTGGCGAATTGATGGTCAAGGTTGTCCATGCCTTCGACCAGCGGACGCGCCAAGTCGTAGAGCATTTGTCCTTCGGGTGTGAGTACCAGGCGCGGGCGCGTGCGTTCCAGCAGATGGGCATCGAGCTCGGATTCCAACGCGGACAACTGCAGGCTTACCGACGATGCCGACAGGAACAACGCGTCGGCCGCTCGGGCCACGCTGCCGAACTTGACCGCGAAACAGAACGCCCGCAGTTGCTTGATGCGGTTGCCTTTGTAATAGAAACGGGTCGGCGTTCGCCGAGCTTTGGACTTGGCGCGCGCACTCGCGCCTCCGCGAGTTGGCTTGGCGCTCGATTTTTTGCCGGATTTCGTCTTGTCGGAGCCAATAGCCATACTGTGACTTCAATGACTTGCAAAGCAGTTTAACATTGTCAATGTATAGAATTGAAACATTTAGTTTGTCAAATGCTGCAACGCAGGAATAGCCTGCTGCCTCGCGAACCGAACGAGGCCTGCCCGCGATGTCGGCACTACCGAACCATTTCCAGTCCGCCCAACCGTTGATTGGCGCGCCGTTGCTCAATGGCCAAGGCATTGGATCCCCGCCTTCGCGGGGATGACGGCATAAAGCAAGTGCCGTACGCACTTGGCCTGATTTCAACCTTACAACGCGTTCATACACTCACCGACCCACCCACCGCCGAGGTAACGTCATGAAAGCTGCCCACGCAACTGTCGAACAGATCAAATTCGATTGGCTGAACAATTCGCGCTGGAAAGGCATCACCCGACCGTACGCGGCCGAGGATGTGGTGCGCCTGCGCGGCACCGTGCCGATTGAACACTCGCTGGCGCGACGTGGCGCGGAAAAACTCTGGAGCCACCTGCACACCGACAGCTACGTCAACGCACTCGGCGCGCTCACCGGCAACCAGGCCATGCAACAGGTCAAGGCGGGCCTCAAGGCGATCTATCTTTCCGGCTGGCAGGTGGCGGCAGATGCCAACGTCGCCGGCGAAATGTATCCGGATCAATCGCTGTATCCGGCCAACTCCGTGCCGCAAGTGGTAAAGCGCATCAACAATACGTTGCTGCGTGCAGATCAACTGCAGCACGCCGAAGGTGACGACAGCATCGACTTCCTGCAACCGATTGTGGCCGATGCCGAAGCGGGATTCGGCGGCGTGCTCAATGCGTTCGAGTTGATGAAGGCGATGATCGAGGCCGGCGCCGCCGGTGTGCATTTCGAGGACCAGCTCGCCAGCGCGAAAAAATGCGGCCACATGGGCGGCAAGGTGCTGGTGCCCACGCGCGAAGCGATCGACAAACTGGTTGCCGCGCGCCTCGCCGCCGATGTGATGGGCGTGCCGACCCTGATTGTCGCGCGCACCGATGCCGAAGCCGCCGACCTGCTGACCTCCGACATCGATGCCAACGATCAGGCCTTCGTCACCGGCGAACGCACCAGCGAAGGTTTCTTCAAAACCCGCAACGGTCTGGATCAGGCTGTCAGCCGCGGCCTGGCCTATGCGCCTTACGCCGATCTTGTATGGTGCGAAACCGGCAAGCCCGATCTCGAATTCGCGCGCCAGTTCGCACAGGCGATCCATGCGAAATTTCCGGGCAAGCTGCTCGCCTACAACTGTTCGCCTAGTTTCAACTGGAAGCGCAACCTCGACGACGCGACCATCGCACGCTTCCAGACGGAACTGGCGGCAATGGGCTATCGCTTCCAGTTCATCACCCTGGCCGGGTTCCATGCCCTGAATTATTCGATGTTCCATCTGGCCCATGGTTATGCGCGTCGGCAGATGACCGCGTTCGTCGAACTGCAGGAAGCCGAGTTTGCCGCCGTGGATCGCGGCTTCACTGCCGTCAAGCATCAGCGCGAAGTTGGCACCGGCTACTTCGACACGGTCACGCAAACCATTCAAGGTGCGAATGCGGCGACGGTGGCGCTGAAAGGTTCTACCGAGGAAGCGCAGTTTCAGCGTGAGCCAGTGGCGAGTGCTGCTTGAGGAAAACAGCGAAAAAAGATAACGCCGTCGAAAGCAGAAAGCCCTTCTCCCGGCGGGAGAAGGGAATAAAAAGCGGCGATTCAACGCCATTCAAAACACCGCTTATCGGCGCCTTGCCGCCAGCCGCCGATAACTGCACGTGTGCGTTAGCATGACTTTTGGCCTATGGGTTATCATCGCAAGCTTGCAAGAATCAAAGGGACTGCAAAAGCGTGTCCACGCTGGCATCCGAATCGACGGCGCGAATCGCGTCGCCTGCAATCAACCTGCCGCCACGCGCGCAGGCATCGCACCTGCGCAGGCAGTTGTCCGATGCCGAGTTCGTCATGTTGCGCGGTGCTGGCCGGGGGCGGCGCGTAGCCGCCGGAGAAGTGTTATTCGGCAAGGGTGAAAGTGGCCGCAACATGTACGTCATCGAAACCGGTGAGGTGCGCATCGAATTTGGTGATGGCCTGCCCGACAAGATTCTGCGTACACGTGAATACTTCGGCGAATTGGCCCTGTTTATTGGCAATCACGCACGCGTGGCCAGCGCGATCGCGCACAGCGCGTGCAACCTGCGTGTCGTGGATTACCCCGAATTCGATCATCTGCTGGAGAGCGAACCGGGTCTGCTGGCACTGTTCATGCGCCGCTCGTTTGCGTATCTGGTTGCCAGCGAGCAACAACTGATCGGCAGCCTGAAGCGCCGCAACGAAGACCTGGTCCACACGCTCAATGCGCTGCGTCAGACCCAAACCGAACTTTCCACCGCCAACCATCTGGTGCGCACCGACGAATTGACCGGTCTTACCAATCGCCGCGGCCTTTACGAATTCCTGGAAAGCCTCAGCGAGCACCGTGTCGCGGGTACGCACCTGGTCTTGTTACTCATTGATCTGGATCACTTCAAGTGCGTCAACGATGAACGCGGACACCTGGTTGGCGATGACGTCTTGCGGGCCGTCGCCAGTGCGGTCAGTCGAATGACGACCGATCGCGATCTAGCCTGTCGACTTGGTGGCGACGAGTTTGCCGTACTCGCACAACTCGACGATCCGGGGCAACTGGAAGCGCTTGCCGCGCGCATCATCGACGCGGTTGGCCAATTGCATTTTCCGTACGTGGATGAGCTCAGCATTTCAATCAGCATCGGCGCCAGCCTGTGCGCGGATAGCGACGAATGGTCGATCTGGTACAGCCAGGCCGACGCGGCGCTCTATCGAGCGAAGGCTGAAGGCAGCAACATCTGCGTGCTGCACGCGAAGTAGGCGGCCTGCGCCGATCCATGGCCTTTTCGGGGTTCGGGACTCGGGAAAACGCGGAGTTGGGAACTCAACGTTTCGTCATTCCTTTGTAGGCAGGAATCCCGTACCTTCTTGCCTCTATCGCCTTTGAATCAAGACAAGCGACGCGATTCCGCCTTCCGCTGGATTGACCACGCTTATGTGCGCTCACGTTGCACCTCTCCCCTCCCAACCTCTACCTGCCACTTACCTGCCACTTCTACCAGCCCCACCGGCTGGAATAAGCGAAATATTTGGCGCAAAATCAGGCGCTGCGGCAAACCGTCTCGGGGGCGCCGCGCTGGTTGAAATACAGGGTCCGATGAACGCAGTTCAGAGCGAGCAGCCGCCAACCGTCGAGCAGCCGTCACCGACGCCACTGCTGCGCACGGTCGTGTTGTGCGACTTGGTCGACAGCACCACGCTGATCGCGCAACTCGGCGATCGCGATTCGGCCACATTCATGCATCGGCTCGACCGCGAGTGCCGCAATCTGCTTGCGCAGCACGGTGGTCGGGAGATCGACAAAACCGATGGTTTTCTATTCCTGTTCGAACGTCCGATCCAGGCGGTAGCCTTCGCGCTGGACTATCAGCGCCTGATCTGGGAGTTCGGCCAGTCCGAGTTTCTGCCGCTGAGCGCGCGCGTCGGCATCCATGTTGGTGATGTGGTGCTATGGCAAAACAGCCCCGACGACATCGCCCGTGGTGCCAAGCCGCTGGAATTGGAGGGCCTGATCAAACCGGTTGCGGCGCGACTGATGAATCTGGCGTTGCCGGGGCAGATCCTGGTTTCCGGAATCGCGCATACGCTGGCGATCCGTGCCCACAACGAATTGCCGACGCAACCGCCTGCGCAATGGCGAAAGCACGGGCGCTATCTCATGAAGGGCCTGGCCGAACCTACGGCCGTATACGAAGTGGGCCACGCCGACATCGCGCCGTTGCAGCGGCCGGCGTGGAGCGGCAAGGCCTGGCGTGAAGTGCCGTGGTGGCGGCGTCCGGGCATGCTCGCGATCGAAGCCGCGGTGGCTGTCGCCGCCATCGCCGTTCCGATCTACCTCAGCGTGCGCAGTCCGCCGGCCATTGCGTTCGGCCAGCGCGACTGGGTCGTGGTCGGCGATCTGAACAATCTCACCGGTAAACCCATCCTCGACGAATCGCTGGAAAACGCGTTTCGTCTCGGCCTCGAACAATCGCAATACGTCAACGTGTTGTCCGCATTGAAAACCCGCGACACCGTTGAGCTGATGCAACGCGATCCGGCCAAAGCCCGCGTGGATCGTGCCGTCGGCAGTGAAGTCGCGATCCGTGCCGGCGCGCGCGCCTTGATCCTGCCGACCGTCGCTGAAGTCGGCGGCATGGTGCGCGTCAGCGCAGAGGTCATCGACCCAAAAACCCAAACGACCGTGTACACGGAATCCGTCGACGGCCGCGACATCCGGTCCGTGCTGCCGTCGATCGACAAGATCGACCGAAACCTGCGCCTGCGTTTAGGCGAAGCGCTGGCCTCGGTATCCAAACAGTCGCGCCCCCTAGATCAGGTGGCGACTGCGAATCTGGACGCGTTGCGGGCGTATTCGTTGGGACAACGCGCGTATTTTACTGGCAACATGAAAGATGCGCTGGACTACTACGAAGATGCCGTCAAGCTCGATCCGAAGTTTGCGACTGCGCATCTGGTTATCGCGCGAGCGTTGCTGAATGGGGGCAACAACTCTGCCGCCCTGAAACAGATATCGTTAGCGTTGGCAGAGTCGACGAGACTGTCAGCACGCGACGCTATGCTGGCTGGTGCTTGGCAGTCAACATTGACGTCGCCGAGTGCAGGATTGCAAAAGTGGAAATTGCTGACGAATTTATACCCCGATTATTACTTGGCAAATGGCCCGTATTCATATTACGCGTGGTGTGAAAACCATTATGTAGAAGCGATTGCGGCCGGCAAGCTCAATGTTTCGCCTAAAAACGCGTATAGCTCCGCGGGATTATATTTGCTGGGAATCGTGTACCTTGCGCAAGATCGCTACTCTGATTCCGAGACAGAATTCAAGCGCGCCGCAGACTCCGGATTTGCAAGAAACGACTTCTACGCGGAATTGTTCTCGGCCCAACGTAAGTATCGTCGCGCCGAACAATTGTTGAACGAAAACAAACCCTCTGGGGTAAAGTCTGACGATTTGGGCACTCAAATTGTGCGAATCGCGATCGCTGCTGACCAAGGAAGCTGGACTGACGCGAAAGCGTTGATCGACAAGGTTAAAACTGATGCAGCTAGCCTTGGCGGACTCAGTCGGCGACGATTGCAAGGCGTGGAGCTCGGGCTGCGCAGCCAATTTGCGGAAGTATCTCCTAGAGAATTGACCCAATACGCTGAGGAAGCACTGAGCCAGAAAACTGACAATGCGTTAGATTCTGGACAGCTACATTTTCAAGCACTCTTCGCTGCCTATCTGTTGGCTCGTGGCGGCGACACGCGAAGCGCGGCGCAGTTATTAACAAGGGTCAATATCGCGGTGGCCGCCGAAGAAAACTCAACAATAAGAAATCTGCAATGGATTGTAAAAGCTGAGTTGAAGCGTAGCGATGGCCATGCGGATCAGGCTATTGCACTGCTCCGCCCTTTGATTGATGGCCACGAGCTGTACTTGACGCATTTGGCGTTGCTTGATGCATATTCAAGTAATCGCCAAAACAAGGACGCGCTGGATGAATCTCAATGGTTATCGAGCCACCGAGGTCGTGCTTATGCAGAGTATGGAGGCGAACAATTCTTAACGGCGTTCAACGTAATTCAGTCCGACCTCGCGCTCTTGCGAGCTGCTGAATTGACACGCGACCTCGAGAACACCCACGAATCCAACGAGGCGCTGGCGAAATTCGAGCAAGTTTGGCCTCAGTGGAATAAGACGAACGCTATTGCTCTAAGGGTTCGGGCTGTGCGTAGTCCAAATTAGTCGGTTACTTGTGGTCGCCGAAATCCAGCCGGAGGCCCGGAATAACCATGCAAAGACAATCTTCGTCAACTTGGCTCGTGAGCCGTTTCTGCGCAGCTTCGAATTCCGACTTGGGAGCAAGCCGGCCAGGTCGGGTATGGTCTTCGGGAAATCCCTTGACCTGTTCCGGGGGAATGCCAGCCTCCGTTAGTGCCGCTGATGGATTTTTCTCGAAGCGTTCGCGATATCCGTCGTCAGTTGCGAGTCGACCGAGCAAATCCAACATCTGAACCTTGCTGACTTTCTGACTTGCCATATCTATCCCCTGTTGAGGCGCCTACGGATTCGGACACAGCAGACTGCGTCCGGTCCAATAGTCAGGAAAGATATTTGCAAAAGCCATGCCGGGGTCGACGGCGATGCCGACCCCACTTCAAATCTAGCCGAACGCTGCAGAGATATTTCTGGGCTGATTCCCGAAATCCAATCGGAAACTGGGAATGACCATGCACAGGCATTCGCCGGCGACTTCTTCGACCACGCGCCTGCGCGCGTCCGAAAAGACGATCTTGTCGGCAAGCGGACCGGAGCCTGCATGATTGTTGAGGAAACCGGCAAACCCGCCTGCCGGAAAATCCAATTCCGCCAACGCACCTTCCGGACTGCTTTCAAACCGGCTGCGATAGCCGTCGTCGTTGGCGAGTTTGCCCAATAGTTCGATAATTTGTGTCTTGCTAACGTGATTTGCGTAAGCCATAACCTGCTCCCAAAGTGACTCAGTGAATTGCCAAACCTCTTGTGGACTTGGTCGATCAAGGCTAGCAGGTGGTGAAAAACCCTCAGTGACGACGATCACAAATCGTGCATGAAGTAGCACGACGGTGTGGCAATTCGAATCAAAAACCATTTCGAGTCGCGCTTCGCGTAGGTTGCGGGTGAGCGCATGTGAACCCCAACATCGCTACAATTCGCTGTCGCCAACGTTGGTTATCCCTCGGATAAAAATTTGCCTCGTACTTGTTACGCGGTACAGGGTTTGCCCATCCTATGCAGTCCCCCACGGAGAACCCGCCATGCAAGTGCGTCGTTGCGCCCACGTAATGATCGAGCCGCGCGAACGGCTGGATTTCGATCTGGCTCTGCTGGCAACCGGTGGCACCGGTTTGCAGACGCTGATCGAGTGGACGGCGCTGGCGCCACATCGCGATACCGAAGTTGTGCTGATGCTGGCCGAGGTGGCCGTGCTGGGTGCGTTGTCGCCATCGCAATGGACGACTCTGGATGAGCTGGCGCAATCGCATCCAGGCGAAATACTGCAATCGCTGCTCGCATCGGGTTTGCTGATCGCTGACGACGAGTCCGATACGACCATGCGCGATGCCGACCAGGCATTGCGCGATGCACATTGGCGCGGACTGGATGCGATTGCGCATCGCTATTCGCGTTGGCACGAAGTCGACACGGTCGAGGCGCAACGTCGTTTCGGCGAAGAAACCGACCAGACGTTTCTACAGCGTCTCGGCGATGCGCCGCCGCAGGTTCGCGAGCGTGTCGAGTCGGCCAAGCGCCAAGGCTTGGCGCCAGCAGGAACAAGCGCACTGGATGCTCTGCTCGGGCGTCGGGTGACATGTCGCAATTACGACCTGGCAAAAAATTTGAGCTTCGCGGATTTCAGCACGGCGATGTATCGTGCGTTCGGCGCACGTGCCGTCGACGAATACGCGCCCGGCATCTTTCTACTGAAGAAAGGCGCGCCATCGGCGGGCGGCTTGCATCCGGTCGAAGCGTACGTGCTGGTGCAGCGTGTCGACGGTATCGCACCGGGCCTGTATCACTACCATCCAGCCGCACATGCACTGGAGCCGATCCGCGAAATGGCGGCGAATGAGCTCGCCGCGCTGGCAAAAAATTGCCTCGGCGGCCAGCCGTATTTCGCCGACGCGCATGTGGTGATCGCGCTGACCGGCCGCTTCGCGCGCAACTTCTGGAAATACCGCAATCACGCCAAGGCCTATCGCGCGGTGATTCTCGATGCCGGACATCTGTCGCAGACGTTGTATCTGGCCGCCACGGAGTTGGGTCTCGGCGCGTTCGTCACCGCCGGCGTCAACGAAGTGCAGATCGAGCAGGCATTCGGCTTGGAACCGATGGCTGAAGGCCCGCTGGCCATGTGCGGATTCGGTATTCGCGGCGCGCAACGAAATGAAGTCGAGTTCGATCCGAACCATGCAGTGTGGCCGATGGATTCGCCCAATCCGGGTTGACCGTGCTCCCTCTCGCCCGACAACACGGGGAAATGGCCTAGGTGCGCGTTACTTGGTATAGAGCCCTCCCTTTCAAGGAGAGGATTGGGCGGGGATGGTGTTGATCGATTCTTCGTGCGATTCCCAAGCGCTCTCCCCACACCAGAACCTCTCCCCCAAGCGGGCTTGGGAGAGAGGGCTTAAAGCCACTCGCGTGGCTTCAGGTAGTCGGCAAGGCGTGCTTCGGCAGAACCGGCTTGCGGTGCGTAACCGTATTCGAAGCGTACGCGGGGCGGCAGCGACATCAGGATGGATTCGGTGCGGCCGCCGGATTGCAGGCCGAACAGGGTGCCTCGGTCGTAGACCAGGTTGAATTCGACGTAGCGGCCGCGGCGGTAAAGTTGGAACTCGCGTTCACGCTCTCCGAAAGGTGTGCTTTTGCGCGCCCGCGCGATGGGTAGGTAGGCATCCAGGAATCCATTGCCGACGGCCTGCTGAAAAGCGAAGCAGCGCTCGAAATCCCACGCATTCAGATCATCGAAGAACAGACCGCCGACGCCGCGGGTCTCATTGCGGTGCTTGAGGAAGAAATACTCGTCGCACCACTTTTTATACTTTGGATAGACCTCGGCGCCGAATGGCGCGCAAAGATCGCGTGCGGTTGCGTGCCAGTGCATCACGTCTACGTCGAACGGATAGAACGGCGTCAAGTCGAAACCGCCGCCGAACCACCACACCGGATCGGCGCCTTCCTTGCGTGCCTCAAAAAAGCGCACGTTCAAATGGGTAGTCGGCACGTACGGGTTGCGCGGGTGCAACACCAGCGATACGCCGAGCGCGGTCCATACGCGACCGACCAGTTCCGGTCGATGAGCGGTGGCTGCCGGCGGCAATTGCGCGCCCTCGACATGGGAAAAGTTGACACCGCCTTGCTCAAACACCGCGCCGTCGACTATTACGCGCGTGCGACCGCCGCCGCCCTCGGCGCGATCCCACGCATCCTCACGAAAACGCGCGCCACCGTCGAGTGCTTCCAGCGCGGCGCAGATCCGATCCTGTAGATCGCGCAAGTAGGTTTCGACTGCGGCAACGCGGGCACTGTTCATGACTGGCGGTTGCCGTTCACCCGCCGAGCAAAAGCAGGTTGCTCTGGATATCCCTGGACAGATTTTCGACCCAGCCCAGGTAATTCTTGTGGATGTACGCGGTGCCGTTCTTCTTCTGGTACTTGAGATTGGTGCTGTCGACATGGTTGATGCGTACCAACGTCGAGCTGTAATTGATCGCAACCTTCGCAACGTGATCGCGCACGCTCAGGGTCGAATCGACCTCGCCGGGCTTCACGTTGGTGATTGTCCAGCCGCGATGGACGAATGCCATCCTGATTGCCTTGAGTACCTGCGACGAACTTATCTTGCCGGTGACGGCTATGGCCGGCGGATTGACCAGCGGGGTCTGTCGAAACGCCATCAGCAGGAACAGTGCTGGCAACAACAGCAGCACAAACCGACGTGAACCCAACATGGCAATCTCCCTTTGTGTAATGGACGCGCTGCGTCTGGGATGCAGCCGGCGCATGGTAGCAAACGTGGATTGGCACGCGAAGACGTGCGAGATTGTTCCGCATTGAGTGCTGCACGGTGCGAAACTATACTGTCAAACCAATAGCTGCCGTGTAGAACCGCTTGCCCGCCCGCATTTCACCGCTCGCCATCACTGCGTATACCGTCACCTGCGCCGTCGGCCGCGGGACGCCCGCGCTTGCGCGCGCACTGCAAATGCGTCGCAGCGGACTGGTCAGGAACAACATGGGCGCACAACCGCTGGATAGCTGGATTGGCCGGGTCGATGGACTCGAACAGATCCAGTTGCCGGCACACCTGAGTGCCTGGGACGCACGCAACAATCGATTGGCATGGCTGGGTCTGAACCAGGACGGGTTCCTTGATCGCGCGCAAGCACTGATCGAACGCTACGGCAAGACGCGCGTGGCCGTGATCCTCGGTACATCGACGTCCAGCATCGAGGAGACCGAACGTGCGTATCGCGAGCGCGGCGCCGATGGGCGCTTCAGCCCGGCACAGCGTGCAAGCCACGCACATCAAACCCATTCGCTTGGCGCATTCGTGCACGGCGTGCTCGACGCGCAGGGCCCGTGCTTGACGATCGCCACGGCTTGTTCGTCCAGCGCCAAGGTTTTTGCCAGTGCGCAGCGGCTGCTGCAGGCAGGCCTGGTCGATGCTGCCATCGTTGGCGGCGTGGATACGTTGTGCGGCAGCGTGCTGTTCGGATTCAATTCGCTGGGTCTGGTTTCCACCCAGCCGTGCCAGCCATTCGATGTCGCACGCAGCGGGCTGTCTTTGGGCGAAGCGGCAGGTTTCGCGATCCTCGAACGCGCCGACGTGGGCGCGGGCGCACCGCAGCTGATCGGTTACGGCGAGTCGGCCGATGCGCATCACATGTCGTCGCCGCATCCGCAAGGCCTGGGCGCGAAACTGGCCATCGACGATGCACTGGCGCGTGCCGGCAAAACCGCGACCGATGTCGACTACATCAATCTGCACGGCACCGCCAGCCAGCACAACGATGCGGTCGAGGCCGCACTGATTGCGCGCTACTTTCCGGCGATGACCCTGGCCAGTTCGAGCAAGGGCTGGACCGGGCATACGCTCGGCGCTGCGGGCATCGTCGAAAGTGTGGTCGCACTCCTGGCACTCGAACAGAATTTCGTGCCCGGCACGTTGAACACCACTGAAATTGATCCGATCTGCGGACCGCAAATCATTACCGACAACCGCGAGCGACGCGTGCGCGTGGTCCTGTCCAACTCCTTCGGTTTTGGCGGCAACAATTGTTGCCTCGCGTTTGCCGGAGTTGACGCGTGATCGGCGTATTGGAAATCGGCATCGAAGGCATCGGCGTGTGGTCGCCAGAGCTAGCCAACTGGGACACGGCGAACAGTATGTTTTGTGGAAACCTCGCCAAACCAATAGATCAAGCCACGCGCCCGGCCGCAACGATCCTGCCGCCGAACGAGCGCCGCCGAGCGCCGGAAGCCGTGTTGCTGGCGCTGGAAGCCGCGCAACAAGCCTGTGCCATGGCGCAACGCGATCCGACCGATTTGCCCAATGTATTTGCCTCGGCATACGGCGATCTGGTCATCAACGATTACATGTGTTCGACGCTTGCGACTGCGCCGCTGGATATCTCGCCGACACGTTTCCACAATTCCGTGCACAACGCACCCGCCGGATATTGGGCGATCGCGGCCAAATGCATGCGCGCTTCGACGGCGATGAGTGCCGGGGCGGCCACATTCGGTGCCGGGTTGCTCGAAGCGACGCTGCTCGCGCTGGATACGCAAGGCGCGGTGTTGTACGTCGCCAGTGATGTCGCCGCGGTCGGGCCGCTGAAAGACGCTATTTCCAGCCGCACGGCGTTTGCAGTGGCATTCGTGCTGGCGCCACCGTCGGCAAACGCCTGCGCACGCTTGCGCCTGAAAATCACGCGGCCCGGGCTTGCTTCCGCAGCGTCGGTACCGCAGGCTGCAAATGGGGGCAATCCGATTGCCGATAGCTTGCCGTTGTTGCGCCATCTGGCGCAGCGCAAAGCCGGTGAATTGACCATCGCCGCCGGACCTGAATTGAACCTGTGCATGGAGACGCATTTTGACTGAAGTGAACAACCCGCCCGCAACCAATGCGGTTGTCGTCATCCCGGCGTTGAATGAAGCGCGCGCGATCCGTGAGGTCGTACGCGACGCATTGTCGTATTGTGGAAAAGTCATCGTCGTCGACGATGGTTCCAACGACGGCACCGGCGACGCGATTGCGGATCTGCCGGTTGAGCGTATTCGCCACGAGCAACCACAGGGCAAGGCGGCGGCATTACTCGATGGCTTTCGCCGCGCATGTGAGTTGAATTGCGATGGCGTGCTCACCATGGACGGCGACGGCCAGCATGCGGCAATCGATTTGCCGCGTTTGCTGGCCGCCGCGGCAAAGTATCCTCAACACATCATCATCGGCGCGCGTTTGCTCGGCCGCGACAACACGCCGGGGAAAAACCGCTTCGGCAATCGCCAGGCAGATTTCTGGGTATCGTGGGCTTGTGGCCAACACGTCGTCGACAGTCAGAGCGGCCAACGCTATTACCCGCGCGACGTGGTCGAACTGGCCTTGACCTTGCCCAATGGTGGCTTCGTGTTCGAAAGCGAAATCCTGATCGAAGCCGCGCGCCAAGGCATTCACACCGTGTCGGTGCCGATCGAAGCCCGCTACGCCGAGGATCGGCGTGCGAGTCACTTCAAGCCGTTGCGCGATGTCATCAAGATCACCCGCATGATTGCCTGGCGCCTGATCTGTGGAGGATTCATGCCGCGCAATTTCTGGCGCGCGCATAGCGTGGCACCGGTGGTGGTGGATACGGTTTGATGCTTCGTTGATATTTTCTGCAAAGGAATTTCACCACGAGGGACACGAAGGGAACGTATCGGTACGTTGCGGGTGAGGCACGAGCCCCAACGCATGCTGACGCCGAGATGTCGCAACATTGGGGTTCGCTTCGCTTACCCACGACCTACCGCGCTGGAATATTCACCACTTGGTGTCCTTTGTGGTAAATCGCCTTGCGGCGGTTTGCTTCAGCCGCGCAGGAACGATTGCGTGTATTCCGGTTTTTGTTCGCGTGCAAGCAGGTCGCGCACGGCTTCGGCGGGGGTGACCTCTTCGCGCAACACGCGTTGCACACCGTGGGCGATGGGCAGGTCCAGATGATGTGCGTTGGCCAGGCGCATGATGGTGTCGGCGGTTTCCACGCTTTCGACGACCTGGCCAATTTCCGCCACGGCTTGCTTCAACGGCACGCCGCGACCGAGTGCCAGGCCGAGGCGGCGGTTGCGCGACAGGTCGCCAGTGCAGGTCAGGGCCAAGTCGCCAAGCCCGGCCAGGCCCATCAAGGTTTCTGCACGTGCACCGAGTGCCGAGCCCAGGCGCAGCATTTCGTTGAGACCACGCGTGATCAAGCCGGCACGGGCGTTGAGGCCGAACTGCATGCCATCGGCGACACCGGTGGCGACGGCCAGCACGTTCTTCATCGCCCCACCCAGTTCGGCACCGATCATGTCGTTGCCGGTGTAGGCGCGAAAATGTGGATTGTGCAGCAGGTCGGCAACGGCTTGCGCGAAAGCGGCATCGGCCGAATGCACAGTGACGGCGGTCGGCAGGCCCTGGGCGACTTCACGCGCGAACGACGGTCCGGTAATGATGGCGGACGGCACGCCGGGCAGGCTCTCGGCGACGAGTTCATGCAGGAATCGACCGGAGCCCGGATCGAAGCCCTTGGTCGCCCAAGCCAGTCCAGCGTCGGCAGGAAAATACGGTGCAATCGTGGTGAGCAGTTTGCCGAAGGCGTGGCTCGGGGTGACGATCAGCACCAGATCAGCTGCACGCACGCTGGCCTCGAGATCATCGGAAATGTTGAGTTCCAGCGGCAATTCCAGATCGGGCAGATAACGCGTGTTGTGGCGCGTTGACGCCATCTGGGCGATGGCGGCTGGATCTCGGCCCCACAACGTCACGGTATTGCCGTTGCGCGACAAGGCAACGGCCAGCGCCGTGCCCCAGGAACCGGCACCGAGCACGGCGATGGTCGGCTTGACGCGCATGAAAGTCGAATCGTGCGTGAGCGCTGGTAGCGTTGTGACTGTTACGGTCTCGGTCGATCGCCAGAATCAGGAGTTCTGCGTAGCGCCCGTGGCCTGACGCTGCATTTGCTCGGCGTACAGCGCTTCGAAGTTGATCGGCTGCATCAGGAATGGCGGGAAACCGCCGTTCTGGATCAGGTCGGACACGGCCTGGCGCGCGAACGGAAACAGTGTGTTCGGGCAATACGTGGAGAGGATCGCGTCGCGATTGGCATCGTCGAATCCGTTTACACCGAATACGCCGGCCTGTTGCACTTCGGCCAGATACGCGGTTTTTTCTTCGAGTTTGCAGGTTACGGTAACGGTAAGCACGACTTCGTAAACGTCGGCGGCTATGGTGCCGATCTTCTGCGACAGGTTCAGCTGAATCTGCGGCTGACCGGGTTCCTGAAAAATCTGGGGCGCGCCAGGCACTTCGAACGAGGCGTCCTTGATATAGACCTTTTGCAGGGTCAATTGGGCGGCGTTCGGATCGTTGGGGAGGGTGCCGTTGGGTTGGGTGTTTTCGTCAGCCATGAAAAGCGACTCCAAAATGAATTCGTGGGGGAAAAGAACGCCGATTATCCCATGGATGGCGCGTTGGCGCACCTTGCGGACATGGGGTTCAGGCCAAGCCGTGCTGACGACCGGCGTACGCCAAACGCTCCGACGCTACTTGTTGCCGCGCGTGGTTGGCATACCGGCCTGTTTCCAGCCATTCAATCCGCCACTGAGCATGAACACATGCTTGAAACCGGCCCGGACCAGGCGCGCAGAGGCTTGCGCCGACGATGTACCGTTCTTGCAATACACGGCCACCGGTAGTTCCTTGACCTTGGCAAGATCCTTTTGCTCGGGGTCGAATTGGCTCATCACCACATGTTTGGCGCCGGCGATATGGCCTTTCTCGAAGTCCGGCTGGTTCGACAGATCCACGAGCAAGGGACTTTCGCGGTTGATCAACAGCGTCAATGCCGCTGGCGTGAGTTCGCGATAACCACGAAACAGCCGCCGGATTTCGATGACGACCAACGCCGCCACGATGCCGACGAACAGCGTCGCGAGCATGGCGTGGTGACCGAGGAACTGAGGCAGTTGATGCAGGAAATCGGGCATGATCGTGGCAAAACGGAAAAGGGCGCGGATTATGCGTCAGAGTAGCGGTTGAAGCAAAGTGAAGCAGGGAATGGGGTTTTGAGAACCTGGAATCTGGAATCGTGGAATCAAGGCCTCGTCATTCCAGCTTGACCAGCCCTTCGGCTGTTGAAAAGCGCCTCGCAGGGATCACGAAAATTTCAGGCTCTTCCCGATTCCCGGCGCTCTCTCACGGCACCAACGGTACGATGCCAAAATCATCGCGAACCCAACTCCCGGCATAGTTATCGGGAAACAAGACGTTGGTCGAAATGTGTTTGTTGCCGCCACTGAAGTCGTAGCGCAGCGTGCCGACAGTTTGCGCGCCAATGCTGTAGTCCAGCCACACGCAGCCCGGGCAAGTGGGGCGTGCGACCATTTCCTGCAGCGTATCGCCGTCGCGGTAGCTGGAAATGCTGCGGGCCGGATCAGCCACCACGGGCACATAGACCGCGCCGCCGGATTTGCCGTTGTACGACCATGTGTATATGAATTTGTCGGGCGCAACCAGTGAAACTTGCGCGCTGCCAACAATGCTTCCGGACGCGGGATATTGTCCGGGCGAGTCTTGGTGGGTCTGGTACAGCGCGGTGTTCACCTGATTGCCGTGCAAGGCGGCATTGACCACGAACCAGGTGGGTTGGCGTTGTGCATCCCCGGTGAACCACGCACCGAAAAAGATCGGATCGGCATTGGCAACCGGCGTCATCACTGCGGTCATGCCGTTGCCGCCGCGCTTGGGATCGAAGTAGTTGCCCGGGTGCGGCGCAATCGGCGTGATCCGGGCCGGGCACATGGTTTGTGCCTGGCATTGATTCGGCGCGGCGATGGTTTGCGTCAATACGGTTACGCGAGCGCCGCCGAAGCTATTGTCGCCAGCCGTGCCGATGTAATCGATCTTGATCGGCGCGCCGCAGGCGGCGTCCGTTGCAATGGCGTAGTCGACATTGACCCAGGTGCTGGCATTGGCAGCCAGCGTCGGCAACGCGACCAGCGGGGTTTCCAGAGTGATTGCCGCGTGCGTCACATCATCGATATTCTGCGCAAACACCGCGTAGCCGTGGCTGGTTGGTAGCGATCCGGCGTTGTGCAACAACACGGCGATACGCCGGCGCTGACCAGGTTGCGGTGTACCGGCGTTATTGCCGCACAGCAATGAATCCGAATTCGTGAAACCGCTGCCGGAGTAGCGAACGTCCGGCGCCTGCACGATCAACCCACGCGATATCGAACCGGTGCAGCCGGCAGCATCGGTAACGGTGACACCCACATTGCCCGCGAATGCGCCGGGATACACGGTTGTGACGCTCGCCGAGTTGGAAGCAACGGTGTCGCTGATGCCATCGCCGTCGACATCGAAAGCGTAGGTGTACGGCGCCAAACCACCGCCCGCAGTCGCGTCGAGCTCAATGCGATCGCCGGCTTGCGCGGGATTTGCGCTGATTTTCAGTGTCACCAACGGCACGCTGCACGCGCTGCTGCCCGCAATCGACTCAGGCTGCGTGCCGAGCGGGTCGAGCCAGTCACGCATCCGGCTTGCCGGTGTGCTGCCGCCATTCCACGCGGTACTCAGGCGCCCAAAGAAATCGTCGCCGTCCGGTGCGCTGCAATCTGCACTGCCACCGGACAATACGCCGCGAAGATGATGATTCGCGTCGATCAAGCCGGAACCTGATGAGCCCGATTCTGTCGTGCCCGCGCTGTAGTGATCCACGCGCCAGTGCTGCAGGCCCGGAACATCCTGCTGGCCGTAATTGGTGTCATCGATGGTGATGTTGCCCGCGGCAATGCTGATGCGCTTGGCGTCGGACTGGGCGTGATGCATCACCGCGCCGCCGGTGAATGGCGTGTCGCTGCGGTCCCAGCCGTTCCAGTACGCATTCGCTGCCGCTGGCGGCGCCTGATTGAGTCGCATCAGGGTGAAATCGGCCGGTTGATACGTTGCCAGCAATGTTGCGCCACCGACTTGCGCAATCGCGTCATTGGTCGGAATCGGTGCGGCATTGGCGGTGCTGCCCACGACACGGCACGTCGGGCTTTCGTACTTCCAATACACGATCAGGCTGTCGGCATCGGCCTGCGTGGACATGCAGTGGTTTGCGGTGCTCATCAGCGGCGCATTGTCGCCTCGGGTGTCGTTGAGCAATTGCCCCGAGCAGAACTCGCCGTCGGTGGCCAGCACCGCCTCGGCATTGATCTCGCTGCGCCATGGGTCGCCCGTTGAGCAGATCGTATCGATGTTGCATGCACCACTGCCTGCGGAGGGATCGAAGTAGGATTTCGCGCGGCTGGCCGGAGCAAAAATATCGCGGTAGCCGACATGCACGGCGGTCAATTGGAGGCGCAGATAGGTCTGCATTTTTTGTGGCAGTACCACTTCGATCAATGCCTGATCGCCGTACAGGATCGGCGTCCAGAAATGCCCGCTGCGCGGATTGTCCGCATCGGTGTACGGGCCGCGCTGATGACCGGCGTTGCTGACGAAAAGCTGCGCGCCGGGTGGCAGGAAAAAATCGTTGAAGCCGAAATCCAGGCTGAGCGCACCATCGACATGCACCGGCAAGCGCCACAGCGCCATGCCGCCCGGAAGGCCGCGCCACTCGCCGGCGCTGGCGCGTCCGGCAATGACGCCGACGTTTTGAATGGAGCGTGACAGCGCATAACGCAGGCGTGCGGACTTGGGTTTGCCAGCATCTTGTGCCAGCGCGCTGGTGCGATCCACGCCTGCGGCTTCGAGCGTCAGTGCCGCATCCGGTGCGGCGAGTGCATACCGCTGGCTTGGCGGCGTTACCTCTTGCGCACGTGCCATGGTGCTGCAAATGACAACGCAAACAACTGCGACATGCAGCAATCCGCGCATGGCGTCAACGCTGGGTGATATCAGGCAGCCCCGAAACCAGATACCAATGCTTCTTCGCCTCATCGTAACGCCACAGCTGGCTGTCGACGATGCCGCGCTCGGTCTGGGTGTTGATGTTGATCAAGCCAATCTGTACCACTTGTCGCACTTGGTGCGGGCCAACCGGAACTGGCGGTTGCTCGGTGTACGAGGCGATGCGGACTTGCTTGTAACGCTCCAGGTCCAGACTGGAAAGCGGATGTTCTTTGCGCGTATCCGGATCAATGAAGGCCAGCGCCTGATCCCATCCGCCCCAGCGCAGCGCATTGGCATAGGCCACCAGCGTCAAGTCCAGTGCCCGGCTTTCGGATTGCGCGGTCATCGTGGTACAGCCAGTGCAAAGACCAAGCATCACAATCAGTGGGATCCAACGAAGCATCGCAATCTCCCATGGGGATAAGTCGGCATTGTGCCGGAAAACCCCGGTTTAATCAGCGTGCTGAAACCGCGTGTTGGACCTGCGTGCCAATTCAGCGTCGCGCGATCACGACAAAACGCGCCTGTAGCGTGCAGGCGGGTTTGCCATCGTCGAGCGTCACCGCGCAATCGGCGCACAATCGCGCCCGCCCACGGGTCTTGAGCATGGCCATGAAACTGTCCCAGGATTCGCCTTCGGCCAATTGCGCGCGGGCATCGAAATCGCTCCACACCGGAAGCAGGTAACGAATCTGGCTGTCTTGCACGTAAATGTCGCAATGAATGCCAAGCGCGCGCAAGCGCAGGAAAATCAAACCCCAGCCAGAAAGCGTGAGTGCGCTGACCAAGCTGCCGCCAAACGCGCAACCTTTGTCGTTGATGTTCGGTGCCAGCGGCGCGGCCAGAACCAGGTTGTCGTCGCTGAAGCTGCGCACGCGCAGCTGCATGGCGCGCGCCATTGGAATTTCACCGAACATGACGTGTTCGACTTCGCTGAAGTCGGTCGCATCAATATCGAAAGTTTTGATCAGTGCGCTCATCGTCGCCTCAACTGGTAGTGGTGGTCAGACGTACGCGCGCGAAACCGCGTTTGCCCAGTTGCAGCAGATGCTCGCCGCCGGCGTGCAGGGTCAGTTCGCGATCTTCCACCACCTCGCCGTCCACACGCACGGCGCGTTCGTTGAGTTTGCGGGTCGCCTCGGAATTACTTGGCGCCAGGCCTGCTGCCTTGAGCAGTGCGCCGATGCGGATACCTTCGGCGGGGACCGGCAACGTGGTCAGCGCGATGTCGTGCGGCACGCCCCCGCCACGCACGACGTCGTGCCAGTGCGCGATCGCCGCCGCGGCGGCAGCGCGATCGTGAAAGCGCGCGGTCAACTCGCCGGCCAGTTCCATCTTGTAGTCGCGCGGGTTGGCGCCGGCCGCGACGCTTTCACGCATCTGTTTGATGTCATCCAGGGATTTGGCGAACGACAGCAATTCGTAGTAGCGCCACATCAAGTCGTCGGAAATGCGCATGACCTTGCCGAAGATCTCGTTGGCCGGATCGTTGATACCAATGTAGTTGCCCAGTGATTTGGACATCTTGTTGACGCCGTCCGTACCTTCGAGCAACGGCATCGTCAACACGATTTGCGGCAGTTGTCCCGCACTCTCCTGCAATTGCCGGCCGACCAGCAGGTTGAATTTCTGGTCAGTGCCGCCGAGTTCGACGTCGGCCTTGAGTGCGACCGAATCGTAGCCCTGCACCAGCGGATACAGAAACTCGTGGATCGCGATCGGCTGCCCGCTCTTGTAGCGTTTGTCGAAGTCGTCGCGCTCAAGCATGCGCGCAACCGTGTGCTGCCCGGCCAGACGAATCATGTCCGCGGCCTGCATCGCACCGAACCATTCGGAATTGAAGCGTATCTCGGTGCGTTCGCGATCCAGTACTTTGTATACCTGCGCGGCGTAGGTCTGCGCGTTGGCGAGCACGTCGTCGCGAGTGAGTGGTTTGCGCGTGGCATTCTTGCCTGACGGATCGCCGATCATGCCGGTGAAGTCGCCAATCAGGAAAATCACCTGATGCCCCAGATCCTGGAATTGGCGCATCTTGTTCAACAGCACGGTGTGGCCCAGGTGCAAATCCGGTGCGGTCGGGTCGAATCCTGCCTTGACCCGCAATGGCCGGGTCTGCTTGAGGCGGGTTTCCAAATCCTCGCGCTTGATGATTTCTTCGGCCCCGCGGCCGATCAGGTCCAGCGCTGTGGCGATGTCGCTCATTACTTGAATTTCCGAAAGTACGAAAAAGGATGGAACCACGAAAGACGTCACCAACGCGCAACGATCGACCCTGAGCACCGACAAAATGCGTGCGTTGCGTTAAATTCGCGTTAACCACGCAAACCATTGCCACAGCTTGCGTTGACGGGGCCGAACGCAGCCGTTATGTTACCGCGCGCTTGGTGGAAAACCCCTGTGTCCCAGAACCGATCAATTTCCCATTTTATACGACTGACCGCACATCGCGCGACACGCAGTGTCGAAGCCCTGCGGCGGCATTTTCATTTTTATAAATCGGCCACGGCAAACGTCGTGCGTCGGCACGCCATCGAGCGGCCGCTGTCCTGGCGCCGCCGCCATTGGGTGGTGGTCGGCGTGATACTTGGTGTGTTCGCGACCGTTGGCGTCGTTGTTCCACGTTGGGCCGATGCGCGGCTTGATTCTTCGGCAACGCCGCGAGTCACGCTCAATCTGGATATTCCGCCGTTGACCCCGGCGGCGAAAGCGGCGGCGGCAGCCTCGTCCGCGCATGCAACTGCCGACTGGCAAACCGTGAGCGTGAAGGCTGGACAGACCGTGGATTCGATCTTTCGCGGCCATGGCGTATCCGGCAACCAATTGCAGGAGTTGCTCCAGGATCCAGACAACGCGCTGGCATTGCGCCATATCCAGCCCGGCGATGAGTTCGCGTTTTCGCGCGAAGCCGATGGCAGTTTGATTGGATTGCGCTTCGATCGCGACGACAAGAATCAAGTCGACGTGCGCTTCGATGAAGGCGGCATGCACCAGAGCGTGCAGACGCACACCCTGGAACAACGCCGCCATATTGCGCACGGCGTGCTGCAAGGATCGTTGTTCGACGCGGCCGAGCGCGCAGGCATGAACGACGCGATGGTGATGAAGCTCGCCGACGTGTTCAAATTCGACATCGACTTCATCAAGGACATCCGTAGCGGTGATACTTTCACCGTCGTGTATGACGACGTCTATCGCGACGGTGCGTATCTGCACTGCGGCGAAATCATTGCCGCCGAATTCGTCAATCACGGTCATCGGTTCACCGCGTATCGCTACACTTTGGCCGACGGCAGCGTGAGCTACTACAGCGAAGACGGCCGCCCGCTGCAAAAATCGTTGTTGCGCACCCCGGTGAAATTCTCGCGTATCTCCTCCCGCTTCAGCCTGGCGCGCCAGCATCCGATCCTCGGTTACACGCGCGCGCACAAGGGTGTGGATTACGCCGCGCCAAGCGGCACGCCGATTCATGCCGCGGGCGACGGCGTCATCCGCTTCCGTGGCTGGGAACACGGCTACGGGCAGTTCATCATGATTCGTCACAGCGGTGAATATTCGACGGCCTATGGACACATGTCCGCTTTCGCCAAGGGCCTGCACGTGGGCAGCCATGTGCGCCAGGGCGAAGTGATCGGTTACGTCGGCATGACCGGTTTGGCGACCGGGCCGCACCTGCATTACGAGGTACGCGTGTTCGGTCAGCAGCGCAATCCATTGACCATGACCATGCCGAAACCACAACCACTGCCGTCTGCGCAGCTGGTCGCGTTCGAGCGGCACATCCAACCCCTGCAAACGCGCATCCACACGCTCGATACCAATGTTGCATTGGTGCGCGCCGCGACGCATCGTTCCGACAGCGACGGTTGAGCCATGCCCGGCGTGACCGGCGGCTCGACGGGCCTTGATCGGTGACGGGCCTTGATAGGTATTACGTCGGCTTGATTTCCGGCACCAGTGCTGATGGCATCGATGCGGCCTTGTGCAGCTTCGATCCGCAGCCGCGTTTGCATGCGGCGCTGATTCAACCGTATCCCGAGCCGTTGCGTCGACGTATTCTCGACCTGGCCCAGGGCGATGGCACGATTGCGCTGGATGAACTCGGTGCGCTGGATGTGGAGATCGCGCAAAACTTCGCAATTGCCGCGAATGTACTGATCGAGAAAAGCGCCATCGATCCGACCCAAGTTGTTGCCATCGGTTCACACGGGCAAACCGTGCGCCATCGTCCGCAGCAGGTGTCGGCGTACACGTTGCAACTGGGCGATGCGAATACGATTGCGGAGATGACCGGGATCACGAGCGTGGCCGATTTCAGGCGTCGCGACATGGCCGCGGGAGGTCAGGGCGCGCCGCTGGCTCCGGCGTTTCATGCGGCGATGCTGCCACCTGACGGCCGCTCGCGGGTGGTGCTCAATCTCGGCGGTATCGCCAACATCACGATTCTCCCCGAAGGGGCCGATGGGCACGTACGCGGCTTCGACACCGGGCCGGCCAGTTGCCTGCTCGATGCCTGGGCACAGCAGCATTTGGGTCGGCCTTACGATACCGACGGTACATTTGCGGCAAGTGGGCGGATGGATGAACGGCTTCTGCGCAGCTTTCTGTCCGACGCCTACTTTGAGTTGCCGCCGCCAAAAAGTACCGGTCGGGAAGTGTTTCATCGTGCATGGCTTGAGGCGCATTTGCACGGATTTCACCTTACGCCGGAGGATGTGCAAGCCACCCTGGTGTCATTGACGGCTCGAAACATCGCCACGTCTGTCGATCGCTATGCGCCGAACGCATGCGAGGTCCTGGCATGCGGCGGTGGTGTGCACAATCCGGTGTTGATGGCGGCGCTCGCTGCAGCTTTGGACCCGATTCCCGTGTCCAGCACGGCAACGCTTGGCATCGATCCGGATTTCGTCGAAGCGATGTGCTTCGCCTGGCTGGCGCGTGAGCGACTGGCTAATCGAGCCGTGGAAAATGTTGCCAGCGTTACCGGCGCAGGCGGTGCGCGCGTTTTGGGTGCGATCTACTTCGGCGCTTGATCCTTGCTGCCGATTGGTTGCGTGAACAGCGGCTTGCCGTCGACCTGTTCGAACGCTTCGAGGGCGGTGCGGAATGCGTCGGCTTCGCGCGGGTCCCAGGTGCCCCCGAGCATGGCGACATCGTGGATGTCACGTTGTACGACATCCTCGCCGCCCAAACCCAGACTATGCCGCAACACATGCACGATCACCTCGTTGATCGACCAGTTGCGCTCGCGCGCGATCGCCTTGATGCGCTCGGCAATCGCGTCGTCGATATTGCGTACGAGAATGTCCGGCACCTTGGCTCCACTATCCTTCGCGACCCTGCATTGGAGATTTTCGCAGCAATGACGTTAGATTTCACGCTGCGGCGTTTGCAAGTCGGCGGCGACCTGCTTGGCCGCCGCTTCCTCGATGCGCCGCAAGCGCGGCCAAAGCCATAGCATCAGGGCGACGGCGGGTAATACGGCCAACACGGTGATCACGAAAAACACTCCGTAACCGGTAGCCATCACAATGCCGCCGGCAAAAAATCCAAGCACTTTCCCCGGCAGGTTCACCATCGAGGAAAGCAGCGAGTATTGCGTCGCGGTGTGCTCGCGGTTGACCAACGACGACAGGAATGCAACCGTTGGTGGCCCGAGGAAACCCAGGGTGAAGTTCTCGCAGGAAATCACCACGGTCAGCACGGTCAGGCTGCCGTGATGGCTGAGCAAGGCCAGATAAGCCAGGTTGCTGGCGCCACACACGATGATGGCGACCAGCAAGCTCGGGCGAATCCCGAAGCGCGCAACGGCCGCGCCGCCGACGAATACGCCGGCGATACCGATCCAGATGCCATAGATCTTCGTGATCGTGCCGATCGCAGTGAGGCTGAATCCCATGTCCCGATAGAACGGGCTCATGATGCCGCCGATCGTCGCCTGCTCCGGAATCTTGAACATCAGGATGAATGCGAGCGTGGTCAGGGCCAATACCCAGCCGTAGCGTCGGAAAAAGTCCGCGAACGGATCAACGATGCCAAGACGCATGGCTTCGCGCCATCGCTTGGGGGAATGTCGCTGTACGTCGGGTTCGCTTGCGTGCAACGTTGCCGCTATCGGAATAGCCATGGCGAAGGCCATGATGACGTACACATGGCTCCATGCGATGTGATCGGCAATGATCAAGGCGAACGCGCCGGCCAGCATTAGCGCAATGCGATAGCCCAGCGAATAGGTCGCCACCAGTGCGCCCTGGTCTTCGAGCGGCGCGATTTCGATGCGATAGGCATCCACGGCGATGTCCTGGGTCGCGCCGAAGAAGGCCACAACCAACGTGGCGACGATGAACGCCGTCAGATGCGCCGGTGTCAGCATCGCCATCGCCAGCAAACCCAGCACCACCCCGACTTGTGCCAGTAACAGCCAGCCGCGGCGTCGCCCGAGACGCCGGAATCCGGGCACGCGCCAATGATCCAGCAAGGGCGCCCACAGGAACTTGAACACGTAGGTCATGCCCGCGCTGGCGATCATGGTGATGTCGCGCAATACGATGCCCTCGGCCTTGAGCCAATATGCCAGAGTGCCGGCCACCAACAGAAACGGCAGGCCGGAGGAAAATCCGAAGAACACCATCGTGACTGCTGATGGCTGGGTGAATGTGCGCCAGATCGAAGGTTTGGTAGGTACCTCCGTTGTGACACTCACGCGTAGTCAACCCAGAAAGGCGCATGATCGGAAAAGCGCTCATCGCGATAGATTGCACAATTCTTTGCGCGTTTGCCCAGGTCCGGCGTGGCGATCTGGTAATCGATGCGCCAGCCGACGTTATTGGCGCGTGCTGCGCCGCGATTCGACCACCAGGTGTATTCGACTGCATTGGGTTTGCACACGCGGAAGCTGTCGACCCAGCCTTTTTTCGGCGGTAGAGTTTCATCACCGCATGCATCGGCGATCATGCCGTTGAGCCAGGCGCGCTCGGCTGGCAGGCAACCCGAATTCTTCTGGTTCGAGGCCCAGTTCTTTATGTCGTTGCGTGCGCGCACGATGTTCCAGTCGCCGCACAACACGTAATCGCGACCGCTTGTCAGCCACTCGTCGAAGATCGGTTTGAGCCAGTCCATCACCTTGAACTTGAATTGCTGACGTTCGTCTTTCGAGGAACCCGATGGTACATACAGCGACACGACGCTCAATTTTCCAAAGCGTGCCTCGATGTAGCGACCTTCATCATCAAATGGCGCCCAACCCAGGCTTGTTCGAACCTCATCGGGCTCGCGCCGCGAATAGATCGCCACGCCGCTATAGCCCTTCTTCGTGATCGCGTCACGATAGAAACAATGATGCCCATGCGGACGGAACATCGGATCGGTCAGCTGATCCTCCTGGGACTTGGTTTCCTGGATGCACACGACATCGGCATGTTGGCGCTTCAACCAGTCAAAAAAGCCTTTGTTCGCAGCCGAACGAATACCGTTGGTGTTGCAGGTGAGGATGCGCATTTGAGGCCAGAGGGCTGGACGGCGGAGGGCTAGCGTGCCGAAAGCGGTCGCACGATGCAATGCTCGCCATAGAATGGGTTAAATCCGGCAAATCGGCTAGGCTTAATGACCCAGTCTTCAGCCTTCAACTGTCATGCTGCCCCACCAACGCGAATTCCTCGACCTTGCCCTGCGCTGCAACGCCTTGCGTTTCGGCCAGTTCACACTCAAGTCTGGACGCGTGAGCCCCTATTTTTTCAATGCTGGCCTGCTTGACTCCGGCGCAGCACTGGCCACGCTCGGTCGGTGTTATGCGAAAACATTGCTGGATTCGGGGATCGAATTCGACATGCTGTTCGGCCCGGCCTACAAGGGCATCGCCCTGGCCACGACTCTCGCGGTGGCGCTGGCGCGCGATCATGATCGCGATCTGCCACTGGCCTTCAACCGCAAGGAAGCCAAGGTTCATGGCGAAGGCGGCATGCTGATCGGCGCGCCGCTGGCCGGACGGGTGTTGATCGTGGACGATGTGATCAGCGCAGGCACCGCAATTCGCGAATCGCTGGCTTTGATCCGCGCTCACGACGCTACTCCGGCCGGCATTGTAATTGCATTGGATCGATGCGAGCGCGGACACGGCGCGCAATCTGCCGCACAGGAAATCGCCAGCGAATATGCCGTGCCCGTAACGGCTATCGCACGTCTGGACGAGTTGCTGGCGTTGGTGGCGCAGCGTGCCGAGCTGACAGAATTTCGCGAGCAACTGCTCACGTATCGTGCAACTTACGGATGCGCCGAGTGAATCGCTATACTCGGCAACGGAGGTAACCAACATGCGCCTGATCCAATTCAAACTAGCCGCCCTGGTTCTGGCGTTGCTCCTGACTCCCGCATTCGCGGTGGAAAAAGGCGGCAACAACCATTACCGATGGAGCGACGCAGAAGGCCACCTGCATTTTGACGACGCATTACCGATTGAGGCGCTCAAATTCGGCTATGACGTGATCAGTCCGAGTGGCTTGACGATCAAACATGTGGACCGCACCAAGACCCCGCAGGAGCTCAAGGCCGATGAAAAGGCCCGCGTGATCGAGGAAAAGCGCGAGCACACCCGGAAAACGCAGGAGAAGGCCGATCAGCAGATGCTCGTCGCCTACCCGACCGAACGCGACCTGGTGGCATCGCAACAGGCGCAGGTGGACATGCTCAACCAGAACATCGAAGCCACGCAGATCAGCCAGGAAAGCCAGGAAAAAAGCCTCACCGAAATGCTGGAACACGCCGCCGACCTGGAGCGCACCGCCAAGCCCGTTTCTGCGGCGCTGCGCTCGCAAATTGAGGCGCTACGCAAAAACGTTGAGCAACAAAAAGCTTACATTGCGGAGAAGCAGCAGGAAAAAGTTGACGTCGCAACCAAGTTTGCCGAGCAAATCGAGCACTATCGCAAAATGCAGGCAAGCGAGCAGCATTGACGATTGAATTGGCAGCACCAAAGCAAAGCCGTGGCTGTGCAGTCCGGCGAAGTCGATAGTTCGTGGCAGGCAACTGGCGATTTACCACACAGGACACAAAGCACACAAAGTCTGGACATCCAATGGCCTTTCCTTTGTGTCCGTCGTGGTGAACGCAGCTTTATTGCGCCAATCGGCACGCGACAAGCAAACCGTCAAAACGGCAATTTCAACTTCGGATCGATGGCGAGCAATTGCGTGCGGAACGTGTCCTGGATGCGTGCCATTGCCGCATCGGAATCGGCGTCGAAGCGTAGCACCAGCACGGGCGTCGTATTGGATGCACGCACCAAGCCCCATCCATCCGACCAGTCTGCGCGCACGCCATCGATCGTGGTCACGCGCGCACCTTCGAAGCTGGACTTCTCGCGGAACCTTTCAACGAACCGGTAATGTTCGCCTTCTTTCATTTCGATCTTTAGCTCTGGCGTGCTCACGCCCTTGGGCAAGCTGTCGAAAATTTCCTGCGGGTTGCGTCCGTCCGGGTCGGAGGCGAGGATTTCCATCAGCCGTGCCGCCGCGTAAATACCGTCGTCGAAACCATACCAGCGTTCGCGGAAGAAGAAATGCCCGCTCATCTCGCCGGCCAATTCGGCACCGGTTTCGCGCATTTTTGCCTTGATCAATGAATGCCCGGTCTTCCACATGATCGGGCTGCCACCGGCCTGCAAAATCAATGGTTGCAGTTTGCCGGTGCATTTGACGTCGTAGATGATGGCTGCACCCGGGTTGCGCGTGAGCACGTCCTGGGCGAACAACATGAGCACCCGATCCGGATAGATGATTTCGCCGCTGGCGGTAACCACGCCGAGGCGATCGCCGTCGCCATCGAAGGCGAGGCCAAGATCCGCGTTCATTTGTTTGACCGACAGGATCAAATCCTGAAGGTTTTGCGGTTCGGATGGATCCGGATGATGATTGGGGAAGGTGCCGTCGACGTCGCAATACAAAGGCAATACTTCGCAACCGACGCCTTCGAGCACCTCCGGAGCGAGCATGCCGGGAATTCCGTTGCCGCAATCAACGACGACTTTGAGCTTGTGCTCGACCATCACGTCACCGGTGATGCGCTCCAGATAATCGTGCGCGACATCCATCGTCTGCAGGCCACCGTTGCCGGTGCTCAGTTGATGCTCGCTAATGCGCGTGTACAAGGCCTGGATCGCGTCTTCGGCCAAAGTTTCGCCGCCGAGAACGATCTTGAATCCGTTGTAATCCGGGGGGTTATGGCTACCGGTGACCATCACGCCGGAGCCGACATTCAGGTGATACGTGGCGAAGTACAACACCGGTGTGGGTACCGCACCGATATCGATCACATTGCAGCCGGTACCACGCAGACCTTCAATGAGTGCTGCGGAAAGCTCGGGACCGGACAGGCGTCCGTCGCGAGCGACCACGATCTCGCTCAAGCCGCGCTGTTGCGCTTCGCTGCCGATGGCGCTGCCGATCTGACGGGCTATGTCGGCATTCAAGGTTTTGCCCAGCACGCCGCGAATATCGTAGGCGCGGAAGATGCTGCGATCCACGGGCACTTTGGAGGCCGCCGGTTTGGCCTCGGCTGCCGCAGCAGGCGCAACTTTGGCCGTGGCCGGCGCCAATGCCAATGCTTCGGCCATGGTGGGCTCGCTACCTGCTGATGCACGCTTGCGGCCGTAAAGGCGATCCAGTGCTGCCTGCGCCCCCACCTTGCGCGCGTAAAACGCGAGCATCGCTACGGCCAGCAACAACAGGCTCAACGGCAGTGTGACCCACAATGTGTCGGGTAAAGCTATGTAAAACTCTTCAGGGACGCTGCCGATGCGGAACATGCTGTTGGGGATCGCAATGCCGGGGTCGCTCAGCGAACTGCGCGTATCCAAATTGCCGATGCTTTCGAGCAGCAAGTCGCCGCGACCATCGCCCTGGCGCAGATCCATGCGTGCATCTGACAGATGTGGTTGTCGAAACAGCTGTTGCAGTGGCTCGTATGGCAACTGGACGAAGGCATAAGCCACGGTCTGTTTGTCGTGCAATACCGGCAGGGCGAAAATGAGGTGGCGTTTCTTTTGTGCGTCGATCTGCGATTGCAGCGGCGCGCCGCGTTGATTGTGTTGGCTTTGTACGAGCAACGCCGCCTTGGTGTAGCCAAACTTGGCGAAATCGCTGCTCAGCACATCATTGAGATCCGGGCGAAAGAACTCGATGGTGACCAAATCCGGCAATGCCTGCTTCACCGCCTGCGCCGCGACGCTGCGTGCATCGTCGCCGCCTTGGGCAAGTGCGGTTGTGACCGGGACGCTATCTACGGCCGCGCCGACGCGCACGCGCGTATCGGCGACAAATTTCTCAAGCGCCTGGCGCTGCCAAGTGGTCACGCTTTCGATCTGCGCTGCGCCGCTGTCGCGACTGAATATCAGCCAGCTCTGCCAGATGCAGAATGCGCCGGCAACCAGCAACACGCAGGCGCCGGCAAAATAGAGCGTGCGCGAGTCGCGCAAAGGCGCCGAACCACTCGGGAACCTGGTGCCGCCGAAGCCACGCTTCGTGGCCGACGATTTGTCGTCTGGTTCGTTCATGCTCGTGACGCTACTCCTGCGCACCATTGCCGAGTGACCGGTGTGCGCTCATTGCGCCCCGGTGTGACCGAATCCACCTTCGCCACGCTGGCTGGTTGCAAATTCTTCGACGACCCGAAAGCCGGCCCGGGCAACCGGGACAAACACTATCTGGGCGATACGTTCCCCGGGCGCAATGGTATAGGTCGATTGCGCCCGGTTCCAGCACGAAATCATCAATGGGCCCTGATAGTCTGAATCGATCAAACCGATCAGGTTACCGAGCACGATGCCGTGTTTGTGGCCCAAACCGGAGCGTGGCAGAATCATCGCGCAGTAGCCTGGATCGCCGATATGAATGGCGATGCCGGTGGGGATCAGTGCGCTGGCACCGGGTTGCAGCGCCAGTGGCGCATCGAGAAGCGCACGCAGGTCCATCCCGGCAGAACCTGCCGTCGCCGCGGCCGGCAAGGGAATTTCCTTGCCAACACGCGCATCGAGGATTTTCAGTTCAACGTCGATCACCGCTTTGGGTCTCGGGTTTTGTTCGGTTTGGGCCATGCCTCGCGCAAGCTGGCGATACAGGCCAGCAATTCTCGCGCCAGCACCGCTTTATTGGCGCGCTGCAGTTGCGCTTCGCCGCCCGGCCACAGCAGCAGCAGTTCATTTTCGGCGCTGTCGAACCCGGCGCCATTGCCGACCCGATTGGCGGCGATCAGATCCAGCTTCTTGGCCACGAGCTTGGTGCGCGCGTGTGCGGCCAGATTCTGTGTTTCCGCGGCGAACCCGACGACGAACGGACGCTTGTGTTTCAGTGCTGCGACGCTGGCCACTATGTCGGGATTCTGGTCGAGAGTCAGGGTCAACGCGCGTCCCTGCTTTTTCAGTTTCTGCGCAGCGGGCTGCACGGGTCGGTAATCGCCGACCGCAGCGGCGGCGATGAAGATGTCGCAATCCGGCGCGTGGTGCATTACCGCCGCATGCATTTCGCGCGCGCTGCGTACGTCTTCGCGGGTGACTCCGGGAGGGGTGGCCAGATTCACCGGCCCTGCGATCAGGCGTACTTGCGCACCTTGCTCGGCGGCGGCCTGGGCAACCGCGAAACCCATGCGTCCGGAACTGCGATTGCCGATGAAGCGCACCGGATCGATATCCTCGAACGTCGGCCCGGCGCTGACCAGCACGCGTGCGCCGGCCATGACCTTGGGCCCATGCAACGCAGCCAATTCCGCGACGATGCGGTCCGGATCGAGCAGACGTCCGGCACCAAACTCGCCGCAGGCCTGGCTTCCGGAATCTGGGCCGAGCACCGCAACGCCGCGTTCGCGCAACAAGGCAATATTTGATTGGGTCGCGGCATGCGCCCACATTTGCTGGTTCATGGCCGGCGCAATCGCCAAAGGTGCTTCGCTGGCCAGACACAGGGTCGTCAACAAATCATTGGCCAGGCCGTGGGCCAGGCGCGCGATCAAGTCTGCACTGGCCGGGGCAATTACGATACGTTGGGCCCAGCGGGCAAGCTCGATATGTCCCATCGCGGCTTCGGCGGCCTCGTCCCACAAACCAGTGCGCACCGGTTCGCCTGAAAGGGCCTGGAAAGTGAGTGGAGTGACAAAACGCGCGGCATTGGCGGTCATCACGATGCGTACTTGCGCCCCGGCATCGCGCAGGCGTCGCGTCAGGTCAGCGGCCTTGTATGCGGCAATGCCGCCGGCAACGCCAAGCAGAATACGCAGATCGGTCAAGGCTGCTGCCGTCATGTAGGAAAACACCGACAGGGAATCGAGCCGATAGCTTACCGGAATTCCAGCGCCTGCCGGCTGACGCAGGCAGGCACAATCGGTCAAATTGGTCGCATGACGATCATGGATTGGCCAGCCGAAGAACGACCACGCGAGAAATTGCTGGCGCGCGGCGCGAGCGCCTTGTCCGACGCAGAGCTGCTCGCCTTGTTCTTTGGCAGCGGGCGTCGCGGCCAGACCGCGGTTGATCTGGGCCGCGAGTTGTTGTCGCGGCATGGCAACCTGAAAGCGCTGCTCGAGCTTGAACCCGCCGCATTGGCCAGCCACCCCGGATTGGGTGCGGCCAAGGCCTGCCGAGTTCACGCCGCGCTGGAATTGGGCCGACGATATCTGGCCAGCGATCTGCAACGACCCGATGCGCTGACCCATCCGCGCGCCTGCGGCGACTATTTGCGCGCCCGCATCGGCGCGTATCCCTACGAGGTATTCGTTTGCCTGTTTCTCGACACGCGCCACCGCGTGATCGCCTGCGAGGAATTGTTTCGTGGCTCCATTGACGGCGCCAGCGTGCACCCGCGCGAGGTGGTGCGCCGCTGCCTGGCGCACAATGCCGCCGCGGTGATCTTCGCGCACAATCATCCCTCCGGAGTCGCAGAACCCAGCCAGGCCGACCGCGACATCACCGGCGAGCTCAAGCGCGCGCTCGCCCTGATTGCGGTGCGCGTGCTCGATCATTTCATCGTCGGCAGCGGAACGCCGCTGTCGATGGCCGAGCGCGGAATGATTTAAAACACCGCATCGCGCTCCGCCGCATCCGGGCTATACTGCCGCAGGGAGGACGCTTGCCGGCTGTGATTTTCAAATACCCCAAACAATATTCCGCTGACGCGATCGAGGCGCTGGTTCCGGATCCGGAGACCGCGCGTGCGCTCGTGGCCGAACGTCGGCCGGAACTGCTGGCCCTGCTGGATCATCGGCGCCAGCGTTTCGCGACGCTGATTGCTGCGCGCCCCACGGCACCCGTGCGCGCTGCCGAAGATGCCGTGTTGATGGCATTTTGCCGCTTGGCCTACCGGCATGGCACCTGGGGCGAGGATTTCCACGACTATCACAACGAAAATCATATTTTCGAAATTCTTGGTCCGCGCGTGGAACGCCTCATCGACACGATTGGTCTGGATGCGCTGAGCCTGCGCGATTGGTTTTTGCTGGCGCTGTTCGCTGCTGCGCACGACTTGCGTCAACGCGAAGTACCCGAGTTCGAGGCGGGCATCGGCAGCAATGAACGCGCCAGTATCGAAGAAACATTTCGCATCATGCACGCTTGCGGTTTCAGCCATGAAGCGGATGCAGAAGTCTTCATCGCCATTGAATTGATGATCGCCGGCAGCACATTCGATGCGCGGCCGCCACCACCGGCGCTGGAGTACAACAGTGCCGACATGGTGATGCAATCCGGCGGTGCGCTGGCACAAAAGCTCGAAATCAAGCTCGACAAGCACATCGAAAACTGGCGCCAGGACCATCGCATCGTCGATGCGCTGGATCTGGCCCTGGTTGCCGCGGATCTGGATACGGCCAACGTGGCCGAGGCGTTTCCGCTATTCATGGCCAGCGCCGAGCGCCTGTGCCTGGAGCGCGAAATGCGCAGTCATCGCGATACCAGTAACGCCGAATCGGCCCAGCCGGTGCTGGGTTTCCTGACGCGCGGGCAGGAGCACTATTTCTTCGACCTGCACCGCTTCAGTTCTGTAGCGGGCCGGTTAACTTTCGCTTCGGCCAAGCAAGCCAATACCGAGCCGATGCGGCAGATGATTCAGCAACTGCGTGAAAGCGTGCCCGAACCGCGCAACGGCGATCAAGTGTTGTCCGCCTTCCGCCAGATCGTTGCCAAAATGGGCTAGGGCGCGGCTTCACCTTGTTTGTGCCCATTCACCGCCAAGCACTGCGGCCAAAGCAAGGCACAGCGCGCCATCGAGCGTGACTGCCTTGGCGAGGTGCCGAGAATTTTCAATCTCTTTGCCTATGCGTGTTTTGCGGACGGCTTTCGCTCGGGGAATGTCGCTGAATTCACGGCTGAGTTCTATGGTGTCTGCCACGTGCTTGCGCGTTTCCGGGTGCAAGCCGGGCGTTGACGATGCCACCAGCCTGATAAAACTGGCACGGGTCTTCGCACGACCTGCTACGAAAATTTCACGTCGGGACAGGCAGTTACGTCGTGAATTTATACACAATGCAACATCTGCAAAAAATGCTGCATTGTTGCCTTGTTCATGCGGTGGCTAACATGAAATAAATACTTGCACAACAGTATGTTAGGCTGATTTTAGGCATTTCCCCAGGTAATCCGGCACGCCGCGGAACCGGCCTGCGCAGACCGGGCTGAATGAACTACCCACACAGTTATCCACAGGCAGCGAGCGCCATGCGGAAGCCATTGCTATCAGCCACTTGCCGCGCATAGTTCAGATCGGCTTGCGCGAAGCATTGGTAAGCCGGCGCTTTCTGATTGGACCGTGCGCCGACTACAATAGCGTTCGAATCTCCGGACTATCTCGTGAAACAACCTCTCAGTCAGATCGTCGCGCAGGCCATTGACGCCTTGCGGAAGCAATCGCTGTTGCCTGCTGATGCCGATGTGCCATTCGTGATCGAACGCACGCGCAATCCCGAGCACGGCGATTTCGCCACCAATGTAGCGTTGCTGCTGGCCAAGCCTGCGCGCAAGAGTCCGCGTGCTGTGGCCGAAGCGCTGGTCGCCGCCATGCCGGCGCACGCGCACGTGGCCAAGGTGGAGATAGCCGGCCCCGGATTTATCAACTTTTTTCTTGCCGCCGGTGCCTACCACGCTGAAATGCGCCAGGTTCTTGCCGCGCAAGAAAATTACGGACGCAATAACAGCGGTGCCGGCCGCATTGCGGGAGTGGAATTTGTCTCGGCCAATCCGACCGGCCCGCTGCATGTCGGCCACGGCCGCAACGCCGTGCTGGGCGATTGCCTGGCGCGGCTGCTGGATGCGAGCGGCTGGAGCGTGAAGCGCGAGTTTTACTACAACGATGCCGGCGTGCAGATCCACAATCTGGCCGTCTCCACGCAGGCGCGCGTGCGCGGAATTGCCCCGGATGATGCCGGCTGGCCAGAAGACGGTTATCGCGGCGATTACATCGCCGACGTGGCGCGGGCCTATCTGGCTGGCGACAGTGTCGACGTGGAAGGACACATGGTGACGGGTGCGAAAGACCCGGACAACATCGATACGATCCGCGAATTCGCGGTTGCCTGGCTGCGCCGCGAACAGGATCTGGATCTGAAAGCGTTCGGCATTGGCTTCGATGTATATTTTCTGGAGTCCTCGCTGTACGCCGATGGCAAGGTTGATGAAACCGTGCGCGAGCTGGTTTCCCACGGACACACCTACGAGGAAGGCGGCGCGCTATGGCTGCGCTCCACCGATTTTGGTGACGACAAGGACCGCGTTATGCGCAAGTCCGACGGCACCTTCACTTATTTCATTCCGGACGTGGCCTATCACCTGAGCAAATGGCAGCGTGGTTACGCCAACGCCGTGACCGTGCTCGGCTCGGACCATCACGGTTCGCTGACGCGGGTCAAGGCCGGCCTGCAGGCGCTGGACGCAGGCATTCCGAAAGATTGGCCGCATTACGTGCTGTACCAGATGGTCACGGTTATGCGCGGCGGCGAGGAAGTGAAACTGTCCAAGCGTGCCGGTAGCTACCTGACGCTGCGCGACCTGATCGAGGAAGCCGGCCGTGACGCCACGCGCTACTTTTTGATCGCACGCAAGAGCGACTCGCAACTGGTGTTCGACATCGATCTGGCGCGTTCGCAGAGCAACGACAATCCGGTGTACTACATCCAGTATGCACACGCGCGCGTCAGCAGCGTCATGCGCCAACTGGGCGAGCGCGGCCATGCATGGAATTGCGACAACGGCCTGGCCAACCTCGCATTGCTCGACAACGAACACGAAATGGCGTTGATGGCGCAGATCGCGCGCTATCCGGAAACAGTCGAAGCCGCCGCGGTGAACCTTGAACCGCATCTGATCGCCGCGTATTTGCGCGATTTGGCGCAGGCGCTGCACGCGTACTATCACGCCCACGCTTTTATCGTCGACGATGTCAACCTGCGCGATGCGCGCCTGAGCCTGATTGCCGCCGCGCAGCGGGTCCTGGCCAATGGTCTGGATCTGCTCGGCGTATCCGCACCGGAGAAAATGTAATGTCGAACAAGAACAACAAACAAGCCTATCGCGAGAATGATCGCCATGCGTGGCCTGCATGGGTCTGGCTGGGATTGGGCGTGCTGCTCGGCCTGGCCTTGTCTGCGCTGGTGCTGATCAAGGATTGGGCGCCGATGTTGCGCCGCCAGAACCTGCCGCAACCCAATGCCGCGGCCACCGCGCCGAAGGATGGTGATCAGGCGCTTGCCGACGCGAATACGCCGCCGCCCGCGCCGAAGAAGACCTACGATTTCTATTCGGTGTTGCCGGAAATGGAAGTGGTCATCCCGGATGCCGAATTGACAGCCAAAGCAAAGGCCGAGCAACAACGCCAGCAAGCCACTGCTACGACGACGGGACCCTCGGCACCCTCGGCGCCTCCGGCACAGCAAGCGAGCGGGCACTACGTGCTGTTGGCCGGTTCCTATACCGATCCACGCGCCGCCGACGAGGCCAAGGCGAAACTCGCCATGCTGGGCGTGATCGCGCAAGTCCAGTCGATCAGCATCAACGGCAAGACCTGGAATCGCGTCATGGTTGGTCCCTACGCCAACGCCAGCGACACCGAAGCAACCAAGAAAATCCTCGCCGACAACGGCATCAAGGCGATTCCGATGAAGCAGGCGTCGAATCCGTAGCGACTACCAATCGAAGCTGTCCGCAAAGATCGAATCGGCCGAGGTGAATTTGTAAATTGGGGCCGAACCGGTGACGCTGGTAACGTAAAGGTTGCCGGCCTGGTCCTCGCCGAAACTGGACGGCGAGCCGAGGGTGCTGGGCCCGGATAGCGGGGAAAACTGCGTACATACCCAACCGCTGGCAATCACGTTGAAACCACTTGGGCAACTCGATGCGGCGACGCCTTGATGCAAAAAATAAACGTGCTGTCCGCACGAATCGCTGAACGTGTACGTGCCATCGAATGCGCCGATCGGTCCGCGATAACGAAATCCACCAATGATTGCGCAACGCCCGCCGGAGTGATCGTATTCCAGGATTGGCGCGGTCGACAGGGTCGTTGCGGCACACGTGCCGCTGCCTGATGCGGAGTAGTAGTGCGACCCTTCGCACAGGTTCCAGCCGTAGTTGCGCGAGTCGGCGGATCCCGCTGTTCGCAAGTCAACTTCTTCGTACAGGTTTTGACCCACGTCAGCAATCCATTGATCGCCGCTCACGCGATCGAAGCTCCAGCGAAACGGATTGCGCAATCCATATAGCCAGATTTCCGCGCACTGATTTGCCGCTAGCGCATAGGGATTGTCGTCCGGAATCGCGTATTGCGCAGGGCCGCGGTTCGGCGCGCCACACAGGTTGGCAGGAGTCGGCGCAGGCGTGGTGTGGTGTACATCCAGGCGCATCATCTTGCCGAGCAAATAGTATGCGGCTTGGCCGTTAGGCACTGTGCCGCAATTGGCTGGCGTACCATCGGCAGCTTTCTTCCACCGACATTGCGCGAACCCGTTCGGATCGCCGCCGCTGCCGCCGTCGCCCATGCCGTAATACAGAAAGCCATCCGCAGCAAAATGGATATCGCCGCCGTTGTGATTGGGATACAGGTCCGGAATGCGGATCACGTCCACCGCACTCGCGCCGGAGGCATCATTCGACACCGGGTTGCTGACGGTGAAGCGACGCACGACCTGGTCGGGCAATGCACCGAGCTTCGGATCGCTGCCCGGCGCGGTAAACGCAAGGTAAAAGTCGCCGTATCCGGGTTGGCCGGGATCGCGCCCGTAGTTTGGATCGAACGCCATGCCCAGCAGGCCTTGCTCGCCGTTGTCGGTAATCGCAACGGTGATGTAGGTGCCAAGCCCCACGCCGTTACGATCCAGCGCTTTCACGCTGCCGCCGCGTTCAACCACGAATACGCGGCCGCTGCCATCGTGTGGGCTGCGTATGGCGACCGGGCTGGAAAAGGTCGCGCTGCCGAATGGGGTCAGGCGCAGATCGGCAGGCACTTGGGCAAATACCGGTGCAGCCAGTAGCAGCGCCAGCCAAAACAGAATACGAATGTTCATGGTGCACCTCCGCGGCAACGAAGCGTCCTTGATACGCTGTTGCAGGTGAAGTTTATGTAAGGCCGGTCACA
>CAJDUT010000016.1_pt1 | contig 47686 bp, 23 predicted proteins | sample 7390981 | NCBI WGS metagenome assembly CAJDUT01 (sample SAMEA7055681, study PRJEB34461) | soil metagenome | biome: terrestrial ecosystem; feature: Peninsula; material: soil | place: Antarctica | collected 2016 | reverse complement strand
GTAGTTCCTGAATTGGCGACGGTACTGAGGAGCAACGTCGGGAATGATTGGCCGCTGTCGTGCGAATACAGTACGTCGACGCTGGCGCAACTGACCGGCGCTGCCGTTGTGTTCGCCACATTCCAGATGACCTCCTGGTTTGAGCCCGCCACCCATGCGGCCGTGGCCGTCGGTGTGGTGACGAGAAACGGGCCGGCGTCGGCGCGAACGTGGACGACCATGTCGTCGCTCGCCGTAGCGCCACCGTCCGGATGATTGTCACGCACGGTCAGGCGGAACTTGAGGTCGCGCGTAGTCGTGGCCCACGTCTCGCCGGGGATGTCGCCACCGACGGGAATATCCGTGTTCAAATTGTGCGTGAGGATGCGCGCGAGTTCCGGTACGAGACGGCTTGGCAGCGTGGTTGGGTTAAAGGAGCGGAATAGCGCACGCCAACCATTGTCGGATTCAGGTGGCGCGGCCGTGCCCGTGTCCATTTCTTCCCAGGCATAGGTCAGGGTATCGCCGTCGACATCCGTGGCACTGCCGACTAATTCAAACGGCGTCTGCATGGGTATGGTGAAATCCGGTCCGGCATCGACCACCGGAGCGCTGTTCATCGGGGTGGTCGTGGTGCCGCAAGCGCCGCCGCCACCGGCCAGGCGCGTAACGATCGGCGCCAAACTGATGGCATGGAAATACGCATCCGAATGTCGCTGCAGATTGGAGGGTGCGCAGATACCGGCATAGGCCATGATGGTGGAACCGCTGCCCGGTTCGGTAGCTTGCGCGCCGGCGCGATTGCCGCCGCCGCACGATCCGCTTTGGGAATTGAAACTGTGATTGGCGCCCATCTGATGGCCCATCTCGTGCGCGACGTAATCGACCCAGAAGGCATCGCCGATCGGGTTGGGCAAGCCGGTGACACCTTGGGCCTTGCTAAGGTTTTTACATGCGACACCGAGATCGGCGACGCCACCACCCCCCGTGCTGAACACATGGCCAAAATCGTAGTTCCCCGAACCGATGACGCTGTCAATGTTCGCCTGATTCTCGCCAAGCATCGCCGCGCCGTTGTCGTTGCTGTAGGGATCGGTGGTTGCGTTTGTGTAGACGAGCAAATCATCGTTGGCCACGATCTGGAATTGCACGGCGAAGTCGGTAAGGTAAATGCCATTGACTCGATTGATCGCCTGCACCATTGCGGCCATCGCGCCGGCAACCGTGCCGCCGAAGATGGCGGAGTACTCGCCGGTCGCAGCCAGGGCGAGGCGATAGGTGCGCACCGTGGCACCCGTGCTCGTCTGCGGTACGGGCGACGCCTGATCGCGACCGAGCAGGTTCGCAGGCGCGACTGCTGCCTGACCGACTACGCCGCAAACGAACGGCTGCGAGGACTTACCCATGGCTTCGCGGCGGAAACTGATGTAACGATCACCGTTGCCGAGCGCAGTCGGTTGCAGCATCGTCACGCTATTTGGCGCGCGGATCATCGCCGAAAACCCAAGCGGCGAATCGTCCATGCGCGCGGTGATTTCCGGATGGCCGGCCGCGTAACCGGCAAAACTGCGAATCTGCGGATATTTTTCAGCCAGTGCTGGTGCCATAACCTGAGTGCGCCACACCGCGAATGTCGTGGTGCTGCCATCGGGCATCGGTAGGTCGAGCATGAGTGGAGCCGCGCCGCTGCTTTCGTCGGCGGCGGTGTCGAGGTTCGTACGCAGCACATCCAGGTTCAGGTCAAGCGCGCGGTACTCGTGCAACGGCGCGTCGAGCATGCGCGTGTCTTGGTTAACCTGCGCGACGCGGTTCTGCCATGCTGAAACATTACCAAACGCGGCCGGTGCAGCCAGCGACAAAAACGCCATGATGATGGCGCGGCCTGGCCGCTGCCGACAATCCTGGCAAGAAATGTTGCGCATGATCAATTCCCAGAAATTCAACGCGTAATCTAGCCCAAAACGCGAAATATCGCATTTATGGTAGCAACCTGTTTGTTGCTGCCAACGTCCGTTTTGCATCCAGAAGCATTGACGGCGCCGCCGCCTTCGCTCTGGCACACGCGCCGCGCAGCGTTGCGCTGCTGCAAACATTCGACCGGAAATTATATCGGTCGAGCGCTGCGCAAATAGTTGTTGCATCATAGTGTCGCGTTGAACTATGCATAGCCGAGGCAAAGACATGGCAGACGACAGCAACAAAGGCGTGCGCGGAATCAAGCCCTACACCTGGCCTGCCGGTGGTTGGGGCTCGCTGCGCGCTACCGGGCGTGCGCTGAATCGCCAAGGCATTCTTCTCGACGGCGGTCGCACTCTGGGTCACCTCAACCAACCCGACGGGTTCGACTGCATGAGTTGCGCGTGGCCGGATCAGCATCCGGCACGGCACTTCGAGTTCTGCGAAAACGGCGCGAAGGCCGTTGCCTGGGAAGCGACATCGCATCGCGCGGATACCGCGTTCTTCGCCGCGCACACTGTCGAAGCGTTGTGGGGATGGCCGGATCACGATCTGGAAGATGCGGGTCGGTTGACCACACCACTGGCCTACGATGCGCAAACTGACAAGTACGCACCGATCGAATGGGACGATGCGTTTGCACGCATCGGCAAGATCCTGCGCGGGTTTGACCATGCCGATCGCCTGGAGCTTTACACTTCCGGTCGCGCGTCAAACGAAGCCGCGTTCCTCTACCAGTTGTTCGGCCGCCGCTTTGGCACGAACAACTTTCCCGATTGCTCGAACATGTGCCACGAGCCGACCAGCGCGGGCATGCCCAAGTCGGTGGGCGTGGGCAAGGCGACGGTTACGCTCGAAGATTTTGAAACCTGCGACGCGATTTTCTGCATTGGCCACAATCCCGGGACGAATCATCCACGCATGCTCGGTGTGTTGAGCACTGCGGCGCGGCGCGGTTGCAGCATCGTTGCGTTCAACCCGATGCGCGAACGCGGGCTGGAGCGTTTTGCCGATCCACAGAATCCGGTGGAGATGGCCACGCTCGGATCGACTGAATTAGCCAACCACTATTATCAGCTCAACATCGGCGGCGACGTCGCCATGCTCAAAGGTTTGATGAAGTCCCTGCTGGCCATGGATGACGCAGACGGCGGCAAGACGCTGGATCACGCCTTCATCGCCGAACACACCAACGGGTTCGCGCAACTCAAGGCCGATATCGAAGCCAGCGATTGGACAGACATCGAACGCGTGTCCGGACTTCCGCGCGCCGATCTCGAAGCGGCCGCGCGCGTCTACGCCGATGCAAAAAGCGTGATCCTTTGCTACGGCATGGGCATTACCCAGCAACGCCACGGCACCGCCAACGTGCAACAGATTGCGAACCTGCTGTTGATGCGCGGCAACATCGGCCGACCCGGCGCCGGCATGTCGCCGTTGCGCGGGCATTCCAATGTGCAGGGTGATCGCACGGTGGGCATCAACCATCATCCGTCGGATGAATTCCTCGATCGGCTCGGCGCCCATTTCCATTTCACGCCACCGCGCGAACCCGGCCACACCGTGATCGACGCCATTCCTGCAATGGTGCGCGGCGACGCGAAGGCGCTGATCTGCCTCGGCGGCAACCTGGCTGTGGCCGCGCCCGATCCGGCAACCACGTTCGCCGCGATGCGCGAACTGGAGCTGACCGTACACATCGCCACCAAACTCAACCGCACGCATCTCGCGCATGGCCGTGAATCGATCATTTTGCCGTGCCTGGGTCGCACCGAAATCGACCGGCAGGCGGGCACACCGCAACGCATTACCGTGGAAGATTCGATGTGCACGGTGCGCGAGTCGCGAGGTTCACGCGAACCGGGCTCGCCCGAATTGCGCTCCGAATGCGCGATCATCGCGGGCATCGCCAACGCCACGTTGCCCGACGGCGGCATCGATTGGAATTATCTGATTGGCGATTACGATCGCATCCGCGATGCCATCGCCGCCGTGCTGCCGGACATCTTCGCCGGGTTCAACGAACGCCTTCGCTTGACCGGTGATTTCTATTTGCGCAATCCAGCGCGTGAGCGCGAATGGCACACAGCCAGCGGCAAAGCCGAGTTCCTGCTCGCCGCGGGTCTGGCTGAGGAATCACATCGCAGCAATCCGGACATTCTCACCCTGACCACGATTCGCAGCCACGAACAATTCAACACCACGATTTATTCCAGCGACGATCGCTACCGCGGGGTGTTCGGGCGGCGCGATGTTTTGTTCATGGCACCCGGCGACGTGCATGCACGCAAGTTGGTGCCCGGGCAACGCGTGGTGGTCAGTGCGGCAGACAATGCTGCACGTCATATCGAATTGACCGTCGTGGTACGCGAACTGCCAACAGGCTCCGCGGCGATGTATTACCCGGAAAGCAACGCGCTGATCAGCCTGGATCGGTTCGACGGCCCGAGCAAGGTGCCAGCTTTCAAATCCGTACCGGTGCGGATTACGGCGCTGGACGCGGCGGCGCATCCGACCTGACGCGCCGCGCGTGGCTGTAGATCACGCAGTCGTCGCCGCGCGCGAATCCGATCAAGGTGACGTCGGCCTGTTCGGCCAGCGCCACGGCCAGCGCAGTTGGTGCCGAAATCGCCGCGACCACGGCAATGCCAACCCGTGCCGCCTTCGTCACCATCTCGAAGCTCGCGCGACTCGAAAGCAGCACGAAGCCATGTTCCGCGCTGCGGCATGCACCGCGCCGCAAGCCGCGTTCAATGGTTGCAATGCCGGTAGCGCGTCCAAGGCGACGCGCAATGCAGCCCGCTCCAACTGCACCTTCGCACGCACCGGCTCCAGCGCTGATACAACGTGTTCCAGACTGGCCGCACCGCACCAGCCACAGCCACTGCGCCCTTCCATCGCGCGCGATCGTTCGATCAACTTACGCGCCGCGTCGGGCGTCAGGTCCAGATCCAGTTCGATACCTTCCAAGCGTTCATGCATACGCACTGCGCGCAACTGCGACGCATCAGCAACGATGCCCTCGCTCAGGCAGAACCCCAACGCGTAATCGCGCAAATCACTCGGCGTGGCCAACATCACCAGCGCCGTTTCACCGGCGACTTTCAGCGCTACCGGTACCTCGACCGCCAACTGGTCTCGCTCCCAGCCCATGGAATCGCCGCGCACGCGCAGTACACACCGCGAGGTGATCCCGTCGCCGTATTGACTTCGATCATCCGGTTCCATGCCAACACGCATCCTCAGCCATCGTCAGCTGGTAGATTACCGCGACTCGTGGAATCCGCCGACTCGGATTTGGACTCCACGCTTCCCAGAATGCAGAGTGGGGCTCATCCGGCGTTGCCTTTTGCACTGAGCCCGCGCACAGCAGACCCCAGCGGCATTCCATTATTGGAGACCCCCCGATCCTCTCGACCGTGGGCGACAACACCCGAATGCGATCTCGGCCACTGCGCCACATTCATCCGGCGATCCTGTAGAGACTTGCAGTAACCACGACGCCCATCGGAAAAGGGGTTCCAGGCAATTTACTCGGGATAATTGCCTCTGTTCCTGTTGTCGCCGAATGGACTTAATTACCTCCGGCCCGAATGACACTGGGCCCGAATGACACTGACTTAAGGCCAAGCCCCTAAATTTCGTCATTCCCGCGAAGGCGGGAATCCAGTGACTTTGATAGTCAGCTGCACTGAAAATTCAGGACCGACGCGTCAGTCGCTCGCCGCAAGCCTGCGTTGTCGCTACGATAGGCACGCCGCATCCTACCAATTCGCATGAGCCATACTGATGACCGATACCTTGCCCGACCGCCTTTCAGTAGATCCCCGCAGCCCATTCCACGATGCAGCAATTCTCGCGCGCGGCATCGGCATTCGATTCAACGGACAAGAGAAAACCACGGTTGAGGAATACTGCGTCAGCGAAGGCTGGGTCAGGGTACCTGCCGGCAAATCCCTCGACCGCCGCGGCAATCCGATGACCTTGAAACTTAAAGGCGTGGTGGAGCCGTATTTTCTCGATTCCGTCGCGGCGCCATAGCAGCCATAGGCACAAGAACTGGGCCATCGGATTTGATTTTTTGCCTAATTTCTTCGGTAATCGGCTCAGGCCTACTATCGAAGCACCCATTGACGGGGCGACTCAACTGCACTTCCGCACAATCCGTCCGACCGTGGTGAAATGCACACCAAAGTGCGCGGCAATCTGGGTATAGCTGTATTGACCCGTCGCCCAGGCTGCGCGCATGGCGTCATCGCGATCGCGATGTTTGGCTGCAATTCGTTCCAGCGATGGTGCCGGCGGGCGCCGTTGCGCCTTCGGAATGTTTAGATCGTCAGATTGTCCCAACGCACGTTTTTGCATCTTGGCGACAAACGTGTCATCGCCAAGAAAAGCCTGTCGATTGAGATGTTGCCACGGGGAGTCCGCACCGATTCCAGCACGCACAAATCGCTCGTAAGCTGCAATCGCCCGCGATCGTCGCGTGCCGAATTGGGCGAGCAACTCATCCGTTTTCAGCCATTCTGGCGCATCGACCAGTCCAATCGTCGCGCGATAACTACTCCACTCCCAATCACCGGGGCGCTTCACCATGCGTGCGCGCACCGGGTTCAACACAACGTAGCGCGTGAGCTCCAGCAAATAGCTGTCCGAATCGACCAGAATGCCTTTGAAGCGACCCTGAAACAGATGACCCGTACGACGATGACGACGATTGCTCCACTGCGTGAATACGCCGTTGAGCTGACGCATGCCTTTGGATAGATTGGCATCCGGCGTGGCGATCAACGCGTGATAGTGATTGCCCATCAAACAATAGGCGTGGCATCGCCAATTGAATACACCCACGACTTCGCCCAGCAACTCGACGAAACGCTCGCGATCAGCATCGTCCTCAAAGATCGATTCTCGCCGATCACCACGTGCGGTCACGTGATAGAGGGCGTCGTTAAACTCAATGCGTAGAGGGCGGGCCATCGACGGATCCTAGCAGAATCAATGCTATGATAGTAGACCTGACCCCAATCTTGACCCCAATCTCTCGCGGCGTCCTCATCCATGCAATGTGTACTTGTGGAAACTAATTGTCCAGCGTTTCGGGCGATGTGTCTGCGCAACCGACGAACGGGTCACGATTGACCACCAGTCTCCCTAAAAGTTAACGCCGGGATACAGGACAGTGGCTTCCGCGGGTGAGACTCGCTTCACTGAGTGAAGAGTCTCATACCAAAGGGTCCCGCAAATTTTACACCTCATCAAAAATGCCGGGCCAGCTTCTGTCGTTGCTATGTTCTCAAACCGATCAAATGGAGCGTGATAGCCGACTTGGCAAAACTCGCACATCGTCGCAACGAGACCAGGCATGGCTTACCAACTCCGAATTGGAACGCGCGCACCATCTGGCGCTATCTTAAACAAACGCGATCCGGCGGGCATGTTTCCTCCTCCTGGAACAACAAACTCACGAGTAGAATTTATCAAATAGCCTCCATTCTCTTGCAGCTTCAGTGCCGTATTCCCACCTTCAAGGAAATGTTCCAAATTGGTGTCTGCTGCTGTTGGAAGCCTCGGCGAGAAGCCTTCCAGCGGAAACTCGACTCCATGCACATCTCCGGCATTCAAATATGCTCTTTCAAGTGACGGTGCCCCGCCACTATATCGATACGCACTAGCCGCATCAGTAACCATCGCGGAGTCCTCAGCTGGCATGAAGAAATGCGCAACCCCTTGCTGACCGAGCGTTGCACCCTCTCGATCGATATAAGGCAACACCTTTTGGTCAAAGAAATAGACACCCGACCTGCCTACCGCCTTTGGACTTGCAGGAACCGCATCCGCACCACCACCCGCATCTTCGACAATCCGCTGCGCGCCTTGCGCCGCGTTCTTCGCCTGTTGCGCCACCTGCGCTGTCTGGGTCGCCGCATCCGCCGCCGCTAACGAATCCGCCGCACCGATCTCACCCGCAAGTCTGCCCGCCGCCGGCAACGCAAACATGGAGGCCGCTGCCGTATCTGGCCCATACACTTGGCCGGCCTCGAAAAACTTGTCCTGCTTTCTCAGCGCATCCGCTCGGGACGACTCTTCGGCAAAATGCTCGGTCCAGCCCACCGGGCCTTCTCGGATCGTATGCGCCACGGCCTTGGTCGCGTTGACTAGCGGATCGATGACATCCTTGGCATCGCCTACGTCGAACAGAACTTTGCCGACCACGCGCGCTGCATATTTTGCGAGCCCGTAGCCGCCTTTGAGGAGAACCTTGCTGGCTTCGTATCCGGTTCCCGCATACTCGAGATTGTTTTGGGTCTGCAACTTGATCGAACGCTCCAAACTGGCACGATCGGCCTCATTGTGCGCAAGCGCTGCCGCCAGCCTCAACGCACCGATGTTGTCGCCATCGGCCAAGCGCCCCGTCGGATCCGTATAAACCCCAGGATTCGCATACGCATATAAATACCGATGCAAACTCGGCGGATTCATGGCCTTGCCGGCTTCGGGATCCTCCGTGGTAAACCGCGCAATCCGCGGGTCGTAATAGCGCGCCTTGGCGTAGTACAGACCGCTCTCGCTATCCTTGATGTAGCCGGTGAAGCCGACGTCCTGGTTGTCGGTGGTGATCAGTGGCGCGGTGGTGCCATCGGTATCCGGGGTGGTGACGGCGCCGCCGATGCCTTGTTGCGCGACGATTTCTCCCCAGGCGTCGAATTTTGTGCGGCTGTCTACGGCGCCTTGCTGGGTGAGCGTGGCAATTGGGGTGTTGAGTGCATCGGTCAGATATTGACGCTGATTCGGCGTGCTGCCAGCTTCTGTACGGCTGAGCAGTTGCGTGGCGCTGTAGTGGTAGCCGACGGTGGTGTTGCCGATGGCGTTGGTTTCGGCGAGCAGGGATTGCTGATCGTATTGATATCGCGTTTCGGCACTGCCTTGATGTTTGGCGATGCGCAGACCGTCGCTGTTGTAGTCGAACGTCAGTGGTAGTTGCGCGGGCGCAGCAAGATTGAGTAGGCGGTCGTGCGCGTCGTAAGTAAACGTGCGCGTACCCGCGCTGTCGGTTTCGGTAGCGGTGTTGCCGTCGGCGTCGTAGGTCAGGTCGACATGCAGGCTCGTTGCGGCATCATCGCGGCTGGTGAGTTGCTCGCGTGCGTTGTAGACGAGCATGCTGTTGCCGATCAGCGTGTTTGCTGCATTGTGGATTTTTTCACCGGTGCGGTTGCCGACCGGGTCGATGGTGTAATCGGTGGTGCGGTCAGGCGTGACAACTTGGGTCAGGCGATCTGCGAAGTCGTAGGCATAGGTGGTGGTCTGTTCTGCGTCGCCGGTAACCGCACCATTGGTTTCCTTCTGCTCGATGCGGTTGCCATTCAGATCGTAGCGATAGGCTTCATGCGCCAGTTCGGTGCCAGCCTTGGCGTGGACGATGGAGGCGATGCGACCGGCTTCGTCGTACTCGGTCGTGGTGGTGCTGGCGTCAGGGCGAGTCAGGACATGAACGCGACCGCTGGGGTAATGATCGATCGTGGTCGTGCCCTGCCCGATCACGGTCGTGGCGGTGTTGTGGTTCAGCCCGTTGTAGGCCCAGGTGGTGTCTTGGCCGTCGGCATCGGTGAGTACGGTGCGGTTGCCGACCGAGTCGTATCGGTAGATCAGGTTTTTGTTGTAAACCGGCGTCTTGCCGTATTCGTCGGTAACGTGGTCAGGGCGATCAAACGCGTCGTAATGGCGCGTGTTGTGATGCGTGGTGTTATCCCCTAGGGTTTCGTCAATGCTGATGACGTTGCCGTTGCCGTCGTGGTGCCAGGTGGTGCTGGCGATTTCGGTCGATTCGGGACTATCGACGGATTCGCTGGTGGTGCGGTTCAGCGCATCGACGGAGTAGGTGATGGTCTTGCCGTTCGGCGTGATCTGTGTGGCGATATTGCCGTCGGCATCGTACGTCCAGTTCTCAACGGCGGTACCGTCGGCGGTGGAAGGCCAGGTCTGGTTTTGGCGGCGATCACGCGCGTCGTAGGTGAACGCCGTGGCGTGACTATTGGCGTTGGTTTGGGTCAGCAGGTTGCCGTCGCGATCATAAGCGTATGCCGTCTCGCTGCTTAGTGGATCGGTCACGCTGGTCAGGCGATCGCCGGCGTCGTAGACGTAGATCCACTTGTATGCATCGCCAAGCGGACGTTGCATCGAAGTGCGATGGCCTTCACCGTCGTAACCATACGTCGTGGTTTCGCCGGCCAGGCTGCTCGATTCCAGATAACGCCGCGGCGTGTAAGTCGATACTGTGGTCCGGCCGTCTTCATCTGTGGCGGTGCGCACGTCGCCGATAGGCATATACGTCCATGTGCGTTTCGCGCCGAGCGGGCGATCTTCCTCGGTGCGGCGGCCCGCTTTGTCGTAGACGTTCGTGGTGATGCGGTTAAGCGCATCGGTGTCGGTCTTGACGCGCCCGTCTTCGTAGGTGCGTGTGCTCGTGGTCAGGCCGTCGCGCGTGATGCTGTGCACGCGATTTGCGGCGTCGTAGTCGGTGCGCATGACGATTCCGCGCCGATCCGTGTGCGCGACTTCGTTGCCAACGGCATCGTACGTCCAGGTTTGGCTGAAACTGCCGTCTGGCGTTGTCGGTTCGGTCTGCGTCTTGCTGTGTGCGGTATCGTTATAGCTGATCGTGGTGACATTGCCGCGCGCGTCTGTCTTGCCGGTCGGCCGATCGACGTCGTCGTAGCTCAACTGCAGCGTTGCCGAATTGCCGTTGACAGCCGGAAGTGTCGTGGTCTTCAGACGTCCCAGGTCGTCGTAGGTGTGCTGCGTCGTGTGCTGGCCGGCGTTGGTTTCTGAAAGCACATCGCCGTGGACATCATAGTCCTTGACGATAGATCGAGCACCGGCTGCAACTGCTGGGAGGTCCTGCTGATGCAGGCGCTGTAGTCCGTCGTAGTGGTTCATGGTCTTGTGACCATTCGCGTCCGTGCGCGTGGCAATCTTGTCGTCCGGCGTATACGTGAAAGATTCGACACTGCCGACGCTATCGGTGGTCGCGGTGCGGCGTTCGAGCGCGTCATAACTTGACGTGCGTGAATTGCCGTTCGGCCAGTTTTCTGTGACGCGATTACCGGCCAGATCGTAAGTGTACGAGGTGACCTGCCCAGCTTCCGGGCCGGTTTCGGAAGTCAGCTCGTCGCGCGCGTCGTAGACATAATGGGTGAGATTGCTACGTGCATCGCTACGACTGATGACGTTTTTGGTGTTGTCGTAAGCGATGGTGCGGCGATCGTTGACAGCGTCGGTCGTTGAGATCAGGCGCCCAGCAAAATCGTATTCGTGCTGCGTAACCTGGTCCTGGTGACCCGGATTCTTGACCGTCTGGGTGATGGCACGATCAGCATCGTCGAAAAGTGTTTTTGTCACGCGACCATATGGCGCATCTTCCTCGAACATGCGGTCGCGCGCGTCGTACTTGCGCGTGGTAACGCGTCCGATCGGATCGGTAATCTGCTTGGCATTGCCGTTGTTGTCGTACTGCGTTGCCTCGTCGATATTCCTGGCGTCGAGGTGCCGGCGCACAAGCGTGCGTTTGTACAACGGGTGTTTGTATTCGTATTCGGTGATGCGCGAGTTGCTGCCTGCGCTGGCCTGAACGGTTTCCTTGGTTACGTGACCCAGGGCATCGTATTCGTCCATCGTGTCGCGACTTTCAGGCGCATGAGTTTCGGTGCGCCGATTGGCATCGTCGTAAACATAGGTTGTGACGTCGCCGCTGAAATCGGCTTCCTGAGTCAAATTGCCATTCTTGTCGTATAGCAACGCACGCGATTGGCCATCGGCGCGCTTTACGCCAACCAGCCGCCCCATCGTGTCGAAGCTCGATGTCGTCGCGTGACCGTTCGCATTGGTATCGATGCGCTTGTCTGCGGCGTCATCGTACGTACTGGTTTGTACACCGCTACCCGCAGCCATTGCGGGGTACGTGGTGGTCAGCACGCGGTCCTGTGCGTCGTAGGTAAAGCTCGTAGCATGGGCGTTGGCGTCGGTTTGGCTCAGCCTGCGGCCGCGGTCATCAAACGTCGTCTTGGTAACGAAATGCAGCGGATCTTCGGCTTCACGCGGATAGCCGTTGGCGTCGTAGCGCCACAGCCAGACATGCTGGAGTCCGTCGGTATGGCTGGCATGGTCGCCGTTTGGATCGTAGCTGTCATTTTCGCTGATGCCGCCGCGCGTAATCTGGACGGGATTGCCGTGTGAATCGTAGGTGTACTGCGTGAGGTTTTGATTGCCGTCAGTTGCGGTAGCGACGCGATTCTTGATGTAAGGCAACGTAAATGCGCCGGTCGGCTCGTAGGTCCAACTGCGTGCAATCGTGCTACTCGCATCGACTATCGTTTCCGAGGTCTTGTTACCTGCTGCGTCATAGGCAAACGTCGTGACCGTGCCGAGCGCATCGGTGATCGTTTGCGGCTCCAGGTGAGTCATGTCCCACACGGTCTGCGTCGTGCCCGCAGGATCGGTTACCGTGGTCGCCGCGCCATAACGATTCAAATCATAGTGCGTGCCATGCGAACGCGCGTCAGTGACATCGGTGGCGACCGGCGACAGTCCACGGACGCCATCGTAGACAAAGAGGGTATTTCCGGTATCCGGTTCCGTGACGGAAGTGGCGCGTTGCACCGGAATGTACTGGATATCGCCGCCGCCGACATCGACTGCCGACCAACCCAAGGTGTAGTCGTACGAACGCTGCGCGTTGTCGAGCAGATTCGTCGTCGTTTTCAGACGATAACCGAAGCGGTAATACTGAATCGCACCATCAGGCTGGGTGATGAAATAGCCGCCCAGATCATCATAGGTGTAAGCGTGCTCGCGATCTCCCGACGAGCCATCGCTGCGTGTGGCCTTGATCAGGTTGCCAACGGCGTCGTAGTCGTAATGAACATGCAATCCACCTGGCCCGGCGGCATCGCTGACGATCGTGAAAACATGTTCGATGGTGATGCCGGATTCTTTTGTCTCGACATCCTTGATCGTGTAGGTCAGATCGATGTGGCGACCAGCGGAGTCATCGATGCGGGTGACGTGTTGCTCACCCTGATTGACTTCGTAGGTATAGGCGACGCGATTACCGTTGGTGTCTTCGATATAGCTCAGGCGTGGGCCAGATCGATCGAACTGACCGAAATGGTAGCGTGTACCGTCCTTGGCGTAGAAATCGTATTCCGCGCCAGTTTGCACCAGGGTGCCGTGGTAGCCGCTGAGTGCGGTGAATTGCACGTTGCCGTTCACATCGGTACCCGCCGGCGCAAAGCGCTGACCTTGTCCCGCCGAACCGCGCACGATGCGCGTATCGCATTCGTTGGTGAGCACTTGTGCGTCGAGATCGGTCGACCAACCGCGTCCGAAAAATCCTTCCTCGTCGCCCTGATTGCTGGCGTAGGTACGCGTGAGCTTCATTCCGGGACCGCGTCCACCGACAGTGATGTCGTCTTCTGACGCCACTGCACCGCCGGAATACACATCCACGCCCTTGACGAACGAATGCGCCAGCGGCAGCGAATCAAGCTGCTGGGTGTGGTGCGATGCGGAGCCGACGTAGTCTTCGACCGTACCATCAGCCGCTGTGGCCTTCAGCTCGTAGCTATAATCGCCGAGCGGCAAATCCACCGAAGTGATCAACACATCGTGCAGGCCGACGGTCTCGGCGACGCCATCCAGCGCCGTCCATGCAACGATCGGACTGGGATTGCCTTGCGAATCGAGCTTGTGGAACTCAAGCGTGACCGTCGCATTGCGACTGACTAAAAAGCCGAAGCGCTGGCCCACCGTACAGGTGTAGCCGCTGGGCACATCGACGAGCTGCTCGCCGAGTGCGGCACGATGCCGTAGCCGCCAATGATCACTTGACCGAACGCAATCGGCGTCGATGCCGATTCCATGCGGAACGGATTGCCATCATTGATGACGACGCGCGCGCTGTATTGTTTGGAGGTGTCGACCGAGAAGCCACGGCTGAAGTCGCATGAGTAACTGGCAACCTTGAATGCGGATACGTCGCAAGAACCGATGACCTCATCGTCTTGTAGCAAGTCAATCTCAACTGGTGCCGCAATGTACTCCGCCGGCAAGGCACTGACTTCAATATGCAGCGGGCTATCCGTCACACCAAACGGTGTTAACGGAACAGGCAACGGCGTTACCTTCGGCGCCGAAAGTACGACGGACCAGGCGAAGGTCAGGTCGTCGAAGTCGATGTTCGGCGTGGCTGCGCTGTTGATGGCGCCGTGAATTGCGACGCGTGTATCGTCCCATGTCAGGTAAATCTGCCCATGCACCGGACCAGGAGCCGGCCCGGCGCGAAGATCCGTCAGATAGCTGCCTCCCCCGATTCCATGTACGCTTTCGAGGCTGCCATTCTGCAAGTGTGGATCGAATTTTGCGTCGTCTACCGGATGCCACACTACGCCCGAGTGATCACCATGCACAATGTCAGCCTGAAACGCATCTACTCGTTGTGGTGCTGGCATTACCTCGCCAGGGGGTGCTGCATCCAGCAACGTCGTGTAGTAGTCAAGCAACGGCGTGTAACCGAAAGATGGGGAATAGACCCACAACGGCACGGAATAAACTTTGTCAACGGAACACGCACCAAACAAAGCGTCGTCGGTCGACAAATTGAATGTCGCATTCGCACTGGCAGCGTTACCGACGATGCTGACTTGAGCTAGCGCAGTTGCCGGTGGCACAACGAAGAATGGCGCGCCGCCCGGTTGCGACGTAGTCGTCAATACAGATTGTGCGCAAGCATTCCCGGTAAGCCGCACGATTTGATCCGGACATTGACCCGGCTTGAACACCGTCGCATCCAAGGTGTCGACGTGAGTGCCTGTAAGGTTGCAACTGTTCGCGGTGTAGTTCGTGGAAGCATTAAGCGATATCGCAACGTTGGATACCTCGTTGTCGTACTGATCGGTGACGTCGACCCATGCAGGTACGTACGAAATGCCAGGACTCAATTTAATGTCGGACGAACCAAGGAACTTGAGCTTGGCAGGAACGCCAGGCAGCGCATATTCTTTATAGGACTGACCCGCATGCAACAAACCCACATCCGATGTCGCGCTGACATCAACTTCATTGACTCCGATAAATTGCGGATACGTCTTATTCGGATCGACGCTGTAACTACCAAGATTTCCCAGCGTAGTACCAAATCGCAGTTGCACACTCGCCACGCCAGTCCGATCTGTCGCAACTACTGCCTGCGTCGTTTCAACGCCATTCGCATCGAGCAATTTTCCGGTGCCTATAGTCAGTGAGAATGCCACCTGAGCGCCCTGCACAGGACGGCCAGCCGCATCAATCACGATCGCGCTAAGTGGCTTTGCCAGCGTCGTGCCGACGACGCCCTCCTGGTATTGCGCCGAGGCATCAATCGACAGTGCCACACCGCTTTTCGGATCCGTATCCGGATTTTCGGCATAGGGGTTGGCAAGCAGTGCGGCCAAATCCTGGAAATACCAAAGTTCCGGAGGCATCGCGGTCGAACCACCGGCCAATGCGCCGGCAATGAAATAGCCTGTTTCGCCGCTGGACAGCGAACGCACGCGCCAGACCGAACCGCTCCAGTCTTCATACGTGATTGGATCGCGCGGCACGTCGACGACGTAGCCGCGAGCAAGCCACGCGGCGATGTTGTCGATCACCGACTGCGGCTGGTTCAAGCCGGACGTTCCGGTCGACTGATTCAATGTCAGCACGACTTGTCCGGCCGCATGCGCAAGCGCCAATCCCTTATCGGCGGAGATGCTGTCTACCGACCATTGCTGTTCGAACAATTGGTGTTCCAGCACCGAGCCCTGAAGACTCGCGAGTTGCATCCAGTCCGCAGCGGCGCCATTTGCGGCAGTTTGCGTGTACGGCTCAACCGGGCGCAGCGCTGCATCCAGACCCACGCCACGCCAGACCAATGCATCGGTTACGCCACCCACGCGGTCAACGCGATATTGGTTGATGACCAGCGCCACCGAGGGAAACGGGCGCATGACGCTCACGCCGAGCAGGCGGCCAAGTTCATCGTCGGCCTGATCCCATGTGGACAAATACCGTGCACCGAAATTCGACAGCAGACGCGCCGCATCGGATTCGCTTTCGCCGGGCAGCACGACGTTGTTGGCTTGCTCAGGCGGCGCGTTGTCTTGCGCGTCGAACACTAGTGCGGCGATACCGCCCGCCGTTACGTCTTGTGCCAACGCGCTCGTGCCAGCCGGACTGTCAAGGGTAATTTCCACGCGATGCACTGCGCCGTTTTCCAGCTCGCCGGTACCCGCAGCAGCCGGCAACCCCGCGATGTTCAGAATCGGCCGCACATGCACCAGATACGGCGGCGTCGTGCCAAAGCCGCCATGCTGGTCGGCAATACGACCGTCATCCACGGACGCCGGCTGGTACGCGAGACTGACACGATGATCGATGAGTTGCTGCATTGCGAATACGCGATCGAACACGATCGCATCGCTAGCGTTACTGCCGACACGAACAACGATATGTGCGTGCTGGCGCAGTGATTCGGGCAATTGCGCAAACTCGCCCGTCACTGCCTCGACGGAAACCGGCGTACTCGCCGGCAACAATTCGATGGGTGGCGCGTTAACCGCCAATCGCGCCAATTGGTCGGCATAGGCCAGCGGCGGCGACAACTGCGACAATTTGTCGCTGACTTTTTGACGCAACAGATCCAGTGGCGCCAGCGTTTGCGTCGACGCCAGATACTGCATTACGAAATTGTCGGCGACAATGCCGGCACTGGCCAACGCACCGGTCGCAGGAACGAATGCATGCGGTTTGATCGCCGGCATCAACGGCAGCCACGCGCGGCCATCCAGGTCCGCCGCCGTGCCGCGATAATTGGCGAACGGCAAATACGCTGAAACGTATACGTGCTCAATCGCGAAGCCGCTAATGCGCCCAGCCGTGACCACCGGTCGATTCGGCACACCGGCAGCGGAAAGCGCAAGACCGACTTCGTCTTCGCGCACGCCGAGCATGGACATCAGATCGGCCATCGGCACATCAACAACGCCGCGCACGTAACGCGCGGGTGCCCCGCTTGCACGCAGCAGTGAGATCAGCAAGCTGGCTTGATCGACATCGTTGCCGGCCAGCGTGCGCAACGTCGCTTCGGCACCCTTCTGTGCCCCGGCGTACCACTGTGTGTGCACCTGACTGCGTACGAAATCGAAAATGCGCGTGTAGTCGTGATCGAGACTTTGCGCCTGGTTGAGAATGGCTTGCGACAATGGCGCATCTGGCGTCGCCGTATAGTCGGCAGCAACCGGCGTAACGTCACCGACAGCATCGGCGTAACTGGGCGTGATCGTCGGGGTCATCGCCGGATCACGCACGGCCAGATGCGGGCGATACAAGGGCAAGGTCGCCGCCGCATAGGTCGGCGGCGCGCTGGTGCGTGACTCGGCGGCAATCAGACTGGTCAGCTCAGCGAATGCCGGCACTGCGGATTTTTCAGAGATCGCGTTCAACTGACTGGACGAGTTTTGTACTGCGGCGTCGATGTGCGAAACTGCAGCAACCAGACGATCGCGATGCGCGGCCCAGCGTTGATGCGCCAGCGCGGGCATCGACGGTGCGGCGACAAGGTGATCGATTTGCGCAATGCGCGCATCCACCAGCAAGCGGCGTGCGTGCAAATCCGAAAGCGCTACCGTCAGACGTGCGCGCGAAGATTTTGCTGCGCTCGGCAACCAGGCGGTTTGCGTCGCGGCCAGCGCCGCGTGTAGTTGGTGTATTCCCGCCGCATACGTGCCAAAGGCGCTGCTTCCCGTGGCCGATGACGTCACGGACGTCGCAATCGCCGCCGGTTGCTTCGTCAGCGCATCGGCAACCACGGCGCGTGCATCCCGGCCCGCCAACAACGCGCGGATAACCGCGCTGGCCTGTGGCGGCTGCACTTTTGCAGCAGGTGGTTTGGCCGCCGCTGCGGCGACGCTCAACGTCGCCGCAGCGATGCCTGCCAACATCCCACGCCAGCGCAACGATTGCTTCGGCATCAGCGACTCCTCAGCATGATTCATTTTCTGCACTTTCCCTGTCGCCGCCATCACCGCAAGCCTCCAAATTCAGGCGCTGCGCCGACATGGATGTCGCCGAGCCTCAAACCGTATTCACTGTCGATATCCGACGCCACGTCGGCATTGCGCGCGAAAGTTGCGGTTGTCGCCGGTCGTCGATGCGCACGGCGCGGTTTCAGCGCTGCACGCCCGAGCTTTTCGCCGTCCATTGCCGATCGCGATGCGACAGGCACCGCGTTCGGCAAGCGGTGTGTGGCGATCGCGGCGCGACGGCGCGCAACGCGCTGATCGATCATCCGCGCAATAGCACGCACGGTCGGACTGTCGCCGAGCGCGGCCAGCAATGCGTTGCCGATCAGGGAAACGCCGCCTACCCAGGGCCACGATTTGACACTCGTGCTGGATACCTCATCGAGCAGAGTCTCGAAACCATTGCAGAAGATTTCGTCGCCGCGAGGACCCGATCCGCCCTCGAAATCATCGGCAAAAATCACATCGTTGCCGCGGCTACGACATGGATCGAAAAGCACGTTCATCGCTGCGCTATCCAGGTCAACCCAGCCAGCGGGTCCTGGCGTGGCGGGCATATCAACCATCAGAACCACGTTGTAGTCGCCGGGGACGAGAGCGGCCGTTGCAATCTGCCGCGTGTCGGCCATGTTTGCGCCGGCCAGCAAGTCCACACTGAAGTCGTCCGTCGCGACCACGGCCCCGCCGCCGGCCGGGCGCATTTCGATACGCGCTGGCAATGCCGTCAAGTCGACGCCGCCAATGTTGTGCATGGTATACGGCGCATCCAACAGCGCGCCGCGCGCGATCGGGGTATCCAACGGACCGATAGTTCCACTGACCGCCAGCGTCGCGTAGGTGATGTTGATCGACACCGGCCCACCGACGTTTGTGGCTTTGTCCGTCGCCGTGGCCTGGATTTGATTCGCACCATTCGCCATTGGCACCGCATCGAATCCGGCGTGGCCTTGAGCGTCGGCAATCGAATGGCTGCTATAGCCGCCGACAACCAAGCCCACAGTCGCTGCCGCTTCGGTTTGTACGTCGACGTGGATCGCTGCTTGATAAACCGTTGCGCCATCGCCTGGAGCAATGATCGCTACCGTCGGCGCAACGCGGTCGATGGTGAAGCGCACCGACGCGGTGGATTGATTGCCGGCCGCATCGGTGGCGCGTGCGGTGAGCACGTAGTAGCCGTCAGCAGCTACGCTGGTTGCGGACACGTACGTATCACCGTTCAAACGCACATCGCTGCTCGCCAAATTGGCATCGGTGATGGTGACTGTCGGCACCACTTCGTGATTGAGTGCATCGCCATCGTGGACGCCAGTAATGGTGATGACCGGCGGAGTGGCGTCGACCGTAAATGCCTGCGGATCGGTCTGCGCCTGATTGCCCCAGGTATCCGTCGCTCGTACGCGCAAGCTGTGCACGCCATCGCCCAGGCCAGTCAAACCACGTGCGTAGTTGCCAGTGATTCCTGCGCTAACCGGTTGCCAGGTGCCCTCGTCCACGCTTACTTGTGCGGAGGCAATCGCCGAATGTGCATCGACAATCGACGCGAGGAACGGTACGACTGCTGGCTGCACCACGTCGCTGGGCGGACTCAATACAGTGACGACTGGCGGCAACAAGTCGACGACACTAAAACCTTGCTGCGCGAGCAGACGCCATTGATCCGCCGGATCGCCCGGGAGGCGCGCTTCGAGTATCGCCAGATGACTGGTCAGTGCGAGCGGCGGCGCGGTCAAGGCAAGCGTCGCGTCCTTGCTCGCTCCGGCAACCAAATCGAAGTCGCCGCTGTCGGTTTCCGATTCCGGTGCCTTGTCCTTGCCGGCGACTATCCGCACGCGTGCCTGTATTCCGGTCAAGTCAGTCGTACCGGGATTGAAGACGCGATAATCCAGCGTGACGTTGTCGCCGGCAATCAAGGTCGTGCCGGGATCAAATGCCAGGCTGCCGCTCAACGCAATCGTCGGCGCGGCAGAAAGCAAGGTCACTGTCGCGTTGGTCGATGCATTGTAATCGGGCGAGGCGAGGCTTAATACCAATGTGTACACGCCTTCGGCCAGTCCGCTGGTCGGCCAAGTGTCGTCGCGATTTACCATCGCGCCGGGTAACAGCGTGCCGAGCGTCTGTTGACTGTGCCAGACTTCCGCACCACCCGGATCAAGCGCGCTCACGCGCAGCGTCGCGCCGCTGAGCGGTGCGTTGCCATCACTGAATTCGAGCGCGCTGCTCAAAACGACGGAATGCCCGATCATCTGGCTGGTGGCATCCGGCGTCAGCGTCAATTGAATGTGGCGCACGCTCGCAATCGTGAACGCACGTGCCTTCACGGCGATCGCTGTTCCATCGTTCGCGTACAACTGCGCACGCAGGTTGTAATCGCCGGCCAACACGCCTTGCGCAGGCCAAGTCACCGGCGCGCTCCAGCGTTGGCCGAAATCGAGCGCTGTGATCGACAGGTCACCGAGTGAGCTTACAACTGCGCCGTTGGCATCGGTCACGTCAACATGCACGTGGCCGTTGAATGCGACACCCGGATTGTTCACCGCAACTTCGCCATCCACGGCATCGCCCGGAGCGAACAGGCTGCGTGCCATGTTCAATTCCAGCGTGGGCTTGCCATCGGCGCTCAGCACAAGCGTGGCCGTCGCGGCGTTGTTGCTCTCGTCGGCCTCACTTAACTGGTGTGCTGGATCGGCCACCGCATCGATACGGTAGCTGCCTGCCGTATTTAGCACGCCAATCACATAGGTCGCAGATTCGGCATCGCCAGGTTGCAACGCGGACAACGGCGACGCTGGCGTCAGCGTCTGGTGACTGCCGTCCGGCGCAGTCAACGTGACTGCCATTGCGGGTTTCGATACGGCCTGCGTGCCCAGATTGCGCAACAAGACCAGCACGCTGTAGTTCTGGCCGATCGAGCCAGATGGCGGCAGGAACAGAATGTCGGACGCGCTCACTGCGAGATCCGGCAGATCGGCACCGGAGCGATCGATTTCGATCGCGGCCGAAGCAATGCTGCGCAGACCTGCGTGGTCGATGGCGCTGGCCGACAGGTGATTCACACCAACCACAACCGGAACGTCATCCGCGCAGAACCATCCTGGCAGGTCGAGGTAATTTCCTTCGTAGTCGTTGTAGGCGACGATGCGCCCGGATGCCGTCCAATCCAGATGCGACCAGTTGGAACCATGCTCACTATCGAGGAGGTGGCCGTCATCAACGGAAATTACTTCAAGCGTGGAGCCATCGCTGTAGGCCAGCGCGTAGTTGTCCGGCGATTGAGACAGCGCTTGTAGATTGCTCACGTTGGTCACAAGCACGCGCTCGACCTGAGTTGCCAGCTTCGTTAGCACAATGTCGTCACTGCCCTGCCCGTTGGCCCGTGCGAAGGCCAAAGTTTTGCCGTCTGCACTCCACGTCGGCGGCACATTGGTGTCGAGGTTCAGCGTCATCGCGACATCTCCAGCGGCAACATCGACGACGTCCGCACTGCCGTCGCCGTGCGCCACGAGCAGATGTTGTCCATCCGGTGACCACAACAACGGGTTCTTATCACTGAGTGCAGCCACGCCGAGATTGCCGATCAGGCGTGGACTGCTGTCATTATCATGGGCAACCAGCCACACACCGTCGGTTTCAGATCCCCCGCTCGGCGTGTAGCTGCCGGCAATCGCGAGCGTGGTTTCATCCGCGCTGACCGCAAACGCGGAGATTTGCGTAATCGGATGCGCGATCGCTTGCGGCGTTTGCCCCAGTTCCCAACGGTACAGGTCGTCCGAATCTCCGTCGGCGTAGTACAACGTTGCACCGCGTGCCGCCCAACGGGGCAGGCGCGTGACCATATCGGATCGATACGTAGCCGTATTGGTTGGGTACTGCGAGGCAAGATCGTCGATTTGCAACACGTTGATGTAACCGTTGTAATCGATGCTGGCCAACTGCCTGCCATCGGGTGCCGGCAGGAAACGATCGTTGTTGTCGACGTAGAACGACTGCGACTCGAAATCGACGTAGGCGGATGCCGAAGTGCTCGCAACAGCGACGTCGTCACGATCGAGTTCGATGGCCACACCGGGCTCTGCGATACCGCACACCAAGCTGTGATCCGCGCGCTGAGCAAACGGATTTTGAACGGTGGTCGGATAGGTCAAAACTGGCACCGAAGGTGGTACATGATCCCGTGGCGTACCGCTAACCGGCGCGCTCGGGCCGCTGACCAAACCATTACCATCGACGGCTTCAACCGTGTACCAATAGGTGGTGCCATTGGTCACGTCGAAATCGTTGTAGCTGGTGTCGCTCGGCTCATCGATTTCTGCAAATGGGCCGCTGCTGGAGGTGGCGCGACGCAGAATGTAGTAAGTGGGTGTCGTAGCGCCCATGCCTGGCTGCCAGGTCTCGTCGAGTTCGCCACCGGCTTGCGGCGCTGTCACGGTCAATCCGATCGGCACGCCAGGCCCGGCACCGCTGACTGTGAGGCTTACCGTGTTCGATGCGGGGCCGGCATTGCCGAGTGCATCATAGGCATAGACCACATAGTTGTACGTGCCATTGCCGAGGCTCTCATCAACATATTCACGCGGATCGGCAACGGCGATGGAATCGATTACGCTGCCGTTGCGCTGCAGGTCGTAGCGCACCACGGCGGTCGACGCACTTGCAGTCCAGCTCAGGTTTGCGTCGTTGCCGGTGAGGCTGCCGGTGAGCACAACCGCAGCATCGGCTTGATTACCGATCTGCGCCACGGCTTCGTCCGAAAGCGGGCTTTCAAACGCGAAGTTGCTGACTGCGGAAACCTGATAGTGGTAGGTGCCGTCGATCAGCGTTTCCGCAAGCGTCGACGCGCCCTGTACGGGGCGCTCGAGCAATTGCAGTTCGCTGAGATACAGCGACTGGTAATAGCCACCATTGCCGCCCGTTATCTGGCTGCCGTGCACGACGAGTTTGAGGCGCGTGGTGCGGTAAGTTTTTTCCAACGTTACCGACTGCGACTGCTGCGCAACGCCACGAACTTTTGCCAGGTGTATCCAGGCATGTCCAGACCAGCCATACACATCGAAATTACCCGTGGAATCGCCATCGCCGTACTGCCACAACAACTTTGCGCTGGCGATGATACGCGGCTGAGTCCAGTCGATTTCCAGCTCAGGATCGTCTGGTGAGCCATCGGGATTGCCCATCAATACTGATGTGTTCCAGTAGGTTTGCGGATTGCCGTCGACCGCGTTGCCTGGATTCTGTCCATCAGTACTGGTCGCCGTCGGCATTTCGCCAAGCGGTACGTCCGGGGTGACCGCCTGACCGTTGCGGAACACGCGATAGCCAAGCAGATCCGATTCACTGTTCGGGTTCCAGCTCACCACGACGTTGTGATCGGTGACGTCTGCGACAACACCGGTCGGGGTCGCGGGCACCACGCCGCGATCGATCCAGATTTCTGCGGGACGACTACGGTTGCCATCGGCATCGGTGACGAGCAAGACAAAGTCATTGCTGCCCAGACTCAGCGCTTGCGCGGGTAATGCGATGGTTCCATCGGCAGCGGTCGATCCAGGCGAGCTGTCGGTGCTGTCCTGGTCGGTATCGATGTGTAGTGCAATGCTGCCCGCGCGTGCACTGGAACCATGCAGATCGTTGGTAACTTCGGACGTCGGCGAGAACGGCTGATCGAGTGCCACGCTGAACACGTGCGCCGTGGCACTGACGGACGGATCGGATTCGTTGCCGGAGGCGTCGACTGCGGTGATCGTATAGGTGTAAGCGTTATCGCCCAGAGACGTATCGTCGTACGACGTGGCAACAATGGGCGTGCTGAACAGAAGCGATCCGCCACGATAGACGCGGTAACCCGCAACATCGCTCGCCTTGCTCGCGCTCCACGCAACATGCACGGTGTCGTCATCGGCCAAGGCGGTCACGTTCAATGGCGCATCTGGCGGGGTCAGATCGGCATAGATCACATTGACCATCGGCGGATTCGGATCGCTCAAGCCGCCAAGATCCTTGGCCAGCGCACGAATCTGATACGTGCCATACGGCGTGCCGACTGGTGGTGTCCAGATGGTGCGATATGGCGCATCGGTGAACACCGAACCAAAATTCGTCCACGCACCATTGCCCTGTGGGCGCCAGGCGAATAGCACTTGTGCAATATCGGAATCCGGACTGGTCGCTAACACCGTGATGCTGGTCTCAAACTTGGTGTTCGTATCAGGCGACTCGATGATCATGGACGGCGCATGATGGTCGATCGGGTCGAGTGATGCCGGCGCCGACGGCGGACTGACATTGCCAGCCTTGTCGATTGCGTAGACGACGTAGGTATGCGTGCCGTCCGGCACCGCCTTGTCCAGATACTGATTGTCGGTCAACGCAAACGGACGCAAGTCGGCCGGAAGCGACGTACTCGAAGCGTTGACGAGTTGGTTGTCGCGATAGAGCAGATAACCGAGCAGATCCGATTCGCTGTTGGGGTTCCAGTGCGTTTGCGCATCGACGCCGGCCAACACGGCAGTAAGCCCGGTCGGTGCGGCAGGCGGTCCATTGTCGACAATGACATCGACATCGACCGAGGCGATATTGCCACTGGTGTCCTCGCCTTCGAGATGGATGCGCACCGAGGTTTCATCGGCGATATTCAACGTGCTCCAGGAATTCAGCGTCTGCCCCTGCACTGGCAACGAGCCACTGGCCAGTTGCGTGGCGCTGCCCGGCGGATTTAATGGCTGGATGCTGAGCCGGTATTGCTTGAAATCATCGTGGCTGTAAGCGGTACCGACAATGTCGTAGACGCCGCGCACACGTTCACCGGCAGCCGGACGATTAATCGCCACGGTCGGTGGCGTATGGTCGATGAGCAGACTGACCGTGTTGCTCGGCGCGCTTTCGTTACCGGCCAAGTCGACGGCCGTCACGTAGTACGCCAACTGACCTTCCGGTGCGTTCGCATCCACGTAATGGATGGCCGATAGTGGCGTCGGCGTAATTTTCTCGCCATCGCGATACAGGTTGTAGCCGGCCAGATCCGATGCGGTCACCGCATTCCAGTCGAGTATTGCGTCGCGATGATTTTCGACGTGACCGATCAAGCCAAGCGGCACCGGCGGCGGTTGCGTGTCGATGCGCACGTTGACCTGATCGGTGCTGCTCAGACCCACTTTGTCGGTTACGGTCAGGCGTAGCACGTAATTGTCTTCGGGCAGATTCAGCGTCAGCGCCGCCAGCTTGCCGGCATCCACCGCCGTCGTGCCGGAATACACATCCGACCATTGGCCCGCCGTGGCATTTGCAGTTGTTGCAATGCTGATGCGATAAGCCGCGAAGTGTGCGTCGGTCGCGCTACCGTCGATTTCGATTTGGGTGCGCACTAGCGCGCCGTTGACCGGCGACGAAATTTTCGCCACCGGTGGCGTGCCATCGACTTCGACGCTGTGGGTTACGTCGGTTGTGTTTCCAGCTTGGTCGACGCCGCGCAAACGCAGACGATAAACGCCGTCCGGCAAATTCGGCGTCCACGCCAGAATCTCGCCAGCATCGATATTAGCGCTTCCCTGCTTCAAGTCCGTCCAGGTTTCAGTGCCAGTCGGCGCTACCGACAAGGCGTACGTTGCCAGATGCGCGTCGTTCACACTGCCGGTAACCGAGGTGGGCTTGGCCGCCGCAATCAGCGCTGCGTCATCCGGACTGGTCAGCGTAACAACCGGCGGCGTGGTATCGACATTGAACGTGCTGTCGCGCGTCGTGGCGTTGCCCGCGCCGTCGCGCGCAACGATGTGCAGCGCATACGCGCCTTCCTGGAAATCCTTCAGCGCGGCTAGGGTGATGTCACCGCCCTGGGTACCGTTTGCCGACGCCACCACCACGCCATCCACACTGCGGGTGAGCGTTGTCGCATAGCTGGTGAAATGCAGATCTTCGGTGTGGAATATGACGCTGGCAGTTGCCGGCGCGAATGCACCGGTTGGCTGTTGCACGGTTAGGATCGGCGCAAGGTTATCGACGGTTACAGTCAGCGTTTCCTTCTCCGGAACAGCAAGACCGTTCGGATCCTGTGCATCGATGACAACGCCATACACACCATCGGGCACGACATGACCGTCCGAATCCTGCCCGTTCCAGGCGAACCCGCTGCTACCTGCCGGCGAAGGGCCGGAGTACACATTTGCAACGGTGGACTGCGCGGCGTTTTCGACACGAACCGCAACCGTCGCATCGCGCAACAAACTCAATTGCAAGCGCGTCGAATCCAGGGTGCCGTCCGCATTGGGCGAGAACAACGGTGGCTGTAATTCGGCACCGCCGATGAGTTTGGCTGGGTCCAGCAACGTGATCGGCACGTGGGTCTCGGATCGATTGCCCAGGATGTCCACTGCGCTCAAGCGCAAATCAACGGTGCCCGTGAGCGAACCACGCGACCAATCTGCAAGCACAGCCGGGATAGCGATCGGCGAACTGCCATGTGCCAGGTTTTGCCAGTTGTTGACCGAGCCGGCGAGCGCGTAATCGAGCGACCAACTCGAAAGCTGGAAGTTGTCGGTTACGCTGCCAGCAATATGAATGATTGCTGCGGCCGTCGGGCCAGAAGCTGGCGAAGTCAACTCGATTGCTGGCGGCGTTGAATCGACCTGTACTTGATACCTCAGTGTCTTTGGATGCGTACAGTCATCGTTTGCGACGACTGCAACTTGGTAAGCACCGTCTGGAGCAAACGCCCCATCGAGCTGGCCATTCCACGCAAGATCCACATCGCCTTGAACCCCATCAAACTGCTTGAGCGGAAAGGTTTCCAACGTGTCGTAACGAAACACTGTGGCGGTAGCCGTTACAGGTTCGTTTGCCTTGAAGAAGAAATTTGCCTGCGCGTATTTTTGATCCCCGACCGCGGATATACCTAATAGATCAACACTGGGTGGGATGACGCTGGTTGGCTCCTTGCGTTGTGCAAACTCCACATCACTGTCGAGAAAAACGGTCGTGTCGACACACACCGAGCCGCCCGACCAGCCGACGCTGCGTAAGCGCAACGTAGCGGCTCCGTTGTACGGCTCCAAAGCGCCTTCGACGGATACAGGAGGCACCGACTCCAGCGATTTGCCGACCAAATCTTGCGTAGTGATAAGCGGGGCACAATCGGGATCCAAGACATTAGCCACGGCGCCAGCGCCACCAAGGCATCGCCAGCTAAGTGGATGTGAGCCTGCCCCAATCTCAATATGAAAGGCATTTTCGGCAGGTGAATTAATCCTCAACCCCAACGAAATGCTTTCACCATGAATGCTAGGCAATGCGCATACGCGCCCACCGATGGACGGAGTGACAATCTCAGACTGTGGCGCCTGCTTGAGAACTGGAATTTCAACGGTTGTCGAATGAACCTTACCGTCCGGATCCGTGGCTTCGAGTCGACCCTCGTAAGACCCTTCCGGCCAGTTCAGTGTGGAAATGGTCAGCGTTTGCCCGATTGCCGCAGCATTGGATGCATCAACCGCCCCATCGAACAACGTCACCGGCAAATTCGTGATTCCGTCGACATAACTCAAGCGCAAATGGGTTGGAATCGGGGCAATAAATCCCTTCTCGCGAAGCTTCAAGTCCATACTTTCGGACGATGCATACTCAGTGCGAAACCCCAGTGCAATCTGATTACCTGGCTGGCCGTCGCATTGGTCACGCGAAACTACCGGATGCGGGCGCAACGTGAATTGCCAAGCGGATCCGTTCTCGTCACCACCGCTCGGAACGGGGCAATCAAGGGGCATCCTTTTGGAAACATGATAAATGCCGTGTTGATCGATTCCTTCGACCCACGCCACACTTTTTGGATCTGCTGGCACGATGAAATGCACAGTGGCATCTTCGGGCGACGCAATCTTGGCTTGGCTTGGAACGCCCGTATTGCTTGTGTAATGCAACGTCGCGGAAGCGAGCGGCCCATCAAAATATTCCATGGCGCTTATATAAGCGTCGGAAAATACCATTGCTTTGCAAACCGGAGGATCGATTCCACCCACCTTGATGTATCCCTGGTTTGAATAGAGAACTGAACCATCCGTCCGCTCCCCGCGCAAACGCAGAAACGTCGGGGCCCCCAGCGGCATTGCCAAAGTATTAAATGACGCCTTGCAGGAGTTGGTATTGGGCGGGCAATCAGTGCCAATTTCAGCAATGCCTCGTTGCGTCCACTGATCCGGCACATTGGATAGTGCAGTCTCCACCGCCACGCGCACCAGATAACCCGATTCATCAACGAAGCTCACAGTGACGTCGTCCGCCTGATCCACCGCTACAGGATCGATCGGTGGTTCGATATTGACATTCAAAAGTCCTGTCACCGGCGGAGTCTGGTAGCGAACTATTCCGCCGCCAATAGCAGTTGCTATCAGCTGTTCTTCGCCCGGTCCGAGATTCAAAGCAGTGGTGTTTCCTGCCCTATCGCTAGCTGTGACGCGATAGGTATAGAGACCAAATTCCGTCCTGCCTGAGTCACCACGCGGATCAAAGTTTGCCGAGTACCACGCGGAGCTCCCCTTTTGAGAACGCTCGACACTTACATGATCAAGATTGACCTCTTGCACTACATACTTCGCCGCAGGTAGTGCAATTGCATAGCCGTTCTTGGGTAGACCGGATTGATCCGTAGTTCCTTGCGATTGATATGGTTGAATGAGCGTACCGCTTAGCGTCGGTGCCAACGTATCGACAGTCACCCATGCGGCAAAACCATCGACATTGATTCGATAGCGACCGTCCGGCACCACTTGGCCGCCGTCGTTGCGTCCATCCCAGTCAAACTCTTGTGGTCCCAGAGTGCCGTTGCCATAGGTTGTCGACATGGAACGAACTGTGTTGCCGTTGTTATCATCGATACGAATGTACAGCGTCATCGGCGCGCGAACGCGGTACTTGACGATCAACTGATCCTGCACGCCATCGCCGTTGGGAGAGATATAGCGAGGAGCCAGCGAAAAGCTATCGATCAATGAGCTATCGAACGACGACGCCGTCGTTTTTGACGTTGTTGTATTGCCGGCCTTGTCGACGATGGTCAGGCGGATCACGAACGTACCCGGTTGCGGTGGCACCCAGGTCAGGAATTCGTCCAGGAACACTTCATCGGAACTGGCCGGCGTCAGTACCTGCCAGTTGTTCGGCTGCTCGATCGGTGCCCAGTCGAGTTTGTAATACGCAAAGTTACGGTCAGCAGCCACGCCGGACAATTCAATACCGCGGCCCAGCGTCCGCGCCTGCAGAATTGCAGTCAAGTTGAGCAACGAAGAAAACGATTGGTTGCCTGACACCATGCGCGTCTCATCGGGCCAGATCTGGCTGATGTTGTTGTGGTATTTCCAGACCTTGGGCAATACACCGCGAGACAATGTTTGCACATGGCCATCGGTGCGAATGCGTGCGCCATCGCGAAGGATCAGTGCCGGCCAATCAGCAGGCGGCGTGTCGGTGCATTCGTCCCGCAACGGATGCTGCGCAATATCGGCGCTTTCGATGAGTGGCGTCAGTGTGCCTTTTTGCAACGTGTCGACTTGTCCTGAGTCGATATCTGCGCTGAACAAGTCGCGGATTCCTTCATTGAATTCGAAATAACCACCGCCTTCTGAACCATTGTGGGCAATCGTCTCACCGTAGGTCAGGTAAAAACGATTGTTCGTTGGATCGTATACCCGACGCTCGACACCAAAATCCGTACCGGAAAACGAGCAACTCGGCGACACCAGGCTTGATGGTGCGGTGGAAAATACATTGGCCGGATCGGAAGCTTCGGGGTTTTGGCCGTAAGCGAGTTCGTAATTGCCTACGCGCAGCAACTCTGGGAAAGCAGCTTGTGAAATACGTTGCCCGGATTCGGAAAACGCAATAGCCGTGCGAGCCGTTGCATCCTGCACCAGCAACTCATCTTCGTGTTCGAGCCACCCCATACCGTAGCGCCGCATGCTGGTTTGAATACCATATTGCTCGAGGCGCGCAATGCCTGGCGCAGACTGCAGCAAGTTTCTGCGTGAGCCGCTCGCCAGATCTATCAAGTCGACCCGTTCGATTTGTTGATTGCGTTCATATACCGCCACCGCACCCAGTTGCGGCGAGAGTTGTGCATGGTAGGTGTCGTCGTTGTAGTTACCGTTGTTATCCTCATGCGGTATTGAATGAAAATCGATGATCGCTTTCGCTGAATCGCGTGGAACGAATGCCTGCGGATCATTCTCGTAATTGTCGTTCTCCAAAAGCAGGATGCCCGACGGCACCACTCGTGTTTCTTGGTATGAAGGCGCATCGCTCAAACTACGTAATACTGAAGCGGTGCCAGTAGCTGAATCGATCGTATGTAACAAACCATCAGGCGTCGGACCCGCCACTATTGTGGCTTGATCAAAAAATCCAAGCACTTCCGGGTGACTCAAATACCCGAACGTCGCGAGCAACGTCGCCGAGTCGGATTGATCCACCGCGGTCATCACGATCCATGTCTGGTTTCCGTTGGCGGTCGAATTGCTACTCAGGCTGACGACGATATTTTGGCCGCTGGGATCGAATGCAAACTGATCGATACCTACCGATTTTAATTGATGCGACAGACGGAATTTTTCAAGCCAGCTTCCGGAAATTACAGGTACAACGTTTGGAAAAACAGTTTCTGTTCGATACAGCCCTTGGCCCGACACCGGGTGGATCCACATTCCGTACAGTTGATCACGCAGGGGACTGGTGGGCGGGGGAATCTGCGTGTTGTAAAAGCCCTGTCCATAATTATCACGCGGCAAGCCTGCATCAATTCCGTACGGTGTATCTACCGCCTCAAGGAACGAGGACAAATCGTTGTCAACTGTTACTTGCGGGCCGAGGTGGCTTTGATGTTCCGCGTCGATCGCGGTGATGTAATAGTCGCCGTCCGGCACGATACGGCCTCGATCGTCGCGTCCGTCCCAGACCACCTGGCCACGCAGTTCGCCATTCAATTCGACATTGGCAAAGTGACGAACGGTGTACTGCGCGCCGTTGACCACGTTGACTTGCGCCGAACCGGCCTGCGGCATGACGAACACCACGGCAGTCGCATCCTGAATGCCGTCGCCGTTTGGCGAGATGTAGCGTTCGCTGGCGAAGAAGTCGCCATTTTGCACGTCGAACGGAAGGTTCGCGTTGTTGTTGTCTTCACTGCCTTCACGCACGGTATTGTCCGGATCGGCAATCGCGGTGACGCTGCGAGAATCTGGCGCGACGCCTAAAGTCCAGTCCCAGGTGAGCGTGGTCGCGGCACCTGCGGCCAGCACAGTGATGTTCTGGTTCGCACCCACGGCCACGCCAGTGGTCGCGTCGCCCTCAAGCAGACGTACAACCACATTGTGCGCATCCTGACCGCCGAGATTGCGCACGGTGATTTTTGCTTCGACCGGTTGCCCGGGCACCGGCAACGCCGGATTCAGCACGACGTCGGCAACACTGATGGCGACATCCGGCAACGGGATGACGCGAAGCTGCTTGATGATGACGTTATTGGTTTCGTCGATCTCGGCAATTTGATTGTTGGCATCGACAAAGGCGTAAAGCGTCTGGTCGCCGGTGATGCCGAGATCAGCGACATTGACTGTTACCGTGGTATCGCTTGATCCGCCCAGTGACGCAACCACGGCGCTGCCCATCGCTGGCGCGCCAGTTCGCGGGTCGGCCGCGTACAACGCCACGCTGAAACTGCCAGTGGCGACGCTGCTCAGATTGCGCACACCCAAGGTCGCGGTGAGCGGCTGGCCTTGCAGACCCGGTGTCGGGGTCAAGCTGAGACTGTCGCTGACGAAGGTCAGGTCGGCTTGGTCCAGCGCAGCGACGTTGAAGTCGAGTTGCGCGGTGTTGTTGTCTTCGCGCGTTTCGACAATCTGATTGGTCGGATCCAGGCTGACGCGCAGTTGCGCGCTACCTGGCTGATCGGCGCGCCAGGTCAGGTGCTGCAGCACAGTTTGCCCGGCGACAATTTGCACCGGCGCGTCGAAGATTGTCGTCGTCACACCGTTCTGCACGATTTCGGCGTGGAAAATTGCCGGCGGCGAATCGATCGTGCCGCGGTTATGCAAACTCACGTCGAAATTCACATCGTGACCGGCCAGCGGCGTAGCACCGGTCTGCACAATATCCGCAGGTGTCACTTCCAGATCGAGGGACTGGCCGTATGGCAACGTCAGGCTGGCATCGTTGTTGGTTTCATCCGCCTCGGCGATCGCATTGTCCGGATCGACGCGAACCAGCAGATTGAGCGTCGCGGCCTTGGTGACGTTGAAATCCAGCGCGACCGGCGCAGTTCCGCGAGCGGGAACAGTGATCGTGGTTTCCGCCAACGCGGTGGTGAGATCCGGTTTCGCGTATACGCGGACCACCACGCTGCCGCTATCCTGATTGCCGATATTGCGTACCAGCCCGGATAGATGTACCTGGCTTGGCAATGTCGTAACCGACGCCGGATTGAGCGTGAAGTCTGAAGAATTCAATACCAGATCGGGCAAGTCGGACGGTGCCTGCACGTTCACGGCGAGGCTGCCGCGATTGTCCAACTCGCTGGATTCGTTCACCGTGCTGTCGGCATCGAGCGCCAGCCACAGCACGTGGTCGCCAAGGCGCCCGCTGGTGTCCCACGTTTGGGTGATGGATGTACTGGAGCCAGCAGACAGATTGGCTACCGCAATGTCTGCACCGATCTGCACGCCACCATGATCGGGATCGCCATCGAACCAACGCGCTACCGTCGCCGGTGTCGGCACATTGCCAGTATTTGCAACGACGGCGCTCAATGTCGCCAATGCACCATCGTAGGGATGTGCCGGATTGATGGTTGGCGTACCGATGAGCGCCAGGTTTGCGCGCTGATCGTGCGCGTATGCCAAGGCCGCCGTTGCGGTCAGGTAAACGCTACCACCCCAGTCGCCATTGGTCTGCTGATTTTGCGTGACGTAACTGCGGCTGCCGGTAATCACTTGCGCGGAAAGCGGCAGGCGAGCACTCAACGAATAGACTTCGATCGTAGCGGCAAGCGAGCTTTGCTGGACTCCACCAATGCCGCCGTCACCGGCCTGTTGTGTGCCGATCCAGTCGGCGGCATGTTGACGCGATTGTGCATAGGTACTGTCGCCGCTGCTCGCCAAAAAGTTTGCCGCGCGCAACGTCGGCAACACGCGGCCATGACCACCATTGGCGGCACCGTAACTGCCATCGGCATTTTGTTGTGTACCGACAAAACTCAGCGCTGCTGCGAGCGACGGCGCATTGGCATCGTGATGCGCCAACGCAGCGGCAACCATGCTGGTATCGAATGCGCTTGCGGACCAACCCGGCTTGATCGCAAATCCGCCGCTGGAATCCTGCAGCGCAGCGAGTGCCGTCGCATCAGCGCCAAGATCGGCACCCAACAACTTCCAGGCTTGCTGGTCCAGATTTGCGATTGCGTGCGCAGCGATCCAACTGTGTGCTAATGCCAGCCCCGTGAATGCCGGATCGAGCTCATCGAGCAAACGTGCGACTGCCACGGTATCGCGCACCGATGTCGCTGGGCGATCCTGCCAATGGCCATCGGCGGCTTGGCGCGATTCCAGCCAGGCTACGGCTGCGGCGACGCCACCGAGGTTTGCGGTGGTGCCGCTGCCATGCAGAATCGCCGGCGGACCGACTGCGGCTGTGCCGAGCGTTTGCGTATACAGGCGCATCGTGCCGCGCCCGCTGGTATTGGCGACGAACTGCTGTTCAAAACGCACGCGGAAACGTTCCAGTTCCAGCAACTGATTTGCAGAAACGCTTTCGCCGGGACGCTTGAGCAGAATAATGGCGCCGGTGAAATCCTTTTGGGAATCCGTGGCCGACGGAATGCGCTGACCCGAGGCGGCGATGACTTGATCGATCGTGATCGACTCGCCCTGCCCGCCGCTGACCGCACCAAGTTTCGGATAGTCGGTAGCAACACCACCATCACCGTTCCGAATGAGGGTGAACGGGGGTACTTCGGACGGCGCCGCAAACCCTGCCACGTACATATCGAGCGGGCTGTAGCGATGGCGAGTATCGACGCTGTGGAATTTTCCATCGCCCTGCAACTGCCAGTCAGCACCGTACATCACCGATGCATCGGTATCGAGGAAATAGCTCCAGTGTGAATTGTCCTGACCGATCAAATCCGAACTGTCTACGCCGTTGCCATCGAGAAAATGCAGGTGCACGCCCCAGTGATGCATGATTTCGTGCGCAAGCGTGTCGAACGCAACGTGATAGCTTGGCGAGTCGGGCACGAAGTCGTAGCGGCTCATCGCCGCCATGTCGGTATAACCTTGCAATTTCCCCGCGCTACCGTATGCGGCGCTGTAGTCGAAAATCGGCTGACCAATGCCTTGGGTATCGTTACGCAGTCCACGGTAGAACGCGATGGCTTGCGCGGTCGGAAATTCAAATGTCGTAAAGACGATAAGGAAGTCGTATTGATCCGGATGCGCGGCATAGAATCGCGCGGCAACCTGCTGGCGTGGTGCGTCCAGCCCACGGTCGTAATCGCCGCTGAGATCCATCACTGTGACGTTGCCGATATCCTGCGACGTGCCAACCGCATCCGTATTGGCCAATTGCGAGAGCGGCAGCGGATGCACGGGTTGCACGCAATTGAGCAACGCCGTATCGGCTGCGTCGACCCGACCGAATATAGACACTGCCACGACGACGGCAACGGTTTGAATCAGGCGACGAATCATGAAGCAACGTTTGATCATTCTTGGCATCCCTGCGGAATGTGACTCAATGCCCGCGCTGCGGACGACGTTTGGCGGCCTGCGCATTGACGGAGCGCGGCAACAACTTCGGTTTTTGCATTGCGGCCAGCGTCGCCGTCATCGAATCCAGATCGACGTGCTGCCCGGGAGCCAGGCGCAGGCTCAAAACATTGCCGTGGAATCGTTGCAGGGATTCAAGCACGACTTGGTTGTTGGCGATTCGAGCCACGCGCCAATGCGAGCCGGTGATGGATTCTCCAGAGGTGTAACGTCGAGCCTCACCGTGCGAATCGCGGATCACAACTGCCTGAACGTCGGCGGCAACCGCCACCACATCAAGCCGATTGGGGAGCGGCGATGCTGCGACACTATCCGCCCTCGCGAAAGTGCTACTGAGCAACATCGTGCTCAAACAAAAACTGAGCAGTGTGCGCATGGACCCTTGTCCCCCATTGCAAATTCGGAAAAAAAACTGACCGTCGCGCTCCGCTTAGCAGCGGTGCGTCATGAACCATAATTTGACTATTTCAAACCCCCGCGAATTGCACCTGCTCACACCCCTGCTTGCAGGTTTCGCGCTTTATACAATCCCCGATCCCATCGCTTGCCAAACCAAAATCAAATCCGGCGCTTGCTTAAGCGAACCAAAACAACGCCGCTCGAAAGACTACACAAACGATAACCGTATGTCACCTGTCAATAATGTCAGCTGGTTGGCAGAATGAAGGCTCGCGTAGCAGAAACTGCGCACATAACTCCCAATTCCAAGAATTTAGCGAATCTTTATTGGATCCTCTGACGTTGCACGAACGTTCAACGACCCGACGATCTATTGATCGCAGGCTTCGGGATACACGCTGGTTCTACCGACGTGATTTTCAGCAACACCCATGATCCCCATGATGTGTATTCACGCCGCTTGCAGCAACGCCAGCTGTGAGGCCCTGCTCGCTTGCAACGTAATGATCGGCAACGATCTTGGCGACGCACATGGTTACGCGTTTGCCGGTGGGGATATGCAGGAATTCGTTCGGACCGTGCGCGTTGGAATACGGGCCGAGCACGCCGGTGATGAGGAATTGCGCGCCGGGAAATTTTTCGCCGAGCATGCCCATGAACGGAATGCTGCCGCCTTCGCCGTTGTAGGCGGGTGGCAGGCCGAAATATTCGCGCGAGGCGGCCTCGATCGATTGTTGCAACCACGGCGCCAGTGCCGGCGCATTCCAGCCGCCAGCCGCCTTTTCCAGCTCAAACGAAACCTTGGCGCCGTACGGTGGATCGTGTTCCAGCAATCGCTTGACGAGCTTGCCGGCGGCATCGCCATCGAGCGTTGGAGGCAAGCGCAGCGACAACTTCACCGACGTAAACGGACGCAGCACATTGCCGGCTGAATCCAGCGGTGGAATGCCGTCAATGCCGGTAACCGCCAATGCCGGTCGCCAGGTTCGGTTGAGCACCAGCTCAGCCAGGTCATCGTCGATCGGATGCATGCCATCGACGAAAGGAAACTTGGAATACACTTCATCGCCCAGCACCTTGGCGGTTTGTTTTGCCTGATCGATGCGTTGCTGCGGAATTTCGACAAACAATTCCTGCGGCTTGATCTTGCCGGTAACTTCGTCTTCCAGGCGTGACAACAACTGGCGCAGGATGCGGAAGCTCGATGCAACCACGCCCGATGCATCGCCGGAATGCACGCCTTCGTTGAGAACTTCCACGCGCAGGTTGCCGCCGCTCAATCCGCGCAGCGATGTCGTCAGCCAAAGTTGATCGTAATTGCCGCAGCCCGAATCCAGGCACACCACCAGCGAGGGCTTGCCGATACGCGCCGCCAGGTGATCGACGTAATAAGGCAGATCGTAACTACCGGATTCTTCGCAAGCCTCGATCATCACCACACAGCGCGAATGCGCGATGCCTTGCTCGTGCAAGGCACCGATCGCTGCCAGCGTTCCGAAGATGGCGTAGCCGTCGTCAGCACCGCCGCGGCCATACAACTTGTCGCCTTCGATAACCGGTTTCCATGGTCCCAGATGCGCGGACCAACCGCTCATTTCCGGCTGCTTGTCCAGATGCCCGTACAGCAATGCGCAATCATCGCCTTTGCCGGGAATGTCGATAAAGATGAGCGGCGTGCGGCCTTCAAGGCGCACCACTTCCACTTTCATTCCGGGAATTTTCTGCGACTTTGCCCACGCTTCCATCAGCGTGACGGCGGCATCCATGTAGCCGTGCTCGGCCCATTTCGCATCGAACATTGGCGACTTGTTCGGAATCTTGATGTACTCGACAAGTTGCGGAACGATCTGGCTGTCCCAGAGATCGCCAACAAACTTTTTTACCGATGTCGGATTCATGTGCGCTTCCTCACAGGGTCGATGCGCAGAATTCTAACAGGTTGACGAAAGGTCCTCGCCGAATCGGCCCCGTAACCTGCGCGGCGTAGGAAATCTCCGACGTGAACTCGTGCCAGTTGCCTACTCATCGCCGCGGCGTTTTGCGCTTCGATCAATATTCGTTACGCCCGACCATGGGTCATCGACGCAGACCGCGCCGATTCATTCCCAAACCAGGAGAACCCTATGAACGTCATTCGCAATCTCGCCATCGCCATGATCATGTCGCTTGCATGCGGCCTGCCCGCCTTCGCCGGCCCGGTAAACATCAACAGCGCCGATGCGCTGACGCTTTCCAAGAACCTCAAAGGCGTCGGCCAGAACAAGGCGCAAGCCATCGTTGCTTACCGCACAGAACACGGGAATTTTGCCAAAGCCGCCGACCTGGCAAAGGTCAAGGGCATCGGCTTGAAGACGGTGGAACGCAATCGCGACGTCATTCTGCTGGATGATGCCAGCGCGGCAAAACCCGCTGCGCCCAAGCCCGCCAAGGATAGTTGAGTCGCGTTGTACCAACGCCTGCCGGAACCGACATGTTCCGGCAGACGTTTTGCTAAACTGCTTGTGCGTCGAATGGCACTGACTTAAGGCCAAGCCATCAAATCTCGTCATTCCCGCATAGGCGGGAATCCAGCGACTGCAAGGGCTCAGGGAACGACGAAAGGCACTGGATTACCGCTTGACCAACCCTCCGGCTGCTGAGAGCCGCGGAAACGACGGCCTTAAGTCAGTGCCATTCGCATCTGCGTCAATTTGACGCTTTGTGTTGTTTGAGGATGCACCGCTTTGCCCATCCTGCATCAATCCGACTACCGCCGCGTGCGCTGGAAAAACGACGGCGGCTGGACCACGCAATTGGCGGCCTGCGCTGCGTCATCGAACGACGCGGAGGTCGCATTCGACTGGCGCATCAGCATCGCCGAGATTGAAAGCGACGGCGCATTTTCCCGGTTCCCCGGTTGCGATCGCCATATCGCCTTGCTCGACGGCGTCGGCATGCAGCTGAGCTTCGACCATGCGCCGGATACGCAACTGTGCGATCGCCTGCGCTTTGTGCAGTTCGACGGTGAATGGCAGACTTACGGGCGTTTGCTCGCCGGACCGGTTCGCGATTTCAACGTGATTTCACGTCGCGATGCAATAACAACCCAAGTGCTGCATCGGCCGCTGGTCGGAGCGATGGTTTTTCTCACCGAAGCCGACGTTACCTGGTTTGTTTACATCGCAAACGGCAGTGCGCAACTGACAAATGCCGATCCCATACAGGAATTGCGGACCGGTGATTCCTTGCTGCTGGATGCGAGCGCGATTGCGGAAAATACCGTGCTCAGCGGTGGTGGTGAAGTGGTGCTGGTCAAATTCACCCGGGTAACGCACTGAGCGCCAATCGTTAGCGCGATCCGCGCCGTGCCGTCTGCTTTTCATGCCAGCTTTTGGCACGCAACACGTGCAGCGCCAATGGCACGACGAGCGCCAGGCCGACAGTCCAATGCACGACACTCACAACCGAACGAACGCCATCACCAGCGGCGTAATAGAGCAGATACCCGCTGGCGATCAGCACCGCGAAGAAAGCGCTCACGACGATGCCACTACTGCGACGTCGCGGCAGTCGCCAACTGGAGCGAATATGTATGCCCCAAAGCAGTCCACACAGCCACAGTGCCGCGAATGCGCCAGCCCCATGCAGGGTCAACCACCAGGCTTCGAGCGGATGCGGTTCGACGCCAAACTGCCCCTGGCGCCGGAAGAAATAGTGGAAAACAAGCCAAAGTATACCCGTGACCAAGGTCGACCCGAGGATCACGTAGACGGCGACTCGGTAACCACGTACCAAGCGTGTCTGGGTTCGATGAACCCGATCCGGGTCGGCACAGCCGTTCAGAAATCGGTGCGTCATTGCAACCCACCAGCCCGGTGCACGCCACCGCGCGCGGTGTGGATGCACGCCTGTGCGGCATAGCGGTGCAGCAGGCGTTCGCTGCATGCCGGTGTTGCGCCGATCACCACCTTGGTCAACGCATCGGCATGCATGCACTGCGCGGCAACCACGCTCACTCCGGTTGCCGTGCCGACCGACTCACGCTTGCGCCCGTGCACATGCGCGCCGCGCCAGCGTCCGTTGACTTGCCGACGCGCGGCGTGACCGGCGCTGCTGGCCACGGCGGCGTTTGCCAACTCGATGGTCGCGACCGATCTCCGCATCGCGCCAATGCACAACTGCACACTTTCGGCTTGGGCACCGTGTACGCGCAAATCACCGCCGGCATCAACAACCGCTTGCGTCGCTCCACCCGCGACAAGAATATCGATGGCGCGATCCACGGCGTAGCCTTTTGCGATGCCGCCCAGGTCCAGCCACAAGCGGCGCTGCAAGCGCACATGTGTCGCATCGACCAACTCGATGTCGCGCCAGCTTGCCTGCGGGTCGGGCGATGCGGATGCAGCAGGCCGCGGCAACATTCCCCACTCCACCAGTTGCGTGGCCACGGTTGGGTCGAAACAACCGTCGCTTTCTGCGGCGATGCGAAGTGCGCAGTCGAGTACGTCGATGGTGCGTGGATCAACGCGAACCGGCACGTCGAGCGCGGCCCGATGCAGGCGCGAAATGTCGCTGTCGGATTCGTGGAAACTCATGCGCCGATGGATTTGCGCGACTTCGGTAAACGCGGCTTCGATTGCAGTCTGCGCATCCGCTTCGCCCAAACCTTCCACGCGCATGGCCACCAGCGTACCTAGCCATGGACGGGACCGACGCATGCTCAGCTCGTGTGCAACAGGTTGGCGTACAGTTGCAGCAAACGGTGCACGCCTTCGGTGACATGGCGACACGATAGTGTGGCACCGGAAATATTCTTGATGTCGTGATTCAGCTTCACCGGGTCCGCGGCAGTCTTGCCGTCGAACTGGCGACGCCATGGCGCGAGGCGAATCTCGCCGCCATGCGATTCTCGATAGTCGAGCACGTCCAAGGCAATCACGCTTCCCTTTGCATCCAGCGCCAGCGCATAAGTGATGAGTTCGCTTTTGCCGATGACGCGATCGACCATCAGCCAGCCAAGCAACGCATCGCCCCTGCGCGCCTGCCAGATTTGCGGTGTCCAGCCTGCGGGTGCGTCGATGGACTTGCGCGTCGCCGCGTCAAGCATCGGCGCCGTGGCGACAAACGCCGTGGCGTCGGGAAACGCCGCACGCTGCGCCTGCTCAACGCTCATGAATTGCGTGGCGCAGGCGACGTGCGCGATCGTGGCCGCACCGACGCCGATCGGAATCAGCCAACGTACCTGCATTGCCATCACTCCATTATCCGCGGCAACGTGCCAACTTCAATTGCCAATTGTGGCTCGCCATCAGAATTCATAACCAATGCCCAGGTCGAAGCGATTGCCGTAGTTGAGCAGCGGATCGTCATAGCGAAAATCCTGATAATCGATCTTGAACACCACATTCGGACTCAAATAGTAGTTAGCGCCCACGGTCAACACCCGTTGGGTCGGCAATGCTGGCGTACCCAGGCCTTGCGGCTGCGTCGCGTATTCGGCACCGGTGTTGAATTCCTCGTAGCGCAGGAATGGCATCAGCCTCGATTCGTTCCATTCCAGCGCGCGCCACGCGCCTTGCACATAGCCGCCCCAGAACGCTTTCGGCACCGGCGTGGGTTGGCCGAGGAAAGTCAGGTTGAGCGCCTGCGTCTCGCTGATTTGGCCGCGTGAATACAGCGCGGAAAAGTCGAAGGGCCCGGTCTGCCAGCGCGTGTGCACTTCGCCGAGCACGAGACGCGCATTGTCCGCGGGGAAGTTTGCGTCGCCGCCGATCTGGCGACTCGTGGCCTGCCCGATCTTGCCGGTGACGATGCCCGCTCCAACGTTGAGTCCGGGCACACCCTGCCAACTCAACGCGCCGAACAGCGAAGGATCGTGCGCCTTGGCCAACTGCAATTCCTGATGGATACTGCCAAGCGGCGACAATCGGCCGTCGCCGGAAGTCGGGTCCCACTTGCCCAGATTCGCGCCGGTGGTCAGACCGAGGTTCCAATTGACTCCCGAATCGGTGCTGCCGTACGCGGCGAAACCGCCCTCGCGCCAGGTGCTCGGGATGATGGCCGTTTCGACAAAGTTGCGTTCCACGCCGTAGTAGTTCGTCGGCTCGTGATGCTCGTTGAGAAGGCCGAGCGGCACCAGCATCAAACCGGCGCGTACGCCGTACTGCGGTGCGAGCGCATGCTCGATATACAACTGTTCGACTTCCGATTCGCCGGCGTCATCGGCCGAGGCGATCGCGTGCTCCCACTCCAGCTCGCCGTAGACACGCGTGGACTCATTGAATTCGTGATTGAAGCCAATCACCGCACGGGTCAAGTCTGCGCGCGCGTCGGCCGGGCGTGCGGTCGGACGGTTGTAGTCGAGTTGGCCGTAACCCCACAGCGATGTCTTTCCGAAAGCGCTGGCTGTGGCGGATGTATCTGGCGCTGGCGCGGCCGCATTGCCTGTGTCGGGTACTGGCGCAACCGGCGGCGCTACGGCGGCAACTTGCGCCGCGGGCGCAGTCTGGCGCGTGTGCATTTGATCAACCTCGGCTTTGAGCGCGGCAACTTCGGCGCGCAGCGCATCAACTTCAGCTTTCAACGACGCTTCGTCGGCACGGGTTGGTGGCGAAGCCAGCGCGAAGCAGACGGTGATGGCTATCGCCAGTGGAAAGCGGGACATGGGTACGTATCTCCGTCGATTTCAATTGATTGTCGAGGCCGGCACATCGCGCGCCGGATCTGCGGTGTTGGTGATTGGGTCGTAGCCATCGGTCAAGGTGCCGAGGAAAGCGGCTAGGTCTTCGATCTCCGCATCGTCCAAGCGCGGCCCCTGGCCCGGATGCCGGTCGTAGGGGACCTCGGTAAGGTTGACGTTGCGTCGCAATAACGCAGGCACGTCATTGAATTTTTCCACGCCGCCATTCGCATCGATCGGATACCACAACGCGGGGTCGGTATCGCGCTCGACATAGAAATGCAGCGCTTCGATCAAGCTGTGAAAGTAACCGTTGTGGAAAAACGCCTTGCGCGTAGCCACGTTGCGCAGCGTCGGCACTTTGAACTGGCCGCACAGATCCTGACGTTGTTGCAGATCGGTGCGGAACGGTCCGCACAGGCCCATGTCGAAATAGCCCGAATCGCCATTCGCGGGAATGTCCGGATTGCGCGGCACGCCGAGATTGTCGTAGGTGTAGTCGGTAAACACCGGAGGCGACCCGTCGGCTTGGCGCGTGCTCAAGTGACAAGCCGCGCAGTTGCCCTTGTCGGTGCGATTGAACAGCGCGAAGCCGCGCAGTTCCTGCGGCGACAACATCACCTTTCGCTGCAGAAAAAGATCAAACTTCGAATCGTAGGGATGGAATTCGCGCGCCGACAATTCGTACGACGACAAAGAAAACTCGGCGGCGAGCAAGGCCAGATCCGGATCGTCGAATACCTTGGTACCGAACACCGCACGGAATTCGTCCGCGTAGGTAGCCCGGCTCAACTTGGTGGCCACATCGGCGGCATCGATATTGGCCATTTCGTGCGGCGCGAGCAACGGCCGATTCGCCTGATCGACCAGGTCCCTGGCGCTGCCATCATGATTGAAGCCACCGGTTGGTGTGCCGTCGTTGGCGAAGAAGAATGGGATGCCAAGATTCAGATAGCGTAGCGACGGCACGGCGCGGAATCCGGGAACGTCGAGATTTGCGCCACCGTATTGCACCGGCAGATGGTTCGACTGCGCATGCGCATCCGCCGGATTGTGACAAGTAGCACACGCCATTTTCCCGGATGCCGACAATGATGTGTCGTGGAAGATTTGGCGCCCAAGATCAGTCGGTGTGGGTGCCGATACAGCAGCCGAGTGAGCGATTGCAGGCAGGCAGATCGCGAAAATCGCCATTGCACTAGCGGCTACGGCCAACCTGGCGAACGCAGGCAGGTGTGCACGTCTGCGGCTGAGATGGCATGTGATCATTACGCTTGATTTCCCCAGAGACGCAGCACGTCAAAGGATACGAATGGCAATCTTGTTGCGAATCATTCTCACTTAGAGCAAGAACCAAGTCAAGCGTGATCGTGAGTTATCGCGCGGCTTCAATCCCAGCGATCATCGCGGGTATAGACGACGTGGTCTTCGACCTTGACCGGAAATTTCGCTGTGGGTTCGTAGGCGGGCGGCGCCAAAACCGCGCCGGTCCGGATATCAAAACGCGCACCGTGGCGGGGGCACTCAATCGAATAGCCCTCGATCGTGCCGCCGGTCAACTCACCACCATCGTGCGTGCAGACATCTTCGAGCGCATACAAATCGCCATCGATATTGAACACGGCAATCGGCACATCGCCGTCGTAGACGACCTTGAACTCACCGGGCAGGAGTTCGGATTGTGGGCAGACGTTGATCCAGTTGTTCATCGGCTAGGTGGTGAGTGGTGAGTGGTGAGCATAAATGGTTCGTCGTTCCCGCGTGCTCTTAGCGGGAATCCAGCGACTTGGCTTTTCGCCAACGCAAAACAAAGACACTGGATTCCCGCCTACGCGGGAATGACGAGCCCCAATTTTACGATTCCCGATTCACCGCACGCGAGTCACAGTTCCTTTGTCAGTACCTCAAAGCGCAAATCGTCGCGTTTGGGAATCCCGAAGCGCTCATCGCCATAGGGAAATGGCCTGAACATTCCGGTGCGGCGATAGCCGCGACGTTCATACCAGGCAATCAGATCGTTGCGTACTGAAATCACCGTCATCTGCATGCACGTGCAGCGATATTCATCGCGCGCAATGCGCTCGGATTCGTTCATCATCTGCTTGCCGGTTCCGCCACCCTGCAACTCGGGATTCACCGCGAACATGCCCAAATAACATGCGTCGTGCTGTTTTTCTAAATGCACGCAAGCGACAAGCTGTGAATCGCGAAACGCCAGCAGCACCCGGCTATCTGGCTTGGCAATGACTTCACCAACGCCCTGCGGATCGATGCGCTGGCCATCGAGCAAATCCGATTCCGTGGTCCACCCGCGCCGCCCGGAATCACCGCGATACGCGGATTCGACCAAGCGCACGACGCCGTCGACATCGGTCATTGCCGCCGCGCGAAACTGCAATGGCGTGTTGTTCAAGATTGCGTTCACTGTCGGTCACCAATGCCCTTTGCTGGTCACGGAGCAGGGTTTACCACCAAGGACACGAAGGACACATAAAAACATAATTCGCATGTCCTTCCCTTTGTGCATTTCGTGTCCTTGGTGTCCTTGGTGGTAAGAATGGCTTGTCTCCTAACCCAACAGCTTGCGGACCCGCCCCAGCGCATCGATGAACCGATCCACCTCGTCACGGGTGTTGTAGAACGCAAGTGACGCGCGCAACGTTGCCGGCACGCCGTAGAACTGCATCAGCGGGTGCGCGCAATGGTGTCCGGAACGCACGGCCATGCCTTCGCATGCGCGCCGTCGATCAGGAACGACATCACCGCGGCCTTTTGTTCGGCTTCACCGAACAGGCGCAGGCCGGGCACCGACTTCAACGCGGCAGTCGCATACTCGAGCAATTCATGTTCGTACGCCCCGATATTGTCGCGGCCGATAGCTTCAACATAATCCAGCGCAGCGCCGAGACCGACAAAACCGGCGATATTCGGCGTGCCTGCTTCAAACTTGTGCGGCACATCGGCAAACGTGGTGCCTTCGAAACTCACGGTCTTGATCATTTCGCCGCCGCCGAGAAATGGCGGCATCGAATCGAGCAACGCTCGCCGTCCCCACAACATGCCGGTACCGGTCGGGCCAAACAGCTTGTGTCCGGTCAACACATAGAAATCGCAACCTAGCGATTGTACGTCGATCGCCATATGCGGCGCAGCTTGCGATCCATCGACGAGCAATGGAATACCGTGCGCGCGACAGGCACGCGACAATTCACGAATTGGATTGATCGTGCCGAGCACATTGGAAACATGGGTGACGCCGGCCAGCTTGACCCGCGAATTCAGGCGCGCGATGAATTCATCGACGATCAGCTCGCCGCGCTGATTGATCGGCGCAACACTCAACTTCGCACCGGTGCGCTCGCAAACCAGTTGCCACGGCACGATGTTGGCGTGGTGTTCCATCGTCGTGACCAGAATCTCGTCGCCCGGTTGCAGCCGTGGCAAGGCATAACTGTAAGCGACCATGTTGATCGCCTGCGTCGTGCCGCTGGTGAGTATCACTTCATCGCGAGAAGGTGCATTCACGAAGCGCGCGAGCTTGCCGCGCGTGGCCTCATACGCGGCCGTCGCTTCCTCGCCCAGCGTGTGCACGGCGCGAGATACATTCGCGTTGGATTCGCGATAGAAACGCTCGGTCGCGTCGATGACAACCTGCGGCTTCTGCGATGTATTCGCATTGTCGAAATAGATTAGCGGCTTGTCGTGAACGCGACGGGTGAGCAATGGAAAATCCGCACGGTAACGCAACGGGTCGAATGCAACTGACGGCGACGGCTTGGCGTTCATTACTCCACCGGTGTCGATTGCAGCAAGTGTCGCGACAGCAATCCGGCAAAACGCTCGCGCAAATCGGCATCGGGAATTTCGGCATAAATTTCGCGGCAGAATGCATCGATCAACATCGAGCGTGCCTGAACCATGTCGATGCCACGCGAGCGCAGATAGAACAAAGCACGCTCGTCGAGCTGCCCAACCGTCGCGCCGTGCGCAGCCTTAACCTCATCGGCGTAAATTTCCAGCACCGGTTGCGCATCGATTTCCGCATGCGGGGACAGCAACAGGTTTTTCGTCTGCAACTTCGCATCGGTGCCATCCGCGCCTTGTGCGACGACAATTGCACCGTGCAGGATGCCGCGCGCGCGCTGGTCGGCAACACCGCGCCAAACCACGTCGCTTGTGGTGTCACGGGCCTGATGGCGCACATCCAGATGCACGTCGACATGCTGGCGGCCACGCAGCGCGAACACACCGCGTTCGCGCATGCCGGCTAGTTCGCCAGCTAGTTCGACGCTGGATTCGATGCGTTGCAAACGCCCGCCGCAATGCGCCTGCGTCGTCCCGAACTGCGCCGCGCGTCCGACGCTGCAATGCACCGCACGCAACAATGATGCGCTGTCGGCCAGATCGGACAGGCAACTCACCTGCATGCGCGCCGTGTCCGCGAGTGCAAATTTTGTATTCAGACGAGCAAAGGTTTCCGCCCCACCCTCACCGATATGTTGTTCGATCAAATCCAGTTGCGCACCGGCTTCCACACGAACCGAACACGCGGCCGTCCAGAAGGCCGCTGCCTCGCCGGGGATGCTCAGATATACCAGATGCACCGGGCCTTCGGGTGTGGCCGATACGACCAACTCGAAGCGACTATCCGAATCGCGACGCACGCTCAAACCGGGTGACTCGCCGATCTGCGCATCGTCGGAGTGCGATGCCGAGTAAACACCATTCACGAACACGATGCGACGGCCGCTGGTCAGTGGTAAATCGATCGCTTGCAAACTGTCGGCGCAAGGCGCTAGCGCGGGATTGGCGCCGACGAAGTTTTGTTGCGACAACGCGCGCACCGCATTGCGCGAATAACGCCATGATTCGGTGCGTTCGTGTTCCGAACTGCCAAGCAGTGCATCGATGGCCTGAACATCCATTTCAGGCTGCTCCGGCGTGGGCACTATCGTGAATTTTTCGTTCCGCGATCCAGGCGTAGCCATGTTCTTCGAGTTTCAGCGCCAGTGTCTTGTCGCCACTCTCAACGATGCGACCATCGACCATCACATGCACGAAATCCGGCACAATGTAGTCGAGCAGTCGCTGATAGTGGGTGATGACGACGAAAGCACGTGCTGGATCACGCATGTGATTGACGCCATCGGCGACCAGCTTCATGGCGTCGATGTCCAGGCCAGAGTCAGTCTCGTCGAGAATCGCCAGCTTGGGTTCAAGCAGGGCCATCTGGAAAATTTCGTTGCGCTTTTTTTCACCGCCCGAAAAACCGGCATTCACGGCGCGATGCAGCAGTTCGTCGGAAATGTGCAGCACGCGCAGCTTTTCGCGTACCGATTTCAAAAACTGCATCGAATCCAGTTCCGCTTCGCCGCGTTGCTTGCGTTGGGCATTGACTGCGGTGCGCAGGAAGTACGTGTTGTTGACGCCCGGGATTTCGATTGGATACTGAAACGCAAGAAACACGCCCGCAGCCGCGCGCTGCTCCGGCGTCAATTCAAACAGGTTGCGCCCTTCGTACTCGACGCTGCCTTGGGTGATTTCATAGCCATCGCGCCCGGCCAGCACGTTGCCGAGCGTGGACTTGCCCGCACCATTCGGCCCCATGATGGCGTGCACTTGGCCCGCCTTCACGTCGAGCGTGAGCCCCTTGAGGATTTCCTTGCCCGCGACACGGACGTGAAGGTTTTCGATTTTCAGCATTTTCTTTTCCGTAGCGTGCGCTTCGCGCACGTTGAAAGTATTTCGATCGTGCGCGGAGCGCACGTTACCTGGCCAACCCACCCACTTGCATATTCGTAGCG
>CAJDUT010000006.1_pt1 | contig 49210 bp, 49 predicted proteins | sample 7390981 | NCBI WGS metagenome assembly CAJDUT01 (sample SAMEA7055681, study PRJEB34461) | soil metagenome | biome: terrestrial ecosystem; feature: Peninsula; material: soil | place: Antarctica | collected 2016 | reverse complement strand
CAGGTTGGTAGCTGTGTCGATGGCGTTACTGGCTATGATCTGGAAGCCATGACCGCCCTGTTGCGGGTTGTACCAGTTGCCGCTGATGTAGCCACCGATAGCGAACGGAAGCGGGGCCACTGCGTTGACGACAATGCTGCCGGTCATTCCCATGCTGACATGCTGATCGCAGTGATAGTTGATCGTGCCCGGTTTGGAGAAGGTGATCGTGTCGCTCCAGCCGCTCGAATCCGGATCGCCCATGGCGCCGCTGCCATCGCCGCGGCAGCCGGCTGCGCAGCGAAACGAATCATCGTCCGCATGGATGTTGTGCGCGGCCCCGCCAAGATTCGTGAACGTGACCGAGTCGCCGGCATTGATCGTCAGCGGCGTCGGCGAAAACGCCAATACCGGCGTGGTGCCGCCACCGTAATAGCCGCCGCCGGTCGTACCACCGACCTGCACGACCCAGTTCTTGGCGAAGCCGGCCTGGCACAAGCCGAACGCAAGCGCGATCAAAAGCAGGAACCTTTGTGATTGGAGATGCATGGATAACCCTTCGACAGATGTTCGCATCTGACCCGGTCGCCTGCTGTGAGGGTTCCGGATCGTGGCGACGAACGTTGATGTGGATAGAACAGGCGTTATTCGCCTTCGCCGGTCTATTCCCGGAAGCCGGCAAACGGTTCAACGCGCGGCGCGTGCGTTGCCATGAGCGCGCGGTTGAACCTTCCCATGCGAATCGGGAATACACTGTCAGCGCAATGAGAAGCGACAATGCTGCGAGGAATGATCAGACCCGTCGAAGGCACGGTATGGAAGCGTGGTTCGACGCAGGAGGATGAGTCGACGCTAATCGAGCGCGTGGCTTGCGGCGACGCACACGCGTTCGAGACGTTGTATCGCGATTACTTTCCGCGCCTGACGCGTTTTCTGGAACGGATGACGCGACGTCCAGAGCTGGTCGAGGAGGTTCTCAACGACACAATGCTGGTCGTTTCGCGCAATGCGCACAAGTACAACCACAGTGCGAAGGTGTCGACCTGGATATTCGCCATCGCCTACCGCAAGGGACTCAAGGCGCTGGCACGCCTGGACGATCCGGTCGAGGCGGACGCAGAACTTGCCGACATCCGCGACGAAACCGGACTGGAGCCAAAGGACGAACTCATGCAATCGCAGTTACGCCGGCTGTTGTCGGTGGCCGTCGATGCGCTCTCGGTCAATCATCGCGCGGTAGTCGAACTCACCTATTTCCAGGGCGCCGGTTATCGCGAAATCGCGCAGATCATGGATTGCCCGATTCAGACCGTGAAGACCCGGATGTTTCATGCCCGTCGGCATCTGAAGGCGCTGCTGCCCGACCGGTTGGAGGACCTGCTATGACCGCGCACATCGTCAATCTTGGATCGCCGGCGCATCAGGACGCGCAGGATTTGTTGCCATGGTTCGTCATGGGCACGCTGGAGGAAGGTGCGCACGTGCGCGTGGACGAACACGTGCGCGCGTGCACGGCCTGTCAGCGCGATGTGCAATGGCACCGAGATCTGCGCGCGGCCGATGCTGAACCGGTTGCCGGGTATGACGTTGACCGCGCGTTCGCCGCGATGCGTACGCGCCTGCGCAAGCCGCAGGCTGCGGCGTGGCCGCAACGTTGCTGGCACGGCCTGCGCGACCGCTGGCGCGCGCCGCCGATGTGGGCCGGATGGGCGCTGGTGCTGCAGGCAATTCTGGTTCTGGGTCTGGCCGGTGTGTTGCGGTACGGCCACGCCAAGTTTCCATCCGGCCAATCGCCGGCTTACCATACCTTGGGCCAACCTGATGTCGCCGCGGCGCGGCTGGTCGTGGTGTTTGCGCCGCAAACTTCCGAGGCGGACATGCGCCGCATCCTGTTGGCCAGCAACGCGCGCATTGTCGACGGCCCGACCGCCGCGGATGCCTATATTCTCGCGGTCGCGCCTGAAGGCGCCGATCAAGCGATGCAGAAACTGCGCGCCGAGCCATCGGTGCTGTTGATTCAATCGCTGCAGGCGAGAGACGTACATTGAACGTATTGCCCGGCAGATGGGTGCTTGCGCTATTGCTTGGACTTGCCGCGATCGGTGGCAACGCTGCCGGGGTCGCGTCACCTGCCGACGATGCCATCAGCGCGGCTGTGGCGCATCGGGTTCTAGTTATGTTGCATCTGCCGCCGCAGCACTTTCGGCCGGGGGCAAACTATGGCGGCTATGCCGATCCGCCCGGCCACGGCGCGCGCCGGCGGATCGCGGAAAAACTCGCACGCGAAAATGGCTTGGCGCTGCAATCGGATTGGCCGATGCCCGCGCTGGGCGTGGATTGCTACGTAATGCGCGTACCGCGGCAGCGCGACATCGCCGATGTTGTGCAGCATCTGTCGCGCGACCCGCACGTGACGTGGGCGCAGCCGATGAATCTCTTCCACGGGATGGGTCGGCCGACCTCGTTCTATGCGCTTGAACCCGGCGCCAGACTCTGGCATTTGCGCGACCTGCACCAATCCAGCACCGGGCGTGACGTACGCATCGCCATTGTCGACAGCGGTGTGGATGTTGCGCATCCGCAATTGTCCGGGCGTGTGTCCGTCGAACGCAATTTCGTCGATGCGCGTGCGCATGTCGCCGAAGCCCACGGCACCGCGATCGCGGGTATCATTGGTGCACGCACTGACCAGGGAGTCGGCATCGTGGGCATCGCACCGCAAGCGGCGCTGATGGCACTTCGCGCCTGCTGGGAAACGCCAGCTGCAAAAACCGTGTGCAGCAGTTTCACCTTGGCCAAGGCTTTGCAGTTCGCGATCCAGTCCAAGGCGCAGGTGATCAATCTGAGTCTGGGCGGACCACGCGACGAGCTGCTTGCGCGCCTGCTTGACGTGGCCCTGGCACGCAACGTTACGGTGGTGAGCGCGGCCGATCCAGACGTGCCCGATGGCGGATTCCCGGCGTCGTATCCGGGCGTGCTCGCTGTATCCGACACACCTCGCCCGAACATGGCCAAGCCCGTTCTGCTTGCGCCGGGCAAGGACATTCCGGCGGCCGCGCCGGGTGGCGGCTGGACGTTCGTCACAGGCACATCGTTCGCGGCAGCGCAAATCGCCGGTCTGGTTGCGCTGGTCAGACAATGGGTTCCTTCCGCTTCCATGCGCAACCCGCAAGCATGGGCCGTGTTTTCGGCCACCGCGAACGCTGGTCCCGCCGGAACAGTGGATGCTTGCGGCACGCTACGGCAAATCGCGCCCGCTTTTACCTGCGCGCCGGCGACAGGGCGGACTTTGCGCGCGTCGTGGTAGGTGTCGGACGTCGCGTGCGCCGCATCGTCGTCGCCTTGGCCGGCGCGTTGCTGGCCGGCAATGCGCTGGCGCAGGTGGCGGCCGAGGCTGGCATCGCCTCCGACAACATCTATCGTGGCGTTTCGCTCAACGCCGGTGCGCCTGCGCCGGTATTAGATCTGAGCTTCGACGGCTCAGCCGGATGGTACGTTGGCGGCTCGGCATCGGCGGTGCGCTTCTATCAGCAATACCATTCGAGCGCGCAAATCGTGCTGGATGCCGGGTACGCGCGAGCCACGGCAGCGGGAATTGCCTGGGAGGTGGGTGCGACTACGTCGGATTTTCCCGATTTCGCTTTTTACAATTACACCCAGATGTTCGCCGGACTGGCAGCGGACAACTGGAACGCACGCGTCTATTTCGCCCCGGATTACTTCGGGCGACATCTGCGCACGGTGTACGCAGAGTTCGATTATGCGCACGCGCTCGGCGAACGCGTGCGCTTGCTCGCGCATGTTGGCGCGCTGCAAGGGCTATCTGCGCAGACCCGCAGTAATGCGCCGACGGTCGACGCGAGCCTGGGCGTCGGAGTGAAACTGCGGGCCGTGGATGTGCGTTTGGCGTGGGTGGCTCGCAGTCGCGCGAACTACCTGTATCCCGTGGCGAGAGGCGATACGCGGCATACCTGGGAGCTGAGCATCGCCTACGTGTATTGAAACGCAACACCTGTGCGCAGCGCATGCGCAATGTTGTGCTGGCGTCGTTTTACACTGCCCGCATCCACGCACGCGGATCGCCCGTGACCAAACTGAATTTTTATTATTCGGCGAGGAATGCCGGCAAGACCACGTCGCTGTTGCACAGTGCGCACAACGACCGCGAGCGCGGCGTGCGCACGTTGATCCTGACGCCGCCGTCATGGCCGCGCCGCAGTCGCCTCGCGCATCGGTCTGAAATCGCGCGTACGCATGTTTGTGCACATCGAGGATGTGCTCTACATCGCGCGCTCGGGCGATGCAGTGCGGATCACCACGGAACTGGTGAATGCGCGCAGTGGCTATCGGCTGTGGCCGCATCATTACGACGGCTCGTTCGCCAACATCTTCAAGGTGTAGGATCAGGTCTCCTCGCAATCCGTCGCCTCGGCGCTCCAGGTAAAGCTCGCGCAAGCCGACCTGCTGGAGGGAGGGCACTAAAAACCCCGAAGCCCACGAGCTGGTGCTGAAAGGCCGCGCGCTCGCGGACAAGTTCGACGCCGCGAGCCTCGATACCGCGCGCCAGGACTTCGAGCAGATGCTCGTCCTCGATCTCGACTACGCCGACGCGCATGCGCTGCTTGCGCACGGCATCGCAGGCCGCGATGAGTTGCTGTATGTTCGGCGCTGTAGAAAATCTTGCAAGTGATGTCGAAACCTCGCCCGTTGGGCCGTCATTGCATCGAGCGAGAACGTTTGCGCTCCAAACCATTGCAAGGAGACTGCCATGAAATACACCCTGTTGATCTATGAAGCCCCTATCGATTTTTCCGCCCGCAACGACGCCAAGAAGCGAGACGCCTACTGGAGCGGCTGGTCCTCGTATACCAAGGCGCTACAGGCTGCCGGCGTGATGATCGGTGGCGCGGGTCTGCAAGCGCCGGAGACCGCCACCACGTTGAAAATCCGCGACGGTCAGCGGCTCGTCCAAGATGGACCATTCGCTGATACCAAGGAACAATTCGGGGGCTATTACTTGATCGATGTACCGGATCTAGATAGCGCGCTCGACTGGGCAGCTCGCTGCCCGGCCGCGCCCAATGGGGTGATCGAAGTCCGGCCCAACCTGCAGCCGAAAGATTGAACGGAGGTTCACTGGCCATGGACGCGCGTCGTGCAGTGGAACAGGCGGCGCGCGATTCCTATGGCCGTCTGGTCGCCTATCTAGCGGCCAGATCACGTGACATGGCGGCCGCGGAAGATGCGCTTGCCGACGCGTTTCATGCTGCGCTGGAAACCTGGCCGCACAGTGGCGTGCCGGACAAGCCCGAAGCGTGGCTGCTCACGGCCGCACGCCGGCGGCTGATCGATGGCGTGCGTCACACCCGCGTGCATGCCGATGTCGCGCCGGATCTGCGCGCACTGGCGGACCGAGCCCAAGAGCTGGCAGGTGCCGACCAGGTATTTCCCGACGAGCGCCTCAAGCTGTTGTTCGTCTGCGCGCATCCGGCGATCGACAGCGCCGTACGTACGCCGCTGATGTTGCAGATCGTGCTCGGGCTGGACGCGGCGCGCATCGCCTCGGCGTTCTTGGTGAAACCGTCGGCGATGGGTCAGCGACTCAGCCGCGCCAAGGTGAAGATCCGCGACGCGGGCATTGCATTTGAGGTGCCCGCGGCGCCGGATCTTGGTTCACGTCTCGCCGCCGTACTGGAAGCGATTTACGCCGCGTATGGCACTGGTTGGGACGATGTTGCTGGCGCCGATTCGCGCCGCCGTGGACTCGCGACCGACGCGATCGATCTCGGTCGCTTGCTGGTGCAACTGTTGCCCCTGGACCCGGAGGCGAAAGGGCTGCTCGCGCTGATGTTGTACTGCGAGGCGCGCCGCGACGCGCGACGCAGCGCCGCGGGCGCCTACGTACCGCTGTCGGAGCAGGATGTGAGTCGCTGGTCGCGATCGATGATCGACGAGGCGAGCCGGCTTCTGGGTATCGCGGAACGCGACGGTCGCATCGGGCGCTTTCAGCTCGAGGCCGCGATCCAGTCCGTGCACACGCGACGTGCATTGATCGGACGCACCGATTGGGAAGCGATTGCGCTGCTGTATGAAGGCTTGGTGCGTGTTGCCCCAACCATCGGCGCGCTGGTTGGCCGCGCCGCCGCAGCTGCCGAAGCGCGCGACGCCGCGACCGGCTGGGCGCTGCTCGCGGCGATTCCCGGTGACGCGATCAGAAGTTACCAGCCCTACTGGGCGTTGGCCGCGCATCTGCTCAAGCGCATGCACCGACTGGATGAAGCCGCTGCGGCCTTCAGCCATGCTATCGGCTTGTGCGACGAGCTCGATCGCCGATTCCTGAGCGGGCAAAACGGGAGCCAGCATCCGATGCTGGCGTGAGCCACATCAGCGCGCCATGCGTGCAACGGCGGGCAACCAGGTTACATTGCGCGTGGCGAACATCGCGGTGGCGACGAGCGGCGGAATCATCGGCAGCCATATCGATGCATAGTCGTTGCCTGCGCCGATGAAGCCGAGCGGGACAAGCGCCAACATGCCGATCACCCCGGGCAACAGCCAGTGTGTCCACACGGCGCGTGCGACCGGGCTGCACCACGGCGTCAGAACTGCGGCAGCGAGCGCCCAGCCCAGGAAGGCTCCACCCATGTAGGGGCCAGGGGAGGTTCCGAGGATCGATCGTCTGGCAACCGTGACCACGCAGGCGATCGCGGCCAGAACCAGTACCCCACCCAGCACGCGTCTCGGGAGGGAGACATCCGTTGCCGCGGGCGCGGTCCGCACGTTCGCATCCGTCGCGCGGATTACACCGAACACCCAGACCGCCGACACCATGTACCACAGGAATCCCGCCACGCAGAGGACTGCGCGGACCGACATGGGCACATGGAAATACGCGGCGACGGCGGCGCTGTCCGAGCCGTTGCCACTGTAATCGACCTTGGTGACGACCAGCATCATCTGCAGGCCGAGATAGGGAATCCCGAAGATCGCCCACCAGGTGAAGAAGTAGCGTGCGCGACCGAATGCTTCAGGCCAACACGCAAGGGCCCGGTAGATCGCGAAACCAGCGACCACGGTTAATAGGGGCGCGCTTGCGTTCATCAGCGCAAGCGAGGATTGCGGGTACAACGCGGCGGTTCCTTCGGCCACGCCGGCGCTGGTCAGGCCCGTAAATAATGCCGGGATACCGGCTAGACGCCCTACCACAAGATGCGTCAGCTCGTGCAGGTTGATGACCGAGGCAATGCTTAGCGCGACGATAGCCGAGCGTGCGACGATAACCCCGGGACCATTGGGAAATGGCGCCTGTCCTTGTGCGACGACCACTTGCTGTTGCATTGTCCTTGTTCCTCAACGCTGACCAACGGTGTATCGAGAACGGAAAATAAGCGTGCGCCGTGTCTTCCACATGTGCCGGTGGTCACCTCAGTTGTTGGCGATCAATCTGATTTGGCCGGGCTGTTCGTTTCGCGTTGACCACCGAACAACTCGGCGATTCAAATGGCGACGCGGTTCTTCGATGGATCCGGCTGGTCACTCCAAAGCGAGCAGCGTCGTGAATCGAACGCGAGTAGCGACAGCTCAGGACTGAATCCGCTGCCGGATGTCCCGTTCGCGGGCGGCAGCAATGGGCACATAGCGACCGTCGATTGCCCATGGTCGCTGACTGACCAACTCCAACCGCTCGCGTTGCCAATCGAGTTGCTGGACAGCAGCCGTTGCAAACTTGTCGTAATACGCGCACTTGCATTGACACGTTTTGATGGCGCGTTTACTCTCGCCTTTCCCTTGGGGAGTAGCCGCCTTCGTTCATCAGAAGGGGCCGCGTCAACATACTTGGTCTAACGGATCATGGCGCGGTCGGTCGATATGACTTGGCGAGACCATTGGTACCGGTGTTCGTCCGTGGGTCGGACGAGGACGCCGGCGCCACTGGTTTTATCGTCCGACCCCAAAGGTTCCCATGTCGCCCGTATTTCTACCGATGGCGCTGCTTCTTTGCTCCGCCGTGGTGATCTACCTGGCCTGCGAATACTTCGTCAATGGCGTGGAATGGGTTGGCCGCAAGCTTGCGGTCGGCCGGCGGGCAACCGGGTCCATCCTGGCCGCCTTTGGTACCGCCCTGCCGGAAAGTGTTGTCACCTTCATTGCGGTGGTCTTCGGGACCACGCCGGAGCAGAAGTCTATTGGCGTAGGCGCAGCACTCGGTGGACCGTTGGTCCTTGCCACTATTGCCTATGCCATGGTCGGTGTGACGCTCTTGCTCTACCGCCGCCAGTTGCCGAATACCGACGTGGTTCGAGACGAGTTCAAGCGACTGAGCCAGGACCAAGGCTGGTTCTTGATCATCTTCGTGGTGAAAATCGGGCTGGGGTTGGTGCTGTTCGCCTACAAACCGTGGCTGGGCGTATTGTTCTTGGTCGCTTACGGTGCCTACTTCCGGAAGGAAATGCGCGGTGAGCAAGGCAAAGATGAAGACGATAAGCTTGAACCTCTCAAATTAGCATCTCGCCAGAACACCCCGGTGACCTGGGCAGCCGTTGCGCAGACGCTGATGGCACTGGTCGTAATTTTTCTTGCGTCCCGTCTGTTTGTGAACCAGCTCGACACGCTGGGTCCATTGTTGGGGATTCATCCGCAGCTGCTGGCTTTGTTGCTCAGCCCTGTTGCGACTGAGTTGCCCGAGACCCTCAATGCCTTCATCTGGGTACGCCAAGGCAAGTATCGGCTGGCACTGGCCAACATCAGCGGCGCCATGATGATTCAAGCCACGGTGCCAACATCGTTGGGACTTTTTTTCACACCCTGGTTATTCGACAAGTCGCTAATGATCGCGGCCCTTGTCACACTTGCTGCAGTCGCCATTTTGTTCTTCGCGTTTCGTCGCGGCATCACGTCTCGCATACTATTGGCTTCCATGGCAGTGTTCTACGGGCTGTTCGCCGCACTCCTGATGGCGTTCCATCTGGGATGACGTGCGATTTGTGCATGGTCGAACGGCCGCCTACACCACGCACCGCTCGTGGTCGTTTTGCGGGCGTTTTGGCAATGTCTCCCGTGGCAATGGACCGGATGACGTACCGCACCTAAGGCGGATTGCCGCGACTGGTGGCAACGGGGCGACATCGGCCCTTCGCAGTTGGGTCGGCCACCATCGGGGCTGTAGGAACCGCCAACGGGTATTAACGGTGGTCGTGTCGGTGGTGGATGTCCGGATAGTGCGGATGATTGTGTGTCAAAGGCGCGTGGGTGTGCTCATGCGTGTGCGCTTCACGCCCGTCCTCATCAACAGCGTGCTCGTGCTGGTGGTGCTCGTCGTGCACGTGGCGGTGTGTATGCGTCATCGGCTCATGGGTATGCAGATGCTCGTGGCGTTCGGTCAGGTGCAACCACACGCCTGTACCCATCAGTCCCGCCGCCAGCCAGAACATGGGTGATGCGTGATCGCCGAATGCAAGGATCGCGATTGCCGCGCCCAAGAACGGGGCTGTCGAGAAATACGCGCCAGTGCGTGCCGACCCCAGGCCCCGCAGGGCCAGCACGAACAGCACCAGACTGATGCCGTACCCCAACAACCCGACCGTCATCGCCATGCCAACGAACGGCATTGCAGGCCAGTGCGCACCGAGCACCAGCGCGATCCCCACGTTAACGACTCCGGCCGCGAGTCCCTTCAATCCGGCAATGAACAACGCATCTGACGCTGACACCTTGCGGGTGAAGTTGTTGTCCAGTGCCCAACACAGGCATGCGCCAGCAATCAACAACGCCCCCCAACCCATGCTCGCCCCATGCGAGCCATCCGGTATGCTCAACACCACGGCACCTGCGACAATGAGCGCCATCCCCAGCACAATGCGGCGGTCTGCGTTTTCGCGGAATACGATCCACGCCAGCAGCGCGGTCAGCACCGCTTCGAGGTTCAGCAACAACGAAGCGGACGCTGCCGAGGTCCGCGTCAGACCGAGCAGTAATGCCACCGGTCCGAGTACACCGCCGAACCCGATGGCGAGCAGGAGCCAGAGCCATTCTTTCGGGGTCATCGCCGGCACCTGCCAGCCGCGATCCCGCACAGTCCGGATCAAGCCCAAGCCGATGCCGCTGCCGAGATACAGCAAACCGGCCAGAAGAATTGGTGGCGTGTCACGGAGCAGCTGTTTGACGATCGGTGTGCTGGCGCCGAACAGGAGCGCCGCAGCAATGGCTGCGGCAATGGCGGGAGAAAATGAGGAGCGGGGCATGTGCGAAGTCTAGCGGCATTCGTGGAAGCCGCGATCGCCTTCACTCCCTCCCACAGGGCCGCAAAGAACTACACCTCCCGCAGCGCATCGAGTAGACGCGGGTGGCAGTGACTGCTTTGGTCTGGTTCACTCTCCGACGCTACATCGGTTCTCGGCACGTTGATGCAGCCGACCGCCGTATCACGGATATCGCTGGTGTCAAACGTTCGTAGCTAATCAGCCTTGCCCAAGGCCGCCGTTCGCCACCGGCTGCAAAGAGCACATAGTTGCCCCTGGTGCACTTGATCAAGATCGGAACGTTGATCATCTATGCTCGGAACAGTGCTCAGCATTTGCCGGCGCATGCAGCTGTTGAATTTCACTGGCGATTGAGCCATTCGTCCTGCGAATTTGCATAGAATCTTGAGCCAACGGGAGGGCCAACTTGCTCGACCGTGAGCCGAGTTTTACGGATCAAAGATTTTTGCGATGGCTCATTATTCCGCGAAAATCTACAGCAACAGGCGCCACCGACTCCCGTTTCGGTAGCTGGCAGCCGGAGATATCGGTACTCAATACGTTACCTTCGGATGTTTGCACCTGAGGCGATCGAATCGAGCGCGGGTACAACTCGGGTACAGTCGTCAGCTTGCATCGACTGCCGTCAAATGACTTAAAGTATTGATTCGCAAGAATTATGGGCTATTCTCAAACATCCTTAAATAGCCTTAAGTATCAGTAACATATTGTTTTCATTCGGAACTTTTAATCCGATGGTCATTGGTTCGAATCCAATACGACCCACCATTGAATCACCAACTTATAGTTCAACAGCGCCAACAGTTTCCGCTTCGGATACTGTTTGGGTGAAATGCTCGTCGTAGTCGATGAACCAATTCTTCGAAATGAACGAGAAAAGAAGGTCAGAGCCTACGAGAGTCATCCGGACCAAATTGTCGATCCCGTGTTATCGATTTCCCCCGGCTGAGTCGGTCATGCGAGAAAGCACCATGGATTCCGGCCTGACGAGTCCCGAGTTCCAGCTGTCGGAACGCAACCGTGGCATTGACGTGCTTCGAGGCATATCCATCCTGCTGGTGATTTTCAATCACATCGGTATCCGTATTCCTCTGTCGCGCACGGCGATTGCCAGTGTGTCCCCGAGCTGGTTAATCAATCTGATGAATTGGCGCGGCTACGAGGCCGTGTTCATCTTCTTTGTCATTTCAGGGTTCCTGATCACCGGGATGTCATTACGGCGCTGGGGCGCTCTCAACCGGATCGGAATTGGTGGGTTCTACGCGCGCCGCTTTGCTCGCATCGCCCCGCTACTGGTTGTTGTGGTCCTGATGCTCAGCGTCCTGCACCTCGGCGGAGTGCCTGATTTTGTCATTCATCACGCGAATCAATCTCTGCTTGGCGCAATCTGGGCCGCTCTCGGCCTGCATCTGAATTGGTATGAAGGGCATACAGACTGGTTGCCCGGTGGCTGGGATGTACTTTGGTCGCTGTCGATAGAAGAGGTGTTTTATCTCGCGTTCCCTGTCATCGCCTTGCTGACGCGCCGAATCTGGATCTTGCTGCCTTTGCTGGTTTTGTTGGCGGTTTCTCTGCCGTTCTCGCGCGACGCATTGGCTGGGCAACCGATTTGGCAGGAAAAGGCGTATCTGCCTGGCATGGCCGGCATTGCCACGGGGATGATCGGTGCGTTGGTCGCAGCGCTTTTCACGCCACCGCGGAAAGTGTTCAGCCGCGCGTTAGGTGTTCTGGGCGGCGTATGTCTTGCCACCATGATGATTGCGGAAAAATATCTGTGGCCCGTATTGGGCAACGCAATATTTCTCCTGCTTACGGTTTCTACGATGTGCCTGCTGGTCGGTCTACAGTGGGGGCAAGTCGAAGGTGCTCAACGTTCATGGCCGGGTTTGGGCTGGTTGCGATCCATGGGACAGCACAGCTATGAAATCTATCTGACGCACATGTTCGTCGTATTCGGCGGCGTGGCAATGTTCAGAAACTTCGGTGCCCGGTTGGACTCGGGCTTTTTCTGGTACGCGCCCATCGTTTTGGTTTGCTGGCTACTCGGGGTGGTGGTGGCGCGCTATTTCTCGGTCCCGTGCGATCTCGCGTTGCGCAAATTCCTGCTCAAACACGAAAGAATGCCCGTTGATCCACTTATCGAAACCGGTTAGCTGTTCAAACAAGCGGGGCCAGCTCTGTTGCTGCCGGCACTTCGGGTTCTTGTAGCCAAATTGCGCCAAGACCAAGCCGCAAGCGTACCGTCAGGAAAAACAGAATATTTTCGCTGTATGCTGCCGCCAGCCGCTTTGGAGAATACTGATGAAACGCAGCTGGTTCACTCGATTTGCAAATTCTTCGGCGCGCTTTGCAGGCAAGCCGGCCACATTCATGTTGGCGCTGACCATCATCGTCGTCTGGGGAATATCCGGACCGATCTTCCACTACAGCGACACGTGGCAACTGGTGATCAACACCGGAACCACGATCATCACCTTCATGATGGTATTCCTGATTCAAAATACCCAGAATCGCGACGGCTATGCGCTACAGGTCAAACTCGATGAACTCATCCGTGCCCTTGCAGGCGCACACAATGCGTTGCTCGACCTGGAAGAACTTGACGATGTAACGCTTGAGGCCATTCGCAAGCGTTATACCAAATTGGCCGACAAGGCACGAAGAGAAATTCGAGACGGCAAACCCGACATAGGTTGCGACGAGTTGGAGGACGACCTTGATGGACAAGAAAATAGCACGCCAAAACAACGCGACAATGGTGACGATTGATCGTATTGTAACTGCACTGTTCAAGGCACAAATTGAAATTGTCCGTTGATGAAGCCCCTGAGTAGCGCGCCAAGCATCAGACGCCCGTGCAAGTCCAATCTCGGCGGCTAATGGCTCCGGCACTTGATGGTTGAATTCAGGCTACCTTCCGGAATTAGGCAGAGGTAGCTGTCTGATGTCGAACTGGCACGAGGGCCGCGCAAGCAAAAGTCATCGGTTTCCAAGTACTTTGAATGTATAGCAACACGTTGGCGCTGAATTGTGTTGTCTTGCTCTTTCCGTCAATGGAAGGCTCAGCGCGCCAAGGTACAGTGGTCGAATTTTCATATCGATCTCAACAGGACAACCTAAAACTCGCTCGTCGCTTCGCGCAAAATCGACAGCTCTGTCTACGGAGCGGCAAGGTTCGGCCCATAGCATTGATGAGTGATCCCATGAAATTTCTAGAAGGCCGCCTTCTTTTTGATTTGAATATCGCTCTATCACTGCGTTAGCTGGTACGGATGCCGGAAGATCTTTTGGACGCGGCACACTGTGTTGCTCCCCGCAAGCAGCAATCATGAATGAAAGCAGGGTTAAACAGAGCACGAGTTTCATCCAGCTACCCTCGTTGTCATAGATGCCCAGCGCCTGAATTCAGCGGAGCCGCGAAGCGGCTTCCCCTTGAATGAATTGGCAGGCGTCGCGCGGGAAGTTCCGCGCCAATGCTTGTAGTGCCACAGCGAGTTCACCATCAGCCGTTTCCCATCGAATTTTGCATATTGGTCAAAGCTGACAAATTCTGGCGTTTCCAATTTCACTGCGGCGATATTGCCGTTTACCTCGATATCGTGGCAGACCCCACATCCGGGGCATTGCCGAGCATGCTCAGGTTTCGTGGCGGCGGCGTCAAGAAAGTTTGTGGCTGGGCATGGCGATGGCGTTGGACTTGCGGAGTTATCAGGCTGTGGCAGTGCGCCTGCTGTGCTTCCCGGATGTGAGGATGTAAATTTTACGGGCGTAAAAATGTGGTGTAGCAAAGGTGCCTGCGCACTCGTGAGCTATGCACGGGTTCGAAGAAATTCCACGGTCGTTCGTACGACGATCGTGACGTTTGTTCACGCGAGTTTCGCCTAGCGGACGGTTACGATTCAGGTTCGCAATCATCCAGCTCGACCGCGCGCTGGCGGGTGATCGATGCTTTGACCGGGGCTAAAAGATGAAGAGTTTGCGCGTGCCGTTTGATCGGCTGACGCTCAGTTCAGGGTACGTCGTGGGTTAAGGCGAAGGGCGTGCAGGACTCAGTGTTGCCCGGTCGCGCGCGCGGGCACGGTTTGCAGAAACGACCACAGTGCGTCGAGTTCGACATCAGTCATGGCGGAAAATGCTTTCCACGGCATAAATGGATTAATGCTGCTGTTGTCGGGCCGCTTGCCGGTGCGCATCGCAGCGATGAAATCGGCGTGGGTCCAATGGCCAATGCCGCCTGCGGGATCGCGAGTAATGTTCTGGGCATGGGGAAAACTCGGTGGCAATCCGGGGATCGCGCCGCCGCTGAAGTGATCGCCGTGGCAACCGGCGCATGCTTGGGCAAGGTAGCGTCCGTATTCGGCGGTTGGTTCGGGCGTCAATGACGCGACATGCGCGGCGTGCTGATCGATATTCAGTGCATAGACCAATGGCGCCTTGCCGAGCAGGAACAGGGTGCGCAGCAATGGACCTGCGGTCGCGGCCGGTATCGATCGATCAACTGGCGGCACCGATTGCACGTATGCAATCAGATCGCCGGTATCGGCGTCGGTCAATTTGGCAAAGTCGGTCGATGGCATGAACAACAGCATGCGTCCGCCAGGGCCAAGGCCATGCCGCACGGCGCGTTCGATGAGTGTCGCAGTCAGATTTCTGCCGATGCCGCCGGTGCCGTGTGTCAGGTTCGAGCCTGCAATGACGCCGACAGGCAACGAATCCACCAGGACGTGCCCGCCCAGGTCTGCGCCATGGCAGTCGGTGCAACCGCGCAGCATCGCCAGGCGCTTGCCGCGCGCGATGGCGTCTGCGTCGGCCGGAATGTTCAGCGTCGGTTCGTCGATGTGGATGCGTTGCGCGAGCAATTGATTGCTGCGCAAATAAACGAAAGTCGCCGCGACGACCATAATGACTGCCAACGCGGCCATGAGTCGTAGCAACCAGCCCGCCAGGCGTCGCATCATTTCATCCCAGGTTACGTGCGAATCAGCGCGTTGCTGGAATATGCAGGTTGCCGTAGCGACACGTGTTGCGTACGCGGCCGGTGCAGGCTTGCGGCGATAGGGTGTCTTTGTTCAGGCACACGCGCACTTCTGTCAGTTCGTTGCCATCGTGACACGCGATGCTTAGCATGTTTTTGCCCAGGCCCGGATTGACCTGCATGAACGACTGGATCAGATCGTTCCCGCTCAGCGTCGGCGGCGTTTGCGGCGCACGCAACACGAACGGAATCTTGACGCTGGCAAACGCGCGATCGGCTTGCGCAAAATATTCGCTCGGATCAAGTCCGGTGCATGAACCATGCGTTTGCCATTCGTGTTCGATAAGACTGCGGCTGGGCATGAATGCCAGGGTGTGCTCGATCGTGGTCTCATCCGGTGCGGCGCGGGTAGGGCAATGCTGCGGCCAACTTCCGTTGCGATATTGCGGCCACAGGCCGTGCAGCACGAAACCGAAACCCTTTTTGCCACATTGGGTGATGTCACGTGGATGCGTTGCGCAGTAGCTTGGCGACCACGACAGCGACATCAGGTAGTAGTCGAAATGGCCGCTGGCGCTTTGCTGCTTGTTGTGGTGGTGGGAGTGCCCAAAAGCGGCACCTGCGATCAATGCGCAAACGACGAAGGCAACAATGCTGCGGTGGAAAATGCGATTCATGGTGCTTCCTGAGCTGGGTTGTCGATATCGGGACTCGGGGATTCTAATTCAGCGCGATGCTGATGCAACCAACTTTGTACTGGAAGTTCACGAGCGCCCCATCCGCCTGCGGCACCTTCTCCCGCCCGCGGGGGAAGGGGAAATGAGAATGAACCCCGCCCGCGGGGGAAGGGAGGTGAGAATGAACCCCGCCCGCGGGGAAAGGGAAATGAGAATGAAACCCGCCCGCGGAGGAAGGGAGATGAGAATGAGCCCTGCTCGCGGGCGAGAGAAAATATGAATGAGCATCGACCGGCGAGGGAGGTAATCGAAATGGCCCACGACGCGCGAGGGACGCCAATTCGGAATGCACTCGGTCGCAGGGAACCGGCCGAAGGCGCATGAGGCAGTTTTGCGGAGCGCAGGCGTCTATATTTGTAGCGTGGTGATTTAGCGCAGCAAATACTCGCGCAGGGCGACGGCGTTATTGTGTTCGGTATCGCGTGCGGCAAAGACCAGAGTAACGTCGCCTTTGTCGACGAATTCGCGCAGAGTCGCTACGGGTTCGGGGTTGCCTTTCAGCTCGGCGAAGAAGCGTTTGCGGAATTCCTTCCATTTTGCCGGGTCGTGGCCAAACCATTGGCGCAGCTCTGTGCTGGGCGCGATTTCTCGCAGCCACAGGGCCAGTTTGAGTGATTCTTTGGTCTTGCCGCGCGGCCACAATCGATCGACCAGGATGCGTTTACCGTCGCTGCGGGCGGGAGGTTCGGTGGTGCGCTTGAGAAGTATCGTGGTAGCCATCGCTTTGACCCTCGGTTTGTATGGATCGAGCCTGCTCCGGATGTCGAGCATGGTCAAGCATCGCCAACGCCGTGAGCTATAATTTGCGCCCTTCGTAACAGGACTTCCACAGCGCATGACTCGACGCATCGTTCAACGCCGTTCGCAAATCCACGGCAACGGCGTTTTCGCCGCACGCGATATTTCCGCCGGCATCACGTTGATCGAGTATCGCGGTCGCCGGCTTACCCACAATCAGGCCGATCGCGCTTACGGAGGCGACGTGGAGAGTGGTCACACGTTTCTGTTCACGCTCAACGACAAATACCTGATCGATGCGAATGTCGGCGGCAACGTGGCGCGCTGGTTCAATCACAGTTGCGCGCCGAATTGCGAAGCGTTGGTCGTCGAAGACGAAGAAGGTGATCCGAGCAAGGATCGCGTGGTTATCGACAGCATACGCAAGATTCGCAGCGGTGAAGAACTGACCTACGATTACGGCATCACGCTGGAAGACCGCCACACGCCACGCCTCAAGGCAATCTGGGCGTGCCGCTGCGGTTCGCCGAAATGCACCGGCACGATGCTCAAGCAGAAGCGTCGCAAGCGCTGAAGTTCAGGATCGGCAAGGTGTTGAACAACGCTGTGGCGGCGCGATGCAGGGATGCGTTGCACGCGAATCGATCACGCAAGGAATCGATTCGCGGGGCGACGTTTGCGGGCATTGCCCGTAATTAAGCGATTGAAAAAGCCCACGCGGTACTTTTTCAGTACCTCGTCAGGAATCGTTGGGGTCGCCGCGCCCGATGCGCAGGTAAGTGACCAGAGCAAACGCCAGCAGTGCGCCAGTCACGAGCAGGCCCAACAAAAACGTGTAGCCGTCCGGTGCGCTGCCACGGCCACCGGCATTTGCCGGGGGCGGCGGTGCTGCTTTCGTCTGAGGATCCGGCAAATGTTTCGGGGCCATCGCCGCTTGGGCAGGATGTGGCGCAGGCGCGGTGTCGGGCACAGCAGGCGGTTTGACCGGAACGGGTGACGGTGGCGGAGGAACTGCCGTAGTGGGAACTGCCGTGGTTGCAACCACGGTGCGCCCAGGTTCTCCGCTGGTTTCCGGCGTATCGCGAGCAACGGGTTTGATATTCGATTGATAGACCGGCGGCGGTGCTGGTGGCGGTGGTGGAGGTTGTGGCGCAGCGCCTGGCGCGCCATTTTTTCCGCCTTCAGCAGTATTCGGGTTGGCCGAGTTGCCTGGCACCGCGCCGGATTGACTGCCCGTCCCACCCGGTAGCGCGATACCGGCCTGACCGGGCTGCGCCGGGTTTTGCTGATTCGCCAACTGCTGGTTCTGTTGCACAAATCCGGAGGATTGCGATTGCACGTCCGCCGATGGTTGCGTTGGATCCTGATTGGGTATCGAGGTGGTCACGCCGGAATTCGTCGCCCCGACGCCGGCCACGGCGGGCGCGCTGAAAATGAAGCCGGCTGCCAGAATCACGCAATGAAGGATTGGCGTACGCATATCGGATGCTTGTGATTGGTGCGAGGGGCTTATCTTACCCGCATGCGCATCGGATCGCCGAAGTGGCTGACGTTTTGCTTGTGCCGGAATGCGTGGAAACTCTGAAGTTCGCTTGTCCGTCTGGCGTGAGAAGGAAAAGCCAGCGTCGATCGATCGCAACCTTCAACATTGCCCGTCGTAGCTGATTGCGATGATCGAATAGCAATGAAGCCCGCCGGGCAATTGCGCTTCGACATCGTCGCCGGCGTGTTTGCGTAATAGTGCACGGGCCAGTGGCGAGTCGATGCTGATGCATCCGCTTGGGGCATCGGTTTCATCCGGGCCGACGATGCGCAGACTTTGTTGTTTGCCGGCATCGTCCTGGATGCGAATCCATGCGCCGAAGTACACCGCTGCACGATCGGTCGGCGCCTGTGTGCTGACCCGCATCGTCGGCAGGCGTTTGCTCAGGTAGCGCACGCGGCGATCGATTTCGCCGAGCTGTTTTTTGCGATAGGTGTATTCGGCATTTTCCGAGCGATCGCCTTCGGCTGCTGCCGCTGCCAGGGCCTTGACCACTTCCGGGCGCAGTTCACGCCACAAGTGATCCAGTTCGACCTTGAGTTTGCGCTGGCCCTCGATGGTAATGATGGCCGTGGATGCAGCTTGCGGCGGACGCCAGCGGCTCATTGTTGTGGTGGCGTGTTCGTCGCCGTGGCTGCGGCCGCGGTCGCGGGAGTTGTCGCCACCTTGTCGAGAAACGCCAGGTACGCGTTCACTTCGGCAATGATTGGATCATTCGGCATGGTGACCTTGATCTGGTTGAGCATGGCGCGTGCCTGCATTTGTTTGTTCATGCGCTCGGCCCACAGTTTGGCCGCCAGCAGATAGTTGCGGCCAATATCCGGATGATTGCGGAAACGCTTGTGGAAGCCGCCAAGCAGGCCCATGGCGACCTGGGTTTGTCCGGCATCGGCGGCGGCTTGGGCCAGGCGGGTGATGTCTTCGGCCTTGTCCAATGCGAAAGCCGAATCGGCGATCTGGCATTCGCGCGCCACTTCGATGGCGCGACGATCCTGGTCTCGGGACAAAAGTGTAGAAATATAATCTTTGCCATGTTTGACAAGTTCGGCTTTGTCGCCGTTCTGGTTGAGCCAGTGCCGGTATTCGTCGTGCAATGGCAGCATGTCCGGGTGTTCGCGCAATTCATCGCGCAACAACGCTGCGGCACCTTGCGTATCGCCCGTGGCCGCACGCCCGCGCGCGGCATCGAGAATGGTGCGTGAGGGATCGGTGTAGGGAACTTCGTCGGATAGCTGCAGGTGGCCGGTGTAACCCAATTCGTCGCTGTGTTCATGAATGACGCTGCCGATCAAATGAAAATTGGCGAGCATCAGGTAATTGACCACGCAATAAACCAACGGCGCGGCGATCAGGAACGGCACAACGCTGTTGACGAACGTGGCGACGACGCTCTGCACCAGCAATGCGGCGAAAAAGAAACCAACCAGCAGGTAATACGTGTTGCCGATGCGCGCGGCGATCATCAGCCAGGCGAGCGGATTCAAGGCGCGACCGATGCCTTCTTCCAGCGCCAGGATCATCATCATTGCCGGCATCGCGAACATCAGCACCAGCCCGAGCGCGAGCTGTGCAATCGCGCCGTACCACATGCCGGCCAGATACAGCACGACTTCGACGAGGATCAACAACAACACCGCATAAATGCCGATCGAGTCGCTGACGGTCAGTGCGATTTCCGGCGCGGAATCGCTTCCGTTTGCGCTCAAGCGCAACACCTCGAAGGCATACTTGAACAAGGCCGCCCAGACAAGCAGGTCGAGAAAAAGCCCGACGACCGGCAAATACACCAGCAGGTGTGCCAGTGCCAGCGCCACCACGGTTGCCAGCGCTGCCGGTTGCAGCGGATAGCGCAGGACCTGCGGCCAGCGATCGCGCAACGGCATGGGTGCCTCGACTGGTTTGGTGGCTGGTACGTTCATTTGCGCAGGAACGATCCAAGCACGCCGCGCAGCACGCTTCTGCCGAGTTGCCCGCCGGCATTGCGCGCGGCGGATTTTGCCAGCGATTCGAGCATGCCTTGGCGGCGCCCGGTACCGAACACCATGTCGTGCAAGGCCTTGCCCCAGCCGGAACCTTTGTCGGCAGGAGCATTCGTCTTCGTCGCTCCGGTGTCGACCGGTGCGGTAGCGGCTTCCTCGGCGGTACGCTTTGCCAACATTTCCGAAGCGGATTCGCGGTCGATGGCCGTATCGTATTTACCACCGACGGGAGAACGCGCACGGATCGTGGCGCGTTCCTCATCCGTGATTGCACCGATGCGCGATGTCGGTGGCACGATCAGCGTGCGCTGCACCGGCATCGGTACGCCCTTGTCCTGGAGCATGGAAACCAGCGCTTCACCAACGCCAAGTTGCGATAGTGCGGCAGTGACGTCGCCGATTTGCGGATTCGGCGCAAACGTCTGCGCAGCGGCTTTGACCGCTTTTTGATCGCGCGGGGTGAACGCGCGCAGCGCGTGCTGGATGCGATTGCCGAGCTGGCCCAGGATGACCTCAGGTACATCGTCGGGATATTGCGAACAAAAATACACACCCACGCCCTTGGATCGAATCAGGCGCACGACTTGCTCCACGCGTTGTTGTAACGCCTTGGGGCAATCGTCGAACAACAAATGGGCTTCGTCGAAAAAGAACACCAGTTTTGGCAGGTCCTGGTCGCCAACTTCGGGCAATTTCTCAAACAATTCCGATAGCAGCCACAACAGGAACGTCGAATAAATCTTCGGCTTGAGGATGAGCTGATCGGCCGCAAGGATATTGACGATGCCACGGCCGCTCATGTCCTGGCGCATGAAATCGGCCAGATCCAGCGCCGGCTCGCCGAAGAACACATCGCCGCCGGCATTTTCCAGACTGAGCAAGGAGCGCTGGATCGCGGCAATCGAGCTGGGACTGACCAAACCGTACTTTGCCGAGATCGCCTTGGTTTGTTCCTTTTCACTGGCGTGGCTGAGCAATGCGCGCAGGTCTTTGAGGTCCAGCAGCAGCCAGCCGTTGTCGTCGGCCAGCTTGAACAGAACTTCCAGCGTGCCGCTTTGCACGTCGTTGAGTTCAAGCAGCCGCGTGAACAGGTGCGGGCCCATTTCTGACACGGTGGCGCGCACTGGATGGCCGAGCTTGCCGTAGATGTCCCAAAACACCACCGGGTTGGCGGCCGGTTTGAAATCCGTCAGACCAAGTTTTTCCAGACGCGGCTTGAGTTTGTCGCTGACTACGCCGGCTTGCGACAAGCCGGCAAGATCACCTTTGACGTCGGCCAGGAACACCGGAACGCCCAGCCGTGAGAATCCTTCTGCCAGCACCATCAACGATACCGATTTGCCGGTTCCGGTAGCGCCGGCGGTCATGCCGTGGCGGTTGCCGTACCGAGCTTGCAGGTTTACATCCGCAAGCTTGGAATCAACGCCGCTTTTGCCGATCAGGATTTCGTTCACTGTGTGCGTCCCGCAGAATGATTGGCCATTGTAGCGGCGTATTGCGCGCATCGCAGGGTTGTCCTAATACTGCGCGCTGTGTAGTGTGGTCACTTTGCCGCCAGACTGGTCGAACATGCTCAAACAAACGTTGCTTCTCGCTGCAATCGCAGGGCTGTGCGCCTGTGTTGCACAACCCACTCGCGACCACGTCGCTACTGCCAAAGCGCCAGACTCTGCAATTGCGGCGTTGTATACACGCCTGGATGCCGATACCCAGCATTATCGCGAGGCACACGCCACGGATGGTACGCAAAGCGCGGAAGCCGCGCAGGCAACGGCTGCCGCTGCGCTCGACGACTTGCAGGCTGCGGCCAATCAGTGCGCGCTCGTGCGAGGTTGCGAGTCGCAGCGTTTTTTCGCCGCCTTCGATCAACTGCTGCGCACGCAAGCACGCGTCGTGGTCGCTGATGACACGAAAGTAGATGTGCCGGATGCAGCGTCTGCCGAAGCCGGCGAGTCGTCGCCGGTCATCGCAGCATTGCCGCAGGCGGGTCGTTCGGTCGCCTTGCTCAAGGGTCACAAACTCGGCGACATCATCACGATCAACGATCCGATGAAGGTTGCGCTGGAATTGTGGTTGACTCAGTACCGCCCCAATTTGATGAATGCGTACGAAAACTACGAATATCTGCGTGAACAGATGTGGCCGGACTACAAGAAGGCCGGTTTGCCCGAAGCGCTGCTGTTCGGCATCCTCGCCCAGGAATCCGGCGGCAAGGTGCATGCGGTATCGAGTTCTGGTGCGAGCGGACCATTGCAGTTCATGTCGGCGACCGGTGCGCGCTTTGGCCTGGGCGTCGTCAACGGATTCGACCAGCGCTTCGATCCAAATCTGGCAACGCGTGCGAATGCCGCATACATCAACGAACAACTGGGCGTGTTCAACGACAATCTGGAATTGGCGATCGCCGCCTACAACGGTGGCGAAGGCGCGATGCGCCGTTTGGCCGCGCGCTACCCCAACTCGGGGTTCTGGGATCCAAAAATATACTTTTCCGTGTCGCCGGAAACGCGCAACTACGTGCCGCTGGTTTTGGCCGCGGCCTGGCTATTCCTGCATCCGGAACGCTACAACCTTTCATTTCCGCACATCGATACGAAGTCTGATCATGTCGCACTTGCCGTTCCCGCATCACTCGATGAACTGACAGTGTGCCTGGGCCAAAGCGGTAATCAGGACGGATGGTTTCGCACTTTGCGCAATCTGAATCCGCAATACGATCCGCGCAAGCAACTCGACGCCGGCACGCGCATCGATCTGCCCGCGATGTTGGTCGATACGTACGCCGCCAATTGCAAGCAAGGTCAATGGGTCGCATTGGCTGGCGACCTGCATTCGGCAGCGCGCCCGGCGCCGCCACCGCCGAAGACTTATGTCGTGCGCAGTGGCGACACACTCGGTGCGATTGCGCGCTACCACCATTGTGGAAACGTCCACGATCTGGCACGCGGCAACCACCTCAAGCCGCCGCATTATGCTTTGCGGGTCGGGCAGACCCTGCGCATCGATAGCTGCAAGCGCTGATGGACTCCGTCTCAGACGCAAAAAAAAACGCCGGGGAAACCCGGCGTTTTTATTCAGCCCGACATGGATCTATTCGTTCAAGCAGCTTGACCGGCCTGTTGTTCGACGAACCATTTGTTCGCCTCGACCGGAGGTGCACTCTGCTTGAGGATGCGTAGCGCGCGCATCAACTGGCGATGCAGATTCTGCATCTCCGCGTATTTGGAATCCCGGGTTTCGTGATAGGCGACGGTCAACCACAAGGCGATGCCGCGCAGTTGCACGTGTGGGTTATCCGATTTCATCCGGCTGTAACCCAGATCGGTGCCGCTGCCCCAGGGTTGGTAGCGCTGGGCCTGGTCTACGGTGCCGTACAGGTGCGGAAATTCGCACTTGGCAGCGGTGGCAAATTCGCGCATGGCGATCGCAGCCAACTGGCGACGGCTCGCCACCGGCATGGCGGCAATCGTTTTCTCGATCTCGCGGAATTGGCGATTAAGTTGGATGGAACGACTTAGCGCAATAATTCGAGTGACGATTCGCATGATATGCCCTTTGCTTATATGCGTGCCGCGTTTGCCGCCGACGCGTGAATACTATAGCCAGATTGATCAGCGTTACTTGCAAAGCGCGTCACATTCCGACCTTGTGCGTCACATTGTGGCCGATTCCCCGACAAATTGCACGTCGCGTTACGAAGCCGGCGACGTAACTGGCCAATGGAAGCTTCAGAAGCTAATAACTCATTGAATTTATGAAATAATACCGATTGCTTGGCCCATGCGGACCGGCGCTTGCGCCGCCAGTTGAGGGTCGAAGTGGCCGCCGGACTCGGGCAATAGCATGATCACCGTCGAACCCATGTTGAAGCGGCCCAACTCCTCGCCGCGTTGCAACTGAATATGGCTGTGTTTCCAATCGCGGCAGGAGATGGTGCGCGCATAGGGCGGGATCTCCACGCCATTCCAGACGGTTTCGATACCCGACACCAACATGGCACCGACCATGGCCAGGACAAATGGACCGTGCTCGCCATCGAAATGACAAACCAGCCGCTCGTTGCGGGCAAACAGGCGCGGCACGCCTTCTACGGCAAACGGTGCCACGCTGAACAAGCGCCCGGGCACATGCACGGTTTGCTGTAGCACACCGGATAGCGGCGCGTGGACGCGATGGTAATCGCGTGGTGACAGATAAACGGTCAGGAACCATCCGTTCGCGTAATCGGCCGCGTGGCTGTCGTCGCCCAGCAATTCTGCAACGCTGAAATCCTGGCCTTTGGCCTGCAGGATTCGGCCATCGCGAATCCGCCCGGATTGGCTGATACGTCCATCGGCGGGGCAGACGATCGCAGCCGCATCGGTAGGTAGCGGCCGCGCGCCTGGTTTCAGCGCGCGGGTGAAAAAGGCATTGAAGGTTGCGTACGCAAAAGGATCGGGCTGCTTGGCTTCGCTCATGTCGACGCGATAGTTGCGCACAACGGTGGCGATCAACCGGTTTTTCCAGGGTCGCCATGTCCAGCGTGTGGCGTAATAGACGATGCGCGAGAGCAGGCGATGGGGCAGGGCGTACTGCAGCAATAACGAAATTCGCATGCGTCAATCCCTGTAGTGCAGCGTGGTCATTTCGGAGTACATCGTCGTTGCGGCCGAGCGCCAATTCACGCAGCGAGAATCCATGTGGGAGGGTTTCATCTGCGCATTATACGTGGCGGCTTCGCCTATACTTGGCGTTCCCACGCCTTAGCCTGGCCGCCGTGACTGCCGAACTGTCCACCATCATCGATTTCATCCGCTACGGCGCCAGTCGTTTCGCTGCCGCAGAGTTGTGCTTCGGACACAGTTACGACAATGCGATGGACGAGGCCACGCATGCCGTGCTGCAGGCATTGAATCTGCCACACGACCTGTCGCCGGCCTATGGTCAGGCCACGCTTGTTGCGGCCGAGCGCAAGCACGTGCTGACACTGATCGAGCGCCGCGTACGCGAGCGCAAGCCGATCGCCTATCTCACCGGGCAGGCATGGTTTGCTGGGCTCAAGTTCAAATCCGACGAGCGCGCCTTGGTGCCGCGTTCACCTATCGCCGAATCCATCCAGAGCGGGTTTTCGCCTTGGACTGACGCAATTGAAGTTCAGCATGCGCTGGATTTGTGTTGCGGTGGCGGCTGCATCGGGATTGCGATGGCAGCGTACAACCCCACGTGGCAGGTCGACGTGGTCGACATCAGCGACGCGGCTTTGTCTCTGGCGCGCGAAAATATACTTTTTCAGAATGTTGGCGAGCGCGTGAGCGCGATCAAGTCCGACTTGTTCGCAGGGCTCAAGGGCAAAGTCTACGATCTCATCGTCAGTAATCCGCCATACGTCACCCAGCGCGAATACGATGAACTGCCGCCCGAATACGATCACGAACCCGCATTGGGCTTGAAAGCCGGCGTCGACGGACTGGATTTTGCGCTGCGCATCCTGGCTGACGCACCCGCGCATTTGAGCCCGAACGGGTGCCTGATCGTGGAAGTCGGCGAAAGCGAAACCGCGGTGACGAAATGCCTGCCGAAGCTGCCGCTGAACTGGATCGAGTTCGAGGTTGGCCAGATGGGCGTGTTCACCATCGAGCGCGAAGATATCGTCAAACACATGAAATCGATTCGCGGCGTACTCGCCAAGCGCGATTGATTGATCCAGCGCGCACGCTCGCTTTCAGCCCTCAGCCCCCGGCCATCCAACTCGTGTCCAGCAATTCTTTCGGCAAACTCCTGACCGTCACAACCTTCGGTGAAAGCCACGGCCCGGCTATCGGCTGTGTCGTGGATGGCTGTCCTCCGGGTTTGACGATTGCGCCGGATGACTTTCGCCAGGATCTGGCGCGCCGCGCCACGGGAACGTCGCGTTATACATCACAGCGCCATGAAGCCGACGACGTCGAAATACTTTCCGGTGTGTTCGAAGGCCGCACCACCGGTACACCGATCGCGCTGCTGATTCGCAACACCGACGCGCGCTCGAAGGATTACGTGGAAGTCGCGCAGACGTTTCGCCCTGGTCACGCCGACTACACCTACTGGCACAAGTACGGTATTCGCGATCCGCGCGGCGGTGGGCGTTCTTCGGCGCGCGAAACCACGATGCGTGTGGCCGCGGGTGTGATCGCGAAGAAATGGTTGCGGGAAAAATTCAATATCGCCGTGCGCGGCTGGCTGGCCGGTCTCGGGCCGCTCGCTCCAACGCATTTTGATTGGGCTGCGGTCGAATCCAACCCATTCTTCTGGCCGGATGCCGGGATGGTCCCGGAACTGGAAACCTACATCGACGCGCTGCGCAAATCCGGCGATTCAATCGGCGCGCGCGTGAATGTCGTTGCCGAGAACGTGCCGGTTGGGTGGGGCGAACCTATTTACGGAAAACTTGATGGCGAACTGGCCGCTGGGCTGATGTCGATCAACGCGGTCAAGGGCGTGGAAATTGGTGCGGGCTTCGCCACCGTCAGCCAACGCGGCAGCGAGCATCGCGACGAAATGACAACGCAAGGATTCCTGACGAATCACGCTGGCGGCATACTCGGCGGCATTTCCACCGGCCAACCGATTCTCGCTTCGCTCGCATTGAAACCCGCATCGAGCATTCTTGTTCCGGGCCGCAGCGTGAATCTGGCCGGTGAAGCGGTAGAAGTACGAACCAAGGGACGTCACGATCCATGCGTCGGCATTCGCGCCACGCCGATTGCCGAAGCCATGATGGCGCTCGTGCTGATGGATCAGGCACTGCGCCATCGTGCTCAATGTGGCGATGTGGGCGCGATGGAACCTTTGGTTCCCGGAACGCGCGATAAAGCTGAATAGCGTATTTACCACCGAGGACACAAAGGAACCTGATTAGCCTAGAAGTACAGCCGAGGGAAAAGTATCCCGTTCGCCCTGAGCGCAGGCCGCAAGGCCGAAGTCGAAGGGGCTGCCGGCGACGCGCTCTTCGAATTCACCCGCTGGGGCGGGCTACGCTCAGGGTGAACGGTGTGGGATAGATGAACTTCGACGCTAATCAGGCAAAGGAAAGTTTGTTTGAAAGTTCTACCTTCGTGTCCTTTGTGTCCGTCGTGGTAAAACACCGCGTTCGTGCCGTCCTAGGCCGCTTCGACGCGGGTTCGACTTGAATCCACTGGGTCTCGCGCTCGGCGATCATTCACGCAAAAAATCTCAAGGCACTTTCTCCAGAGTTCTCCAATGACGAAAAAAGCGAAATACAACGTAGCAATGGTTGGCGCGACCGGTGCCGTCGGTGAAACCCTGCTGGCGATTCTTGCGCAGCGAAAATTTCCGCTGGGTGAATTTTTCCCACTGGCCAGCGCGCGTTCCGCAGGCGGTGAAGTTACGCTCGGGAACAAGAAGTACACAGTGAAGAATCTGGCCGACTTCGATTTTTCCGGAGTCGATATCGCATTTTTTTCCGCCGGTGCCAGCGTCAGCCGCGAACATGCGCCGCGTGCGGCAGCGGCTGGCGCTGTCGTGATCGATAACACCTCGGAATTTCGTCGTCGCGACGACATTCCACTCGTAGTCAGCGAAGTCAATCCGCATGCCATCGCCGCGTATACCGCAACCGGCATCATCGCCAATCCGAATTGCTCGACCATGCAGATGCTGGTGGCGTTGGCGCCGATCCATCGTGCCGTCGGGATCGAGCGGATCAATGTGGCGACCTACCAGTCCGTGTCCGGCGCAGGGCGCTCCGGCATGGAGGAATTGGGCAAGCAAACTGCGGCATTGCTCAATTTCCAGGCCGTGAAGCCGGCCAAGTTCAGCAAGCAGATTGCGTTTAATGTGATCCCGCACATCGACGATTTTCAGGAAAACGGCTATACCAAGGAAGAAATGAAGATGGTCTGGGAAACGCGCAAAATTCTGGAAGATGAGAGCATCCAGGTGAATCCAACGGCAGTGCGCGTGCCCGTGTTCTACGGCCATGCCGAGGCCGTGCACGTGGAAACCCGTGCCAAGATCACTGCCGGTCAGGCCCGAGAGCTTCTGGAAAAGTCCCAAGGAATCAAGGTATTGGATAAACACGAAGCCGGTGGCTATCCTACGCCGGTCGGTGATGCGGCCGGCCAGGATGACGTTTTCGTCGGCCGGATTCGCGAGGATATTTCGCATCCGCGCGGGCTGAATTTGTGGATTGTGGCTGATAATATCCGCAAAGGAGCCGCTTTGAACGCCGTCCAGATCGCTGAGCTATTGGTGAAATCGTATTTGTGATATAGAGTTACGATTGTGTTATAAGGCACTTTCTAGCTTGCGTTGCACAAGATCACGGCCTTGGCCATTTGCTGTTGCCTTCGGGGGAACCCTGTCATGAATGGATCGTCAAAACTATCCCTGGCTGTCGCCTTGGCGTTGCTTGGGGGTAATGCGTTTGCGTTGGGGCTGGGGAATATCCAGCTCAATTCCAAACTGGATCAACCGCTCAGTGCGGAGATTCCCGTACTTTCGGCGACCGCCGCCGAAGTCAACGTACTGAAGGTCGGGCTCGCTTCTGCCGAAGACTTTCAACGCGTCGGCCTGAGTCGCGCACGGGTGAGTGTACCGCTCGAATTTTCGGTCGGCACCGACAGTTCTGGTCAGCCGGTTATCAAGGTGACGACCAAGGATATTGTTCGCGAGCCATTCCTGGATTTTTTGGTCGAGGTGAACTGGCCGAAAGGAAAGGTGCTGCGCGAATACACCGTGTTGCTCGATCCGCCGGTCATGGCGCCGGCCTTGCGTGGTTCCTCGGCCAGTGTGAGCCCGGCGCATGAAGTCGCGCCTGCACGTCCTCAGCAACTTGCCGAAGAGCATCACGCCAAACCCAAACCGATAGCGGCGAAACCGACGCGTCCGGTGGCACAGGCCAAACCAGCGACGCCCGCCAAGGAGCATCATGCGGCGAGCGCGCACACTGCGTCAGCTGGCCAGTATGGTCCTGTCGCGCAAGGCGAAACCTTGTCCGAAATCGCGCGCGCCACGCGAGACGACGAATCCACCAATCTCGATAAAGTGATGTTGGCCATGCTCAAGGCCAACCCGAACGCGTTCTACAAGGACAACATCAACGCACTCAAGCGCGGTGCGATCCTGCGTATTCCTTCCGCCGACGAAATCAAGGCGACGGGATCGGCACTGGAAGCCGCCGCCCAGGTGCGCGAACAGAGTCAGGCGTGGAGTTCGAACACGCCAGTGTCCAAACCCACGTTGGTCGCAACAACCGGTGCGCCGAAAAAATCGTCGTCCGAAAAACACGCGACTCCCACATCCATGACGTCGTCCAGCAATAATGCGCATCTTGCGCTGGTGCCGCCGCACGCGGGCAGGGATAGCCAGGCAACCGCTGATCGCCCAGGTGCCGCATCAGGTAGTGCCAATGCAGCAACAACCGCACAGCTCGCGCGCACCAAGGAGGCCTTGGCCAGTCGCGATCAGGAAGTTGGCGATTTGAAATCGCGGGTCAAGGAACTTGAGGACCTGCGCGGCAAGGACCAGCGTTTGCTCTCACTCAAGCAGTCCGAACTGGCGCAATTGCAGGAAAAACTCAAGCAGATCAATGAGACCAAACCCGCGACGCCAGCAGTTGCTGCGACGGAGCACGCGACCGCGTTGACCGAACCGAAGAAACCGGAAGCGACAACGACCAAGCCTGTGGCAACGACTGCAACAACCACTTCGCCGAAGTTGACGGAAAAAGATATCTGGGGCGACATCGGTTCGAGCGCGAAGACGACTCCGGCCAAGCCAACGGGTGCAGCCGATACAACAACGGTCACGCCAGCGAAACCCGGTTCGGAAACGGCGGTTGTGACTCCGCTTTCGGGCGAGACCCCGGCAATGACAACGCCAGCGACGCCGGCGACTACTACGCCAGCGACGCCGGCGACCACTACGCCAGCAGTAACCGACACGTCTGCTAGCGCCACGACGACGCCGAATCCGGCCTCGTCCACAACGCCTGAAACCACGCCAAAGCCGGCTGCGCAAACGACCCCGGTGACGCCCAAACTCGTTGTAAAGCCCGAGCCGATTGCTCCAACCGGCGTGCCTTGGTATCAGAATGAAAACGTGCTCATGGGCGGCGGCATTGCGCTGATAATCATTGGCTTGCTGGCGTTGATGCGTTTCATGCGCAGACCCAAACCGCAGCCCGTATTGGCCGGTGTCGATGGTCATGACGCGGACATGGAAGGGTTTGGATCAGTGCACGATGAGGAAGAGGAGCATCAACTTCTCGATCAACTTGCGCAGCATCCGGGCGACCCACAACTTTCCCTGGAACTGCTCAGCCTCTACTACGCGCACAACGACGCGGACAAATTCGAGGCCGCAGCCGAGGCAATGTACGCGCATATCGCCGACCCGCATCAAGCCGAATGGCAGCAGGTGCTGGTAATGGGCAAGCAGCTGTGTCCGCACAATCCGCTGTTCGACGAACATGCCGATCTGGCCGGATTTGACCATATGGCCCATGCCGATGGCGATTACGGCGACGCCGACCATCTCGATGCCGGTTTGCACGGCCACGGCGATGGGCACGAAGACCATCTCGGCACATTCGACAACGTTGCCAAGGCTGATGAAGATGAAGGCTTCGATTTCGATCTAACCGATCACACCGCGACATCCGAGCCGGCGCACGAGCCGGAACCGGCAACCCCGGCGTACGTGGAAGAACTGGATCTGCCGGATTTGTCGGAGCATCCGACCCCGCCACCGCCAGCTCACGTGGATACCCAGACGACCCAGACGATGGCCGTACCGGCCGAAGATTTCTTCGCCGGCGAAGATGCCATCGGCACCAAACTTGATCTGGCCAAGGCTTATTTGGACATGGGCGATCCCGAAGGCGCGCGCTCGATGCTCGATGAAGTCATGACCGAAGGCAACGACACGCAAAAAGACGAAGCGCGGAAATTGCTCGCAGAAATTCACTAAGCTGGTTTCGTTCCAACGTCCTTGCGGCCGGGTTCATGCCCGGCCGATTTTTTTTGTTAGGCTTGGATTAGCCGGTCGAAATCGCGAAAGAAAATGTGCGATCGTACGGGTCGACCCAATAAATTCCACAGCGACAGATTATGCGCATCGCGCTTGGCATCGAATACGACGGCACGGATTTTCTCGGCTGGCAACGTCTGAGCCATGGCAGCACGGTGCAAGCTGCCGTCGAGAGCGCACTTTCGTATGTCGCCGATGAGCCGGTGAATGTCCTGTGTGCCGGACGCACCGATTCCGGTGTCCATGCGCAATGTCAGGTCGCGCATTTCGAAACCGCCGCGCAACGCGACAATCGCGGCTGGACCCTCGGTGCGAATTCGCGCTTGCCGTCGAGCATCGCGGTGCGCTGGGCGCAACCCGTGGCAGACGACCTTCATGCGCGTTTCAGCGCGCGTGCGCGACGCTACTGCTACACGCTGCTCAATCGTCGCGTACGCGCGGCACTGCAGGCGCGCTATGTCACGTGGGAACGAGCGCCATTGGATGCCAATGCGATGCACAGCGCAGCGCAGGCCTTGATTGGTGAACACGACTTCAGCGCATTTCGTGCGATTTCGTGCCAGTCGCGCACGCCGATGCGTTACGTGCATAAGATCTCAGTGACGCGCGATGGCGATCTGGTGCGCGTGCGTATCCAGGCCAATGCGTTCCTGCATCACATGGTGCGCAACATCGTCGGCAGCCTGTTGCCGATCGGGCGTGCAGAACAATCGGTCGAGTGGATGGCACAATTGCTTGCCGGACGCGATCGCGCAGCGGCCGGTCCCACCGCATTGGCAAGCGGGCTTACCTTTCTTGGCCCGTTGTATCCCGCTAATTGTGGACTTCCCGACGAGGTCAGTTTTCCATGATCGGGCGCGTGCGCATCAAGTTTTGCGGCATGACCCGCGCGGCAGATGCGCACGCCGCCGTGGCGCTCGGCGTCGATGCAATCGGCCTGGTGCTCACGCGCCAGAGCCGCCGTTTCGTCGGTCTCGGGCTCGCGGTGGAAATTCGCGGTGCCTTGCCGCCGTTCGTTGCTGCAGTGGCATTGTTCATGAACGACGATCAGGGATGGATACGCGAGTGCATCGATGCGATAGCGCCGGATCTTTTGCAATTTCATGGCAGCGAGGGCGCCGCGCAGTGCACGTGTTACGATCGGCCGTATCTGAAAGCGGTTGCGATGGGCGGCGGTGAGAATCTGGATGCAGTCATCGCACAACATCCCGATGCGGCGGGCTTTTTGCTGGATGGGCATGCCGCAGGTGAGTCCGGTGGCAGTGGGCGGGAATTTGACTGGGCCTTGGCTCCGCGCGAATTGCGACAACCGTTGATTTTGGCCGGTGGATTGACCTGCGATAATGTGGCGGCGGCCATTCGCACCGCGCGTCCATATGCAGTGGACGTATCCAGCGGCATCGAGTCGGCACCCGGAATCAAGGATGCTGAAAAGATGCGACGTTTCGTCGAAGCCGTTCGTGAAGTCAAAATGATTGGGTAACCACCGTGTCGACAATGCGCCTACTCATAATTAGTGAATCATGAACGCCATGCCTGATTCTGTTGCAATCGACTTCAACGCATGGCCCGACGCCCATGGCCGCTTTGGCGACTATGGCGGCAGTTATGTCGCCGAAACCCTGATGGCGCCGTTGGCTGAGCTGACCGAGGCCTATTTGCGCTTGCGCCGCGATCCGCAATTCATCGCCGAACTCGATCACGATCTGAAGTACTACGTCGGGCGACCCAGCCCGATTTATCACGCGCAGCGCTTGTCGAAAAAGATCGGCGGCGCGCAAATCCTGTTCAAACGCGAAGATCTCAATCACACCGGCGCGCACAAGATCAACAACACCGTCGGCCAGGCGCTGGTCGCGCGACACATGGGCAAGACGCGCATCATCGCAGAGACCGGCGCAGGTCAGCATGGCGTCGCCAGCGCCACTGTCGCGGCGCGCATGGGTCTGGAATGCGTGGTCTACATGGGCGCGGTGGATATCCAGCGCCAGGCGATCAACGTGTATCGCATGAAGCTGCTCGGCGCGCGCGTGGTGCCGGTGACATCCGGATCGAAAACGCTCAAGGATGCGCTCAACGAAGCGCTGCGCGACTGGGTTGCCCATGTGCTCGACACGTTCTACATCATCGGCACCGTGGCCGGGCCACATCCATACCCATTGATGGTGCGGGACTTCAATGCCGTTGTCGGACGCGAAGCGCGGGTGCAGATGATCGAGCAGTTTGGGCGATTGCCGGATACGCTGGTCGCCTGTGTCGGCGGCGGTTCCAACGCGATCGGATTGTTTCACGCATTTCTCAATGATCGCGATGTCGCCATCGTCGGTGCCGAAGCCGCTGGCGACGGTATTGCTACGGGGCGCCACGCGGCATCGCTGGCTGCAGGTCGGCCAGGCATACTGCATGGCAATCGCACGTATGTGATCTGCGACGATAATGGCCAGATTACCGAAACGCATTCCATTTCGGCCGGACTCGATTATCCGGGAGTCGGGCCAGAGCATGCGTTTCTCAAAGATTGCGGTCGTGCCGACTACGTCGGCGTCACCGACGAAGAGGCGTTGGCGGCATTCCATGAGTTGGCGCTCACCGAAGGCATCCTTGGCGCGCTTGAATCCAGCCACGCCGTGGCGCAGGCGATCAAGCTGGCGCGCGATATGACAAAAGATAAATTGATACTTGTGAATCTTTCCGGACGCGGCGACAAGGATGTGCATACGATTGCAGCGCGGGAAGGAATTGAGTTGTGAGGGCGTGAATCGGGATTCGTCCCAAGTCTCAAACCCAAATCCAAAATCCCGAATCCCAGACCCACCATGAACCGAATCGATCAACGTTTTGCCGATCTGAAAGCCGCCGGCCGCGCCGGATTGATTCCGTTCGTCACGGCGGGCGATCCAGCCCCGGATGCAGTCGTGCCACTTTTGCACTCCCTGGTCGCAGCCGGTGCTGACCTGATCGAACTGGGTGTACCGTTTTCCGATCCGATGGCCGACGGGCCCGTGATCCAGCATGCCAGCGAACGTGCCCTGTTGCACGGGGTTGGCGTGCGTGAAATATTCACTTGGGTACGCGAGTTCCGCGAGACGGATTCAACAACACCGATCATCCTGATGGGGTACTTGAACCCGCTGGAAATCTACGGTCGTGCGCGATTTGCTGCTGACGCCGTTGCCGCCGGAGTGGATGGCATACTTCTGGTCGACTGCCCGCTGGAAGAATTCGAATACACCCGCGTGCTGCAGGATGCCGGATTACGCCAAATCCTGCTCGCCGCACCAACCACAGCGAAGACGCGCCTGGACGCATTGTGCGAACATGCGCAGGGGTTTTTGTACTATGTTTCGTTCGCCGGCATCACCGGTGCCGACAGCCTGGATTTGGAGTCGGTGCGTGCGCGAGTCGCGGTAATCAAGACTCAAACCCAGGTACCGGTTGCAGTAGGTTTTGGCGTGCGTGATGCAAATTCTGCCGTTGCGATCGCCGGCTTCGCCGATGCAGTGGTCATCGGCAGTGCTCTGGTCGAACGCCTTGCCGGTGCGGAAACGACGCAAGCGGCATGCGCACGGGCTTGCCAATTCCTCTCGCCAATCCGTGCAGCGCTCGACGCCACGGCCAGCGACCATGCCGCCTGATCCGAAAGAACCAAAGGCTGCACCAATACCCGATGGCATTGTGGTGCCGGAGGAAACGGGAGAAGATGAAGATATGAGTTGGTTGCAAAAATTGATGCCTTCGCGTATTCGCACGCAGACCACGTCGCGCGGCAAAGTGCCGGAAGGTCTATGGGAAAAATGCAGCGGCTGCGGAGCGGTGCTGTATCGGCCCGAGCTCGAACGCAATCTGCAGGTCTGCCCGAAATGCGGACACCATCGCGCGATCGGCGCGCGCGATCGGTTGGCTCACCTGTTCGATGCCAGCAGCAGCGAGGAATTGTTTGCCACGATCGAGCCGGTTGATACGCTGAAATTCCGCGATTCGAAAAAGTACAAAGATCGCATCGTCGCCGCGCAAAAGCAGACCGGCGAAAAGGATTCGTTGATTGTGATGCGCGGCTTGCTCAAAGCGCACCCGCTGGTTGTTTGCGTGTTCGACTTTGCTTTCATGGGCGGTTCGATGGGTTCGGTCGGCGGCGAAAAATTCGCGCTGGCCGCTGAACGCGCGCTCGATGAGCGCATTCCGTTGGTGTGCTTTTCCGCCAGTGGCGGCATGCGCATGCAGGAAGGACTGCTGTCGCTGATGCAGATGGCCAAAGTATCCGCAGCACTTGCGCGTTTGCGCGACGCCGGCATTCCCTATATTTCAGTGCTGACCAATCCAACCACCGGTGGCGTATCGGCCAGCCTCGGCATGCTCGGCGACATCAATATCGGCGAGCCCAAGGCGCTGATCGGGTTCGCCGGTGCGCGCGTGATCGAGCAAACCGTTCGCGAAACGTTGCCGGAAGGTTTTCAGCGCTCCGAATTCCTGCTCGAACACGGCGCAATCGACATGATTGTCGACCGGCGCGAAATGCGCGACAAGCTGGCGACGTTACTTGCGCTGCTGATGCGCCAACCGCAGGCGGCCTGAGCCGGGACGGCTGAGACCGTATTCCCTTTTCAGCTCTCACCAATGCGCACCCTGGACGAATGGTTGGAATACCAGCAGCGCATTCATCCGCGCGATGTTGAGCTGGGACTCGAACGCATCGGTGAAGTCTGGCGGCGCATGGGCGCACCGCGACCCGCGCCGGTCGTGATTACCGTTGGCGGCACCAATGGCAAGGGCTCCAGCGTGGCATTCCTGGAAGCGATTTTGGCGGCTGCTGGCAAACGTGTGGGCTGTTACACATCGCCTCACTTGTTGCGTTACAACGAGCGCGTGCGTGTGTTGGGTATTGATGTCAAAGATGCGGCCTTGATTGCTGCGTTCGAGGCAATCGAAAGCGTGCGCCAAGAGATCGCGCTGACCTATTTCGAGTTCGGCACACTTGCTGCATTATGGACATTTGCACAAAGCGCGCTCGATGTTGCGGTGCTCGAAGTCGGTCTTGGTGGGCGTTTGGATGCGGTCAACATGATCGACGCCGATGCCGCGATCGTGGTCACGGTGGATCTGGACCATATGGATTGGCTAGGTAGCGATCGCGACAGCATTGGCCGCGAGAAAGCGGGTATTTTCAGGGCACAGCGCCCGGCGATCGTCGGCGGGCGCGATCCCCCGCGCGGCCTGATCACCGAAGCCAAACGCATCGGCGCGCAATTGCAGCTGGCGGGGCGCGACTTTTCCGTCACACCGCAGATCGATGCATGGCGCTGGCAGAGTGAACTTACCGGCCATGCACAGGGTGGCGACGATTGCGCCGACACGTTGATGTTGCCAGCTCCCGGTCTGCCCGGCCTGTGTCAGATCGATAATGCCGCGGCGGCGATTGCCGCCGTGCATGCCTTGCGCGATCGTCTAGGCTGGAATCCCCGGGCGATTGCAAACGGCGTCGCGGCGGCCCGTGTTCCAGCGCGGTTGCAGCAATTCACGCGTGCCGGCCGGGCCGATTTGATGATCGATGTTGCACATAATCCGCAGGCAGCCGGCGCCCTGGCGCAATGGTTGGCTCATCAGGGTCCGAATGCCGGCAATCTGGCCGTGTTCGGGGCGCTGCAAGACAAGGATGTCGGCGGTGTAATCGCACCAATGTTGTCACACATCGACGTGTGGTTCGCCGCGGATCTAAGTGCGGCATCGCCACGCGGCCTGGATCTGAATGAACTTGTGGCACGCATGCGCACGGCATCTGCGGACGCTGCCATCAGCGAGCATGCAAGCGTCGCGGCAGCGCTGGATGCAGCGGCAACCACGGCTGGTGACACGGGCAGAATCGTTGCCTTTGGATCATTTTTCATCGCCGCCGCCGCGTTGGAATGGGCCGAACAAAACGGATATCGAGCGGCAGGTTGATCGCACCCCGCGTATAATCGGCACGCTACCTGAGGATGCCGTATGGATTCCGCCTTGAAACAACGCCTGCTCGGCGCGATCGTGCTGATCGCGCTGGCGGTCATTTTCGTGCCGATGTTCCTCGGCAAATCGCCCCAGCAGCAAGACAAAACCACCCTGAATCTGGCGATTCCCAATCCGCCAACCACCGATTTCCAGACGCGCACGCTGCCGGTGCAAGCATCGACTGCTAATGCCGAAAGTGACAAGGTCGTTACCGTCGATACCCACGCTCCGGCAAAGTTCGATGCGCATCCCGAAGATAGCGTCGCCAAATCGCCATCGTCGCCAACGCCCGCAACCGCTGTAGCCAAACCCGACGCTGCACCTGCACAAACGGCCCCGACAGCAAAACCACCCGCTGTCGCGCCGATAGTCACGCCGGCCGCTACCGCGCCCGCGGCGACCGTGGCATCGGCAACGACGGGCGGACGTTTCGCCGTTCACTTGGGCGCGTACGCCGATCGCGGCCACGCTGACGCGTTGGTGGCGAAGCTGAAAAAGCTCGGCTATCCCGCTTACGACGAAGCGGGCGAATATCAAGGCAAATCCGTGCAACGCGTGCGCGTGGGGCCATTCGACAGTCGGGCCACCGCGGAAACCGCGCGATTGAAAATCAAGCGTTCGGAACCAAGGGTACCGAGCAGTGTCATCGAGACTGCCGCCGAACAGACGGCCGACGCACCGCCTGCTGCGTTGCCCACGGGTCGCGCTGGCGGCTGGGCCGTGCAGTTGGGCGCTTTCTCCACGCAAGCCGATGCCAACAAATTGAGCGACCGTTTGCGCGTTGCGGGAATCGCCGGGTTCGTTGATACCACGGGCGACGGCGCACAGAAATTGTGGCGCGTGCGCGCGGGACCCTATGCCGATCGTTCAGGTGCCGACAAGGCGCGCAACACGATCAAGCAGAAGTTCAGTATCAAAAATCCGATTGTGGTGACGGTGCCTTGAGGCGGAAATCGGTAACTGATGATCGGGAATCGAGAATCGGGAATCGAAATATCAAAGGCGCGCCGGATGTTCAGCCCTCCGCCCTCCGCTCTTGTCCTTAGTTCTCAAATCCACCAACCATGAACTGGGCCGACTACTGCATCATCACCGCACTGGGCCTGTCGGTCCTGATCGGCCTTTGGCGTGGGTTCATTGGGGAAGTGTTGGCGTTGTTGGGTTGGGTGCTGGCGTTTTGGGTGGCGTGGAGTTTTGGCGACAAGCTGGCGGCCAAATTCACCGCGATCGATTTGCCTTCGATGCGTTTGTTGCTCGGTTACGCCATCTGCTTCATCGGCGTGCTGATTGCTGGCGGCATCGTGAATTTCCTGATGCGCAAGTTGATCGCAGGCAGTGGTCTTTCTGGTAGCGATCGCACGCTCGGCATGTTGTTCGGCCTGGTGCGTGGTTTGGCGGTCGTCACGCTGGCCGTGCTGGTGCTGGGATTCACTCCGTTGCCGCGCGATCCATGGTGGCACCAGTCGCAATTGTTGCCCAGCTTCCAGAGTTATGCGCAGTGGCTTTCCGCGCGATTGCCACCTGAAGTGACGAAGTACCTTGATTTGCGCGGTTTTCTGCCGCAGGTACAGGCAGCGATTCCGGCAGCGGTGGCCAAGGCGATGCCGGCCACCGAAAAAAAACCACCGGCGAAGTCTCCTTCGCCTCATCACAACGAGTAAAAGCTGCATGTGTGGAATAATCGGCATCGTCAGCAAATCCGAAGTCGCTCCGTTGTTGTACGACGGATTGACCGTGTTGCAGCATCGCGGACAGGATGCTGCCGGCATCGCCACAGTTGAGGGCAAGCGCCTGCGCTTGCACAAACAAGGTGGTTTGGTGCGCGACGTGTTCCAGAGTGCTGACATGCTCAAGCTGCGCGGTCGCATTGGTATCGGCCATTGCCGCTACCCAACGGCCGGTTCCGAGCAGGCTAGCGAGGCGCAGCCGTTTTACGTCAACTCGCCCTATGGCATCGCCCTGGGACACAACGGTAATCTGATCAATGCGCAATCACTGCGTCGCGAGATGTATGAAGACGATCGGCGCCACATCAATACCGATTCGGATTCCGAGATCCTGCTCAATATCTTCGCCCACGAATTGCAGATTCAGGAACGCCACGCGCTGACGCCTGATCACATCTTCAAGGCCGTCGGCGGCGTGCACGCACGCGTTCGCGGAGGGTACGCCGTGGTGTCGTTGCTGCTCGGCTACGGCATTGTCGCGTTCCGCGATCCCAACGGCATTCGGCCCTTGGTTTTGGGCGAGCGTGATACCGAGCAGGGCCGTGAATATGCCGTGGCATCCGAATCGGTTGCCTTCGACATTCTTGGCTTTCGTCGGCTGCGCGATGTTGCACCGGGCGAAGCGGTGTTGCTGACCGAGGATGGCCAGTTGTTCAGCCGGCATTGCGCGGACGATCACGTGCATGCGCCGTGCATTTTCGAATACGTTTATCTGGCCCGGCCCGATTCGATGATCGAAGATGTATCGGTATACAAGGCGCGGTTGCGCATGGGCGAACACCTCGCCGCCAAGATTGCGCGCATCCGCCCGGATCACGATATCGATTCCATCATTCCGATCCCCGATACCGCGCGTACGGCGGCAAGTTCGCTGGCCGCTGCACTGGGATTGCCAATGCGCGAGGGGTTGGTCAAGAATCGCTATATCGGTCGCACCTTCATCATGCCCGGTCAAAGCCAGCGAACGAAGTCTGTCAGGCACAAGCTCAATGCGATTGAGCTTGAGTTCCGCAACAAGAACGTGTTGCTGGTCGATGATTCGATCGTGCGCGGAACCACGTCGCGGCAAATCATCCAGATGGCGCGCGATGCCGGCGCGAAAAAAGTCTACATGGCCACGGCGGCGCCACCGGTAAGGTTTCCGAATGTCTATGGCATCGACATGCCGGCGGCAAGCGAACTCGTTGCACACGGGCGCAGCGAAGAAGAAGTCTGCAAATTCATCGGTGCCGACTGGCTGGTTTATCAGGACCTGCAAGATCTCATCGCTTCAGTCGCCGAGGGCAACGAGAATTTGAACGCATTCGATACGTCGTGTTTTTCCGGTGAGTACGTGACCGGAATCGAGCCAAGCTATTTAAGCGAATTGGAGTTCGCGCGCTCCGACGCGGCCAAAACCGAGCGCCGTCAGGTGTCGTGACCAGCAGGCCACTTTGATTCCCGGTTTTGCTCTGCGGATTTCATATACTGCAAACGTGATCCGGTTTGCCCTGAAACAGCGCTTCATCTGGCAAAATAGCCGTCAGTGAAGTGGGGAGAGGATGTGGGAGCCGGAAATCCGACGCGAGCTGATATGCCAAATCTGTTCGCTGTGGCGCAACATTGCCTTGAATTGTGCGATCCGGCGGCCAAGTGCACGGCGACTGCGCAGTCGGCTGCCGCATTTTCCGCAGGAAAAATTGCAGTACCTGAGGCTGCCGAACCAGCGTTGCCAATTGGTGTGCCCGGGAGACCTGCAAGTCCAAAGCTGGTGCCTCCTCGAGACGTGCCGCGACGCGGACTCGGCACGGCCGACGGCCGCGTCGCCTTGATCCATGCCGTCGCGCACATCGAATTCAACGCCATCAACCTGGCCTGGGATGCGGTTTATCGATTCCGCGGCATGCCGGTCGATTACTATCGCGACTGGGTTGGCGTGGCGGCCGACGAAGCGCGTCATTTCGCAATGCTGCGGGCGCGATTGGCCGAATTGGGCCATGCGTACGGTGACTTCGATGCGCACAACGGCTTGTGGGAAATGGCAGTAAAGACGGCTGATTCGTGCTTGTCGCGCATGGCCCTGGTGCCGCGCGTGCTGGAAGCGCGCGGGCTTGACGTCACTCCGGGAATGATTGCGCGCCTGCGCGCAGTCGGCGACCTGTCTACCGTGGAAATCCTCGATACCATCCTGTGCGAGGAAATTGCCCACGTCGCAGCCGGCTCACGCTGGTTCGCCTGGTGTTGCGAGCGCGAAGGCTACGACCCTGAAGCGACATTTGCCGGGTTGATCGACCGTTACGCACCGGGTGCGCTCAAGGGGCCATTCAATACGGCAGCACGTCTTGCCGCAGGCTTCAGCTCTGCGGAAATGGCGCGCATCGAGGCGCTGGCATGATCCGGCGCATCATCGGCGCCCTTGCTATCGCAGCGGTTTGGCTGGTGCTGTTTGGTTGGGCGGCCGGTACACGTTGGAACACGCCTGCTTTTCCGCTGCAGCGCATGCAGTTTGACGCTCGCGATTTTCATGTCGTCATGGGGGCCGGAGTCGAAGACGAGACGGCGCTGCGCATCGGTGCCGTCGGGGACAGTGGCAATGCACTTCAGTCGATTGCATTGGAGCGTGTACCAGCGAGCAAATTTTCGACTCTGCGTTATCACTTTTCCGGATTTCCGCGCACGCTTGAATTGTCGCTGGTGTTTCGTCGAGCCGATGCGCCGAAAGATGTCCAGGTTGTGACGGTGCCGTGGCCCGGCGACGGTTGGCGCAGTCTCGACCTGCGCAAGGTCCCCGGCTGGCATGGCGAGATTACCGAGCTTGGATTCGCCGAATACGCCACGCCCCAAGTCGCGCCGGAGACCAGCGCTTTCCAACCATTTCGATTCGATCGGGTCGAGTTGTGGTCGCCATCGTGGCGCGGCGAACTTTTGGCATTGACCACGTCGTGGTTCGGCTATAGCCCTTGGTCGCTACTGTCGATTAGCGCCCTGGGACCCCAGCGCGAAACCGCACAGGCAACGCCATTGATGCCGCTGCTCGTGATCGGAGCCGGGCTGAGCCTTCTGCTTTCGGCCTTGATTTTGCGCTGGCGCTGGAGAATGGTATTGCGCCTTTCTGCACTGACGGCGATCGTGCTCTGGGTGCTGCTTGATGTGCGCTGGCTTGCCGACTTCCATGCCAAGCACGCATTGACCGAACAACTCTATGCCGACAAACCCTGGACGGGGCGCCAGCGTCTGATTGCTGATCAGGACACCGCGTTCGCTGCCGAGCAGGTCGGCTACTGGCTGACTTCGCAGCCGGGATCGCAGCGCATTCTGGTGGCGTCGGATTCCAAGTACACCCTGCTGCGTCTGATCTACTTGCTGTTGCCGCAGAACGTCGCCTTGTTGCAACAAGTTGGCAACGATGCGTTGCCGAAAGGCAGCCTGATACTACTTTACGCCAGCACCCAGTGGCAGTACGACGCGACGAAACAGGCAATCGTCGGCGGCGGGAAAAGCTATTCGGCCGAGCCCGTATTTGATAGTGGCGGCGCTTTTCTTTATCGCTTGCGGACGCTGTCGCCGTGAACTCCGCATTGATTGTCGCCTGGTTGTTGCCGATATTCGCCGGAATCGCGACGTGGTTGCTGCTGTCCCCAATCCGCCGTCCTGGCTGGCAAGCGGCGGCAATCGGTCATGGAGTCGTAGGCGGCATGTTGCTTGCGGCAGGCGCGACTGCGGTGTTCGCACGCGCCGACACCACGCACGCGCTGGCCCACACGGCTGGGTGGCTTGTTGCGTTCGGTATCGTCGCCTCGGCATTCGCCTGGTGGCGTCGGCGACAACACCCAATTTCGTTCGCACGGCGTGAAAAAATAAACTTCTGGACAAGTGGATTGCTTGCACTGGCCATGGCGTCGCTGTTGTGGCGCGGCTGGATCGCCTTGCGTGAGATCCTGCTACGGCCGACGTTTCCGTGGGATGCCTGGGATGCGTGGGCAGTGAAATCCAAGACCTGGTTCCTGCTGGGGCACTACACACCGTTCGTATCGCTGCAAGTGTGGCTGCGCGATGCCGACGCGAATGTGCACACCGGTATCGCCTGGAGTTATCCGGCCACGCTGGCCTGGGTACAGGTCTGGTTCGCCAGCGCTGCGGGCAGCTGGATCGAGCCGATGGTCAATCTGCCGTGGCTCGTGCTCTGGGTTGGCCTGCTACTCGGCCATTACGGGCAATGGCGCGCGTTGGGATTGAGCCGCGTCAAAGCATTGATCGGTGTGTATGCACTCGGTTCATTGCCGTTGCTCGACGTGCATGTGGCGCTGGCCGGTTATGCGGATTTGTGGATTGCGACGGTGCTTGGCTTCGGCGTGCTCGCCTGGATGCGCTGGATCGAACAGCGCGATCGTGGGCAACTGGTCATCGCCGTAATTTGCGCGCTGCTGTTGCCTGCGTTGAAACTTGAAGGCGGCGTGTGGCTACTGCTGTTCGTGTGCGTTGCGGCGTTCGGTACATTGCCGCGACGCTGGCGCTGGTACGCAATCGCCATCGGTGCCTGCACGATTGGCTTGGGCATCGCTTTCGGAAATCTGGCCTTGCCGTTGGTTGCTCTGGGTTGGACGCATGTCGAAGCCGGTGCAGTCGAAGTCCCTGTCATCGGCCGGTTGTCGCTGGGTTGGCACGGTGCTGCATTTCATGGCGTGCTCAACGCGTTATTCGCGCAACGCAACTGGAACCTGTTGTGGTGGTTGACGCCCGTCATCGTTGCAGTGCGCTGGCGCGATTTTCGCGCGCACGAATCGCTGCGGTTGCTCGGATTGTTTTTGCTTGCCGGATTCGGCTTCCTGCTGTTTCTTTTTCTGCTCACCGATGCGGCGCGCTGGGCCGAAAGCTATACCGCGATTAATCGGCTCATCATGCATTTGGTGCCAGCGACCATTACGTTGTTGGCCTTGTTGTTTCGCGACACGACTCTGCCAGTATGTCGCGATACAACGCGAGAAGCCGCTGCGTCGCCTGTTCCAGGGTAAATTCGTCCTGCCAGCGCCGGTTGCCTGCGTCGCCGAGCCGTTGCCGCTGGCTCGGATCCGCCTGTAATCGCCGAATCGCGGCGACCAGCGTTTCGACATCGCCTGGCGCGACCAGGATTCCGGTCTCGCCATCGCGCACGACAAAGCCAACGCCTGAACCGGGAATATCGCTGGCAATTGTGGCCTTGCCGGCACGCATTGCCTCAAGCAACACCAAACCGAATGATTCCGCACGCTCGGTGGATGGCAGGCAGAAGATATCGCAGCGCGCATAGGCGTCCGCCAATCTTGCTTGTCCGCCTGCATCAATATCGATGCGGCCAGCGAATTTCACGCGATCCGCGATATCAAGTTCGTTGGCAAGTTGCTTCAGATTACCGGCACATTCGCCCTCGCCGATCAGCACCACACTCGCGTCCGGAATTCGCGCGAGCGCACGCAGCAGCACGTCGAATCCCTTGAAGTAACTCAATCGCCCGACACCAAGCAGCCTTAATCCGGACATCGGCCACGCGATTTCCTTTCCCTCTCCCCCATCGCTCGCGCTGGGGGAGAGGGCCGGGTGAGGGGGAGATGCTTCAGTTTGCGTTGACGCATCACCGTGGCGTTGCCCCCTCACCCCAACCCTCTGCCCCGACGCCGTCAGGGGAGAGGGAGTCAAATCAGGCAAACCCAGTGGAATAACGATTGTTTTGCTGAGCCACGGCGCAAGCGCCGCGCTGGAATCGCGATACGGTGCCGAGGTCGCAATTACCGCCCGAGCGCGCCGCAGCAACGCTTGTTCCCAAGGACGGTACACGCGATATGCCAGACGCAACCCAAGACGCTGGCTGTCCAGCGGAATATCCGCATGCCAATGCACGACCCACGGTAGGCGCCGCGCTGCCGGCAGCAGCAACGCCCAGAATGCCGACGTATTGGGCAGATGCAGATGCAGCAGATCCGGTTTGAACTGAGCAATCAGGCGGCTCAATCGCCAACCGAAGCCGGGACTCACCGGAGCATAAATCCATTGTCCGAGGCATGCTGCCAGGGTGACATCGACATCGCCATGACGAAGACGACGGCCACGCCAGCTGCCGGGCTCGGCATGCGCCAACACCGCCGTGGTCACACCATCAGAAGCGAGACCAGCGCAAAGATCCGCACAGGTCCGCTCGATCCCGCCAGGATGCGGTGGAAAAAACTTGCCGATGTGCAGGACGCGCATGCCGAAGGACGATCTGGTCAACTTACCGAACCGTCATTCCCGCGAAAGCGGGAATCCAGTTCCTTCCCACAACCCATTGATGAACGAAGGGGCTGGATCCCGGATATCGCTTCGCGATTCCGGGATGACGAGCAAAAGCCAGGACATCCCTGATTCGAGCTGTTCATGATTGAGGTGGGCTAATAATGGAAGCGCAACTGGGCAATCAGCATGGACCCTTCTGCCACCCGATAGACAATGCGATGCTCGTCATTGATACGCCTTGACCAATATCCGGATAACGCATTCTTCAACGGCTCCGGCTTGCCGATGCCCGAAAAGGGAGAACGCGCGATTTCCTTGATCAGCGCATTGACGCGTTTGAGCAGCTTCTTGTCGGCCTTCTGCCAGTACAGGTAGTCGTCCCATGCCTGCTCGGAAAAAATCAGCTTCACTCGATCAGGCTACGCTGCTTGCCGTTTCCATTCTCCAGTGCCGCAATCGATTCAAGCAAACGACGCGCATTACGCGGGCTGCGCAGTAGATAGGACGTTTCTTCCAGCGCATTGAAGTCGTCCAGCGACATCATTACGACGGCTTGCTCACCGTTGCGCGTGATAATGATGGACTCATGGTCGTTGCAAACGCGATCCATGGTGTCGGCCAGATTGGCGCGGGCGGATGTGTAGGTGATGGCGTCCATGGAGCACCTCAAGATATGTACAACATAGCGTACATGTTTTCCGCGGTGTCGTCCATCACGTCAGGTGACTGAATCGCCTCACTTCTCTCCGGATTTCGACAACGCAACAACCTTTGCGGTCTTTCCATTTGATGAGGTGTCGCCGCGCCTGGTCGGTTTTTCCTCACCTCGCACTTCGGCAATCTCGCGTTCCAGAATTGCCAATTTCTGCGTGAGTCGCCGCACCTGGCGTTCCGAACGGGATCGCTCGACATCGATCTTCAGCAGGCGGATCAGGATCATGCCAATGCCGATGACGATGGGAAGTACGGGCGGGTAGTAAATGCCGGTTACGTGTCCAAGCCAGTCGATTACTGGGGGAAACACGCCGAGCAGCAAAATCGCTGCCGCGACCGCCAGCCACCACAGCGCGTAGCTGCCATGCAAGTGATCGCGACGCACCAGGTAAAGAATTGCCCCGGCGAGCAGCACACCGATGATGCCGGCGGTGATTTGTGCGGTCATGCACGGGCTCCCGCGCGATCCGTATGGTGTGGTGTTTGCGCCGCGCCGATCTGGGCGAAGCACAGCACCGTGGTATGCAGCATGTAGCGCGCCACCATAAACCATGAGGAAAACACACGTGACCCGCCAGTGCGTCGCGGCGACATCAACGTTGGCAATTCCTGCAGGCGGAGTCCCTTCTTGCGCAGCAGCATCAATACTCCCAAATCCTGGTAATCCAGCAAACTGGCTTCCGGTGAAGCCAACGCGCGAATCGCGCGCCGATCATATACACGCAAACCCGAGGTGAAATCCTGTACGCCGATCCCGGTCAGCAGGCGAAAATAGCGCCACGCCAGGCGCTTGGGAATGCTCAAACGCTGCGTGCACGTACCGATCGTCACATTCGCGCCGGTGCGCCGTTGTTCGGCCAGCAGCCGAGGCAATTCCTGCGGATGGTGCTGACCATCGGCATCCAGGGTCAGTACGCGCGCGTAGCCTTTGCGCCGCGCATAGCGCATCCCCGTCTGCGTCGCGCCCCATGCGCCCAGCCGCCACGGCAAGTCCAACACCACCGCACCGCGCGCGCGCGCAACCGCTGCCGTATCGTCGCAACTGGCATCGTTGACTACCAGCACATCGCAGCCCATCGCATCGACCACGCGCGCAACCACCTCGCCGACTGTCGCCGCCTCGTTGTACGCAGGAATGACCGCCAGAAGGCGCAATGTCGAGCAACGATCAGGATGCACAAGAAATGCCCGCACGAAGGTACCCGCATTGTCCGGGCCGTGGGAAAGGCCTGTCAATGGCCGCGCGACCGGTCGCAGTCGATCGAACGCCGGCCTGGGGCCTTCAAATCGCCATTGCAATGCAGGGCGCGCCCCACAACAGCCTTGGGGTGCAGGTTGCGGGTGAGCGCAAGCGAACCCCAACATTCAATTCGCATTGTCCGTAGTCTTCGGAAATTAACACCATCTCCACCCAACCATCCCCGGGTTGGGCCAACATCATCCCCAGCCAACACTCCCCTTGAAGGGGAGGGCTTTGCAGGTTGCATTCATGGCGATACTACGTATATTGCAGTAATATACACCAATGAATTTCGATCGAGTTTCAGGCTTCGACTGGGATGCAGGCAATGCACGCAAAAACGAAGCGCATGGCGTCGAACAACAAGAGACCGAACAAGTCTTCTTCAATGTCCCATTGATCGTGGAGGATCCGATGCACGGTCGCGCGGAACCCCGCTATCACGCGCTGGGACAGACCGATGCGCAACGAGCGTTGCACATCACATTCACATTGCGCGACGCTGGAAAGCTGATCCGAGTAATTTCAGCGCGACCGATGAGTCGCAAAGAACGGGTGATTTATGAGCAATACAAAAATTCCGAAATTCAAGAATGAGGCCCAGGAACGGCATTACTGGGAACATCACGACAGCGCACAATCCGTGGATTGGAGCCACGCCCAGCCGGGCGTGTTTCCCAATCTGCGTGCGGCAACGAAGCCCATTTCATTGCGGTTACCTGTCGCATTGCTTGCCAGTATCCGCGCTCAGGCCAACAAACGCGACGTACCTTATCAGTCGCTGATCAAAGTCTGGTTGGCCGAAAAGTTGGCTGAGACGATGCGGTGACGGGATGAGAAGCACGAGGTGAAAGTTGAGAGGTATTTCGCGGGATGCACGGCTCATACTATATTTCGGTAGCCGGTAGCCGGTAGCCGGAAATCGGAAAATCCCGTCATTCCGGCCGCGGCGCAGCAGCGATCTGGAGACGCTCCACAACCGCAGCTGCACGCGTGATCCTGTTCTCCATTGCACCATGTTGCTTTTGCATCTAGATCAGGAATCCGATTTCATTCAGCCTCATAGCATCCTGTTCCCACACAGTTTGTGCTACAATGTAGCCCAATCGAAAGGTAAGGAAATGAAGCCATGACTGCCAATGCCGTAGTCCGCGCGCGCATCGACGAACGCGTGAAAGATGAAGCCACTGCCATTCTTGGGGCGGTGGGTCTTACCGTGTCCGATGCAGTGCGAATGATGTTGGTACGCACAGTGGCCGAGAAAGCGTTGCCGTTCGATCCCTTGGTGCCAAACGCAAAAACCATTGCAGCGATGAAGCAAGCGCGGCGTGGCAGCTTGAAGTCGTATGCCACAGTCGATGCGCTGATGGCAGCCTTGCATGCGTCGGATTGAACACACTACCGCCTTCAAACGTGATCCTGATTAGCCCTGAGTCTCAGCCATTTACCACTGAGAAACCCGCTCTATCTCGTCATTCCCGCATGCTCTTAGCGGGAATCCAGCGACTTGGCTTTTCATCCCGGCACCTAATGTGAAGCAAAGGCACTGGATTCCCGCTTGACCAGCCCTCCGGCTGTTGAAAAGCGCCTCGTGGGAATGACGAGCTGAGGATCAGGGCTAGTCAGGAACGTGATTACAAGCGCGAAACGAAAGGCCAATACGCGAAAATACTGGCAGCCGAGTTCACCGAAGTGGTGCAGTCCCTGGCCGACGACGTTGTCCTGGCTGATCGCCTTCGAGATCATCTCTTGGCAGGAGAATGGCAGGATCATCGCGACTGCCATATTCGCCCGGATCTGATTTTGATTTATCGCAAGCCGGATGCCCGCACGGTGCAACTTGTCCGCCTCGGTTCGCACAGCGAGCTGAGTCTATGAGGGCGTAACGCGACTCGATGAGCCGGCAATGGATAGGAAGCCGACCCGCCTCTCGCCTACGCGGGAACGATTGATCCCTTGGCGTCGCCGGTCTCCGCGGCTCCCACCACGTGTCCGGATTCCCCACCCCCATCCGTTAATAGAATCGAAGTGCCCGCAAGGCATGGTTTTCCGGTTCCGACGGCTATGTCACGGAATTCGTCAAGAAAGGGTTGTAACCTATT
>CAJDUT010000068.1_pt1 | contig 50722 bp, 45 predicted proteins | sample 7390981 | NCBI WGS metagenome assembly CAJDUT01 (sample SAMEA7055681, study PRJEB34461) | soil metagenome | biome: terrestrial ecosystem; feature: Peninsula; material: soil | place: Antarctica | collected 2016 | reverse complement strand
TGTCGACAGCGCCGGGCGCGGATTTCGCGGCCGGCTGCTGTGGGTGGGTTGATGCGCGTGGTTGTTGAAGGGGCGTTTTAGCAGCTTGCTGAAAAAGTCGCTCCCGGACTTTTTCAGTCGCTCAAGCGTGGCAAAGCCGGCGAACCTCGCTGCGCGAATCAATCATCTGCGTGATCGACTCGCGCGCGATGCATCGCTGCGGCGCTTTAGCTGGGTGTTTTTCAACATTCAGTCAAGTCTGGCCTCAGTTTTGCTCGACGGTTTCTTCCAGCGCAATGCCGCTTGCATTGACGCTCATGTTCAACTCGAACGACCGGATCCATTTCTCGTAAACCTTGAACATTTTGGATTGCGCATCGAATTGTGCCTGGGTTTCTGCCGGCATTTTGGATTTGAACTCTCCCATGAAATCGGCCATCAGGCCATAAATGGCCCCACTGCCGTAGACGCGGAAGAATACCGGCTTTTGCGCCGCCGGCGCTGCCAGGAATTTCGTGAGCGCCGCGTCTTCGCCGCTTCCTGCGCCGATTGCCAGTGCTTTGTCGGACATGGCCGCAAACAACGGTGGCGTTCCTGCAGGCGCGAGTCCAGCAGGCAGTGCGACTGGCTTGCTGTCTGCAGTCAACTTCAGGTCCTTTAGCGCCGGTACCGTCAATTGCGCCATCGCCAAGGCGGCGGCCGGGTTGTTCGAGGCGAACAACACACGTCCTGCAACGTCGGGTATGCCTCCGGCACGCGGTTGTAGTTTGTCGACGACGACACGCCATCCGGTCAAGTCGCTCAAGGGTGGCGGGACGGTGATGTCGAGTTTGGATTTCATCTCGCCGAAGCCCTTGTTCAGGTCGGCCAGTGCCGGGCACGAAAACGGATGGGCGACCACGGCATCGGCTTGCGCGAGCCAGAAGTCCTTGATTTTGAGCAGAGGCAGCGAAACGCTGAAATCGACGATTCCTTCTCCTGATGCGCCAGTACCCGGTGCTGCCGGCACTGCGGCCATGAGCTGCTTGGCCACATCCGCGTCAGTTTCCAATTGCATGCCGACACGCACGCGTTTTTCACTCAACTCTTCGGCACCAAAGGCCAGACGCGGGAATTTTTGCGCGATGCGCAGGTAATCGCTCTTGCATGCTGCATCGCTGCCGCCAGTCGGCAGCCCCAGCGCCTTGGCGATTTCCAGATCGGTGCCGGTCGGCGCGCTACTCAAGCGCGTTGCGATGCGGGTAAAGTCGATGAAGCCTTCGCCATATGGCGAGTAACCGTATTGTTTGGCGAGTGTCTGCAACGTGCCTGCGGCGGCGATCGACTGGGCCGGACGAATCATGCCAAGCAACGTTTGCTTGAGCGTGTCGGAAGCATCCGTGGGCGCTACTGTCGCGACCAATTGCGAGCCTTCGATCGCAACAATGACCATGGCCTTTGCATGGGCCCACTGCCAATATTCCTGTGTTCCTGTTTTGCCAACGGGCAGCTTTTCACCGGCCTTTTGTTCAACGCGCGCGACTTCCGCCTTGAATGCCACCGGATCGCCCAGTTCGATTCGAACCACCGGCGCCATGCCAACACCGTAGGCCGCGATCAACGCATCGGGCCTAATTCCGATCGCGCGCAATTTGTCCACGCTGTCGAGGGCCTTGAGTTCGTCCACCACCGCGTGCGCGATTTTCAAGAATGGCGCGGACTTCGCGTCTGCCTGCTTGTCCAGTTTGGCGAGCATGCCGTCGTACATGCCGAACGCGACGGGCCAGTATTCCTGCATGTGTTTCGACCACTGCTCGGTGACGGCTTTCGGGGTTCGTTCAAGGTTAGCGTAAACGTACGGCGTATCGGCAGGCACAAAGGCAAGCGGTGCGCTGGTGTCGGTGCTGCTCTTGCTGCATGCGGCAAGCGAGGTTGCGACGCAGAGGCAGCACACGAGATTACGGATGCGAATCATGGGTATTTTCCGATTGGCCGTGGACATGATGGTGAGAGCGCGATTATGCGCGATTAAGGAATTGTTGTCTGCGCGCTGCGGCGTGGGTTTCCAGGAATCAATCACCGACGCGATTTTCGAGTAATTGCGCCAATGCGGCCATGCGCGCGAAAACGCCATTGGCGACCTGCTCCAGAATCAACGATTGCGGGCCATCCACTACATCACCAGCAATTTCCACCCCGCGATTGACGGGGCCTGGATGCATTACCAGGCAGTCGCTGCGTGCATGCCGCAGACGCGCGATGGAAAGCCCATAACGTTGGAAATATTCGGCTTCGGAGGGAATTGCCGCGGCCTGCATGCGTTCCTTCTGCAGGCGCAACATGATCGCCACGTCGACGCCATCGATGGCGTCGTCGAAATTGTGGAAAATGTGACAATCCGGAAATTCGGCTGGATCGGCCTGTAGCTCCTGCGGCGCGCATAAACGGATTTCGCGCACCTGCAAGGCACGCAGCATGTGGATATCGGACCGGGCCACGCGCGAGTGACGGATGTCACCACAAATCACCACCCGCAGTTCGCCAAGTTCCGGACGGTGGCGACGCAGCGTTACCGCATCGAGCAAGCCTTGGGTGGGGTGCGCATGATTGCCATCGCCGGCATTGATAACGGCGGCTTGCGAACGCAGGTGTCGGGCGATGAATTCCGGCGTGCCAGTTTCCTTGTGGCGCACGACGAACGCGTCGCAATGCATCGCCTCGAGCGTGTGCACCGTATCGAGCAGACTTTCGCCTTTGATCGTGGACGAACTGGCGAGGTCGAAATTGATCACCTTGGCGCCAAGCCGCTGTGCGGCCAGATCAAACGATGTGCGCGTTCGCGTGGACGGTTCAAAAAAAAGATTGATGACGGTGCGACCGCTGAGCAAGTCCAGCGGGCGCGTGCCCGCATGGCTGTCGCGGCGCATGGCATCAGCGCGATCGAGCAACGCGAGGACGCGTTCGCGCGGCAAACCGTCAAGGGTCAGCAGGTGGCGCAGGTTGCCATGGCGGTCGACTTGAGCGGCCGCGCTGGACGTAGTGACTGTGTCGTTGGTCATGATGGGCCTGCACTGGCGATGTGCGCTGGCAGTTTCGATTGCGCCAACCAGGTTTCAATGATGATTTCTGCGGCCACGGCATCAAGCGTCTGCGCATGCTTGCGGCGCGCCTCCCCATTCGCGCGCCGCGCGGCAAAGCGCGATGCTGCCGCATGCGAGCTCAGGCGCTCGTCGACCAGGTAAGTGCGCAGGTCGAATCGTTCGGCCAGCGCCGCTGCGAACGCGCGCGCTGAGCGACTATTGCCTTGTTCGTCGCCGTCCATTGTCAACGGCAAGCCGATCAACAGTGCGCCGGGACGCCAATCACGCACCAGCATGTCAATTCGCTGCCAGTCGGGACCACGCTCGCTGTTGCCAATGACTTCCAGCCCGCGCGCACCGGTCATGGCATTGCCAACCGCGACGCCAATGCGCTTTGCGCCATAGTCGAAACCAAGAACCGTACCGACGGCGGACGGACCGGACGCCAAAGACGAAGCGTGTTGAACTGCAGATGGGGTCGCCGTTCGTGGTGCTTCGGTTCTCGCCTCTTGGCTCATCGCCCGGGCCCTTTGTACTTCGATCCTGGTCTTGCTACGCATGTCCGGCATAGCCAGTTAGGCTTGAAATATCGACGCCGACCAGCGCGGCCGCAGACTCCCATCGGCGTTCCAGCGGCGTGTGAAAAAGTATATTTTCGTCCGCATTGGCGGTGAGCCAGGCGTTTTCCTTTAATTCGGTATCGATCTGGCCTGGTGTCCAACCGGAGTAGCCCAAGGCCACAAGCGCATCGGATGGACCTTCGCCAACCGCTATCGCGGCGAGAACATCGCGCGAGGTGGTCACGCAAACACGTTCGGAAATCTTGTAAGACGACTCCCAGTTCCCGTGCGGCGAATGCAGCACGAAGCCGCGTTCGGGTTGCACCGGCCCGCCGATCAGCACGGGTGCATTGCTGATCTGGCTGGAATCGGATTTCAGGTTCATCTGCGCGAGTACGTCACCGAGCCGGTATTCGGAAAGCCGGTTGATGAGCAATCCCATCGCACCGTCGTCGCCGTGCTGGCACATGAAAGTCACGCCGCGACGAAAGCCCGGATCGCGCATCGACGGCATGGCGATGAGGAAATAGTTGGCCAGGCTGCTGATTGGTTGCATGTTGGTCATGTGAGTATTGTACAAGCGGAGCGGTGAACGGGGAGCGGGGAGAAGGGGCGGTGCGAGACGTTTGGCTGGGAGACGTCAAATCAAAGGCTCGTCATTCCAGCGGCTCGCAACAGCCGCTGGAATGACGAACTTCTCCAGCTCGTTCCCGATTCCCGATTCCCCATGTCCGGATCTCCCTCAACGGTTCCGCAAAATATCTCCCGGCAGAAACTGCCAGGTACGCGTGATGTAGAGTTCGTCGACGCCTTCCTTCGTGGGAATCGCAGGGAAGGGCGCGGCCAGTCGGACGATGCGGATGGCGGCGTCGTCGAGAACCTTGTGTCCGCTGGATTCGATGACATCGATATGCTTGACCCGGCCGTTGCGGTCCAGTGCAACGGTCAATACCAATTGACCATGCACTTGGCGCCGACGCGCCTCGTCGGGATAGTTGAGGTTGCCGATGCGCTCGATGCGCGCAACCCATGCGGCCATGTAAGCGGCGTAGCCATATTCCTTGGTGTTGGCCGATATATATTTCTTTTTCGGGCGCTTGGCATAGGCTTGCGATTCATGCGCGATTTCCGCGGCCAAACGCGCCATTTCGAGTCGCTTTTCCATTAACTCGTGCACGTTCGGTTCGTCTAGCGGCTGCTGCTCGGGGGCAGCCTGCTCGGTGTTCACCGTGAACGACGATTTTTGCTGGACCAACAACTCGTGCGGGGTCGGCGGATGCGGCGTGGGTGCCGAAGCAATTGTTTCGCGCGGCGCAATGCCGGGTGTCGGTTTGGGTTGGGTGCTGGACGTCAGCGCGCTCGGGCGCACGGCGCGGTCGCTGTTGCCGCCGCCGGTATTGTTGGCTTGGGCGAGGAAATCGGCCTTGACCGGTTGCTCGCCGCTAGCCGATTGCACCAGGATTACATCCAGCGACGGCAGGCTTGGGGCGGGCTTGGGATAGCTGAACGTAAGCCCCAGCGCGAGCACCCCATGGGCGATGACCGAAAACAGCAGCGTTACTCCAAGACGGTCGCCGCTACCGACAGCCGGACCACTCACTGGCATTTTCCCTCGATGACGTCGAACAACTGACCGGCGATATTCAAATTGAACTGGGTGTCGAGTTCGCGAATGCAGGTTGGTGAAGTCACATTGACTTCGGTGAGCCAGTCGCCGATGACGTCCAGGCCAACGAAGATCATGCCGCGCCGACGTAGTTCCGGCCCAACCTGGGCGGCAATCCAGCGTTCGCGGTCGCTGATCGGCATGCCCATCCCTTTGCCGCCGCGGGCGAGATTGCCGCGAAATTCGTCGCCCTGCGGCATGCGCGCCAAGACATACGGCACGGGCTCGCCGTTGATGAGCAACACGCGCTTGTCGCCGGCACTGATTTCCGGCAAGTAACGCTGTGCAATCGCGAAATTGCGACCTTCCGCAGTCAGAGTTTCAAGGATCACGTTCAAGTTCGGATCGCCGCGACGGCTGCGGAAGATTGATCGACCGCCCATGCCATCCAATGGCTTGAGCACAACTTCGCCAACATCGGCGACGAAGCGTTTCAATTCAACCGCATCACGCGCAATCAAGGTCGGCGGGATACATTGTGGAAAATGCAGCGCGTAAAGTTTTTCGTTGGCGTCGCGCAGCGCCTGCGGATCGTTGACGACCAGCACGCCGGTGCGTTGGGCCAGCTCCAGCACCATGGTGTCGTACAGAAATTGGTCGTCGAAGGGTGGGTCCTTGCGTGCCAGGATCACGTCCATGTCGCGCAAATCAAGCCAATGTGGCGATTCGAGCGTATGCCAATGTTTGGCGTCGTCGCGAACCTTCAGTGCGGCGGCGTGCGCCCACGGGGCCGCTTCGCGCAGCGCCAGACTTTTTTGCGTCAGATAGAGCAATTCGTGGCCACGCCGTTGCGCCTCGAGCAACATCGCGAATGTGGAATCCTTCTCGACGTGGATGTTGTCGATCGGGTCCATCAACACAGCAACGCGCAATTTCATGGGCAGATCTCCCATTTGCATTGCGCAATTGGGCAAAAGTTGGCACGGGATGTGCTGGTAAAACAAGTCATTGTGACAACGCGCGAGCGACCGGTAGCGGGCTATACTACCACTCCGGCGCGCTGCGCCGGGTGCGCGGAATGGTCCAAATTGGTCATTGTGAGCCGGGATTTTTCCCAGCAGACATGAACACTTAGCGGAAATACTTGACAGATTTGCTAAGTATTGGTTAAACAGCACAGGCAAGACTTGCGCGATTCCGCGGACAACGATGCGCGTGCAGGTATTCGGTACTCCGTTGGGTTTGGGGAACAGGACGTGGAACAGACAGCGAAAGATGGCCAGCTGGCAGGTTTGAAAGTCATGGTGATCGATGACTCAAAAACCATACGCCGCACCGCCGAAACCCTGCTCAAAAAAGAAGGGTGCGAGGTGGTTACCGCAACCGACGGATTCGAGGCGCTGGCAAAAATTTCTGACCAGCTTCCGAATATTATTTTCGTCGACATCATGATGCCGCGCCTGGATGGCTATCAGACGTGTGCGTTGATCAAGAACAACCAGATGTTCAAAGCCACGCCGGTGATCATGCTGTCCTCCAAGGATGGCCTGTTCGACAAGGCGCGCGGCCGCATCGTCGGCTCGGAACAGTATTTGACCAAACCGTTCACCCGGGAAGAATTGCTCGGCGCCATACGCCGGCATGTCAGCCATAAGTGAGCGTGGAGGCCATCCGTACAGGCAAGGGGAAAACGATGGCGCATATTCTTATCGTCGATGATTCACCAACCGATGTCCGTGTATTCACCACGCTGCTGGAGAAACACGGACACCAGGTCAGCAGCGCGGCAAATGCCGAAGAAGGCATCGCGCTGGCGAAACGCGCGCGTCCGGATCTGGTCATCATGGATGTCATCATGCCCGGCATGAACGGATTCCAGGCCACGCGCACGCTCAGTCGCGAGGCCGACACGTCTTCGATTCCGATTCTCATCGTGACGACCAAGTCGATGGAGACCGATCGCGTCTGGGGCTTGCGTCAAGGCGCGAAAGATTTCCTGATCAAACCCGTTGCCGAGCAGGAATTGCTCGGTCGGATCCAGACCCTGCTGGCAGGCTGAATCGACCATGGCCTCCGTTCTCGACTCCCGGCAACTGTCGCCCTTTGATGCGCTTGCCGATTACGAGCGCCGCAGCCTGGCGCACGTCGCCGGTTTGCCCGAGCAGATCGAGGCCCCCGGTTTGTGGCGTGGGATTGGTTTTCGAGTTGGCGCGCGGTATCTGGTCAGCAGCATCAATGAGGTCAACGAAATCCTCACCATGCCATCATTGACGATCGTGCCCGGCACGCGCAACTGGTTGCTGGGGGTTGCCAACGTGCGCGGCAACCTGGTGCCAGTGGTCGACTTGAAGTTGTATCTGATGGAAGAACGCACGCAGGTGACCGATTCCAGCCGTGTGCTGTTGGTGCGTCAGGCTGGCGGCAGCGTGGGCTTGCTGATCGACGAGTTGCTGGGACAACGCAGCTTCACCGAAGAACAGCGCAGCGATGCGCTGGAGGAAGAAGACGAACGCTATAAGCGATTCGTGGCCGAGAATTATCCTTTGGGCGATGTGCATTGGGGCATGTTCAGCATGGCTGCCCTGGTTCGCACACCCGATTTCATTCAGGCGGCAGCATGAACGCCGTCGACAATCCGAAGGGGTGAGTTATGAGTGTGACGACTGGTGCAGTTGGCGGTAAGGAGCGGGCAGGTGCCAATACGCTGCTCGTCGTATTGCTGATCATCGCAATCGTGGTTGCGGTATTGGACTTCGGCCTGTTGACCTACAACGCGTCGCAGGATGCAAAGGCCAGTGCCCTGGTGACGAAGATCCAGGTGCTGTCGCAGCAGTTGTCGACCGTGGCCAACGACGCCGCCAGCGGCAACATCGATGCGTTCAAGAGTCTGGAGCAGACGCGCAACACCATCGATGGCATGCTCATGAAACTCAAGAACGGCGATCCGAAGACCGGCATGCACGGTTACGCGGATACCTCGGGCGTGAGCACGCAGATCAAGGATCTGGACAAGGCCTGGGCGGTTCTCAACACCCACGCTACCAAGATCCTCGGCAACAAGGAACAGGTACTCAACACCGCTGCGGTTGCTGCGGATTTCAACAGCAAGATGCCAGTGCTCAACTCGCGCATGGAGGAAGTGGTCAAGATACTGACCGAGAAAAACGGCTCGGCCAGCCAGGTGATGATTTCTTCGCGCGAGATGTTGCTCGCCGACCGCATGCAGCGGCGTGTGCAGACCATTTTGCAGGGTGGCGAAGAAGCGCAATCGGCCGCCGATGGCCTGGCTCGCGACGCGCAGTTCTACGGCGCAGTGTTGACCGGTTTGATCGACGGCAATCCGGATTTGAACATCCACGCGATGGCCAATCCGAACGCCAAACAGATTCTCGACGACGTCAACACGCAGTGGCAGGCGCTGGTCGGCGATCCGGTCAAGAAGCTGCTTGATTCCGCCTTGGCGCTTCAAGATGTGAAGCAAGCTGCCGACCAGGCATCAATCGATTCCCAGACAGTACTTCTGAAGGCCGATCCAGTTGCACAACGCATCAACGACTTGGCTTCCAGCCGCTTGTTTCCGAGTCTTTTGATCGGTGCGGTGGCGGCATTGTTGTCCATCATCCTGGTCGTGTTGCTGGTACTCAGCCAGATCCGCAGCCAGCGTCAACGTTATCAGGTCACCGCCGAACTCAATCAGCGCAACCAGGAAGCCATTCTGCGCTTGCTCGATGAAATGGGCTCGCTGGCAGAGGGCGACCTGACCGTCAAGGCGACCGTTACCGAAGACATCACCGGCGCTATCGCCGATTCGGTGAACTTCGCCGTGGAAGCGCTGCGATCGTTGGTAACCACCATCAACGACACCGCAATGCATGTGTCGACGTCGGCCCAGGAAACCCAGGCCACCGCCATGCATCTGGCCGAAGCGGCAGAGCATCAGGCGCAGCAGATTACCTCGGCATCGGCGGCAATCAACGAAATTGCAGTATCCATCGACGAGGTGTCGAAAAACTCCGCCGAATCGGCCGACGTGGCGCAACGCTCTGTGCAGATCGCATCCAAGGGTGCGGGTATCGTGCGCCAGACGATTCAGGGCATGGATTCGATTCGCGACCAGATCCAGGAAACCTCGAAACGTATCAAACGCCTCGGCGAATCCACGCAGGAAATCGGATCGATCGTCGAACTGATTAACGACATCGCCGAACAGACCAATATTCTGGCGCTCAACGCCGCCATTCAGGCCGCATCGGCAGGCGAAGCGGGCCGCGGGTTCGCGGTGGTCGCCGACGAAGTGCAACGACTGGCCGAACGCGCATCCGGCGCCACACGCCGAATTGAAACTCTGGTGCAAACCATTCAGGCCGATACCAACGAAGCGGTTACCTCGATGGAACAAACCACGTCCGAAGTGGTTGCCGGCGCACGCCTGGCCGAGGACGCGGGCCTGGCGCTGGGTGAGATCGAAAAGGTGTCGAACGACCTGGCAGACCTGATTCAGAACATTTCCGAAGCTGCGCGTCAGCAGTCGGCGGCGGCCACGAATATTTCGGCCACCATGAACGTGATTCAGGAAATTACCACGCAGACATCGGTAGGTGCCGGTCAAACGGCCGAATCGATCGGAAACCTGGCCCAGCTTGCCGCAGACCTGCGCCGGTCGGTGGCCGACTTCAAACTTCCGGCGTGAGCGGTGACGCATGGCGTCCGGACTGGCCGGGTGCGGTATTCGATTCCACCAACAAGCGGCGCGGGGGCAATCTCGATGGGCGTGGGATCGAAATCGTACTGGATGCAACGAACGCTGCGAATTGATGCGGATTGCACGGCACGCTGCCAGTCGTTCAAGGTGAAAAGCGAATATGGCGTCAGCCAACGGAACCTGGTCGCCGCTGGCACAAATGCCGGGCATGGACGACAGCGAGTTTGCGCGTTGGGCGAATCTGCTCGAAAAGCGTACGGGCGTGGTCGTGCCATTAACCCGCAAGGCGTTCCTGGTGACCAGCGTGCGCGGACGCATGCGCGAGACCGGGCATACGGATTTCGAGACCTATTTCCGCGACCTGCAGAAAGTACCGGAAGGGGCCATCGAATGGACGACTCTGGTCGATCGCCTGACTGTACACGAAACGCATTTCTTCCGGCATCCGCCATCGTTCACTCTGATCACGCAGGAATGGTTGCCGCGCATGCTAGCCGACGCAGCATCGACGACGTTGCATGCCTGGAGCGTGGGTTGCGCGACCGGCGAGGAAGCCTACACTTTGGCGATGGTGCTGGATGCGCAGATGCATGTCACGAGCACGCAGCGCATGTACTTTGGTGTGACCGCGACCGACGTCAGTCTTCCCGCTCTGGCCGTTGGTCGTGCCGGGCTTTACGCGCGGCAGAAAATGCACGAGATTCCGACGGAGTATCGACAACGTTACTGCAAGGAACTGGACGACGACAGTTTTCAGATCAACGAATCATTGCGCAAACGCGTTGGTTTTGCTTCGTTCAACCTGCTCGATGCGGCGCGCGCGCCACTGAAGCGGCTGGACCTGATTTTCTGTCAAAACGTATTGATTTATTTCGCGCGCGAAAGACGTCGCGAATTGCTGGTGACATTCGCCAACCTGCTCAAACCAGGTGGTCTGTTGGTGCTGGGCGCGGGCGAAGTGACGAATTTCGCACATGCCAGTCTGAGCCGAGTGGAAAGCCGCAACGTACTGGCGTTTGTGCGCAATAGCGGGGCGTGAATGCACCCTTTGAACGCGATGCACGGATGCATCGCACGTGGCTCGACCACATGGGTGGTTGATCTGCAGCAACGCTCGCGGGCTTTGCCCGTGCGGAGCGACTGAAAGAATCCAGGACGGGTTTTTTCGGCAACCTGATTGTTGAGGCAACGGCTATGAAACTGCAAGACGGCATCGACTTCACCACCCTGAATTGGGTCAAGCAGGAACTCGACGAGACCCTGAAGCAGGCGCGTCAGGCGCTTGAGGCTTACGTCGAAGATCCGGCCGACTCCAGCCTGATGCGGTTCTGCGCAAGCTACCTGCACCAGGTGCAGGGAACCTTGCGCATGGTCGAGCTTTACGGCGCAGCGATGGTCGTTGAGGAAATGGAGCGCGTGGCGCTGGCCCTGCTCGAAAAGCAGATCAAACCGCACGATGAGACCTACGCTGTATTGATGCGCGGCATTGTGCAACTGCCGGATTATCTCGAACGTCTGCAAAGCGGGCATAAGGACATTCCGATTGTTTTGTTGCCGTTGCTGAACGATCTGCGCGCAACCCGCGGCGAAAAGCTGCTGACCGAATCGGTGTTGTTTTCGCCCGACCTCTCCGCGCGCGTACCCAGCGATGTTGCCGGCGCGGCCGAGGCGATGCCGGAAATGGAACTCAAGGCGGAAGCAGCACGCTTGCGCAGTGCGTTTCAGTTGTCATTGCTGCGCTGGATTCGCGACGATACTCCGGCCACCCAGTACGAAAGGTTGATTAGCGTGCTCGACCGCCTGCGCGCCGATTGCAACCAGGACATGGCGTGCAAGTTGTGGTGGGTCGGCGCTGGCGTAATCGAATGCGTGGCCTCCGGATCGCTTGAAGCCAACGCGGCGGTGAAGTTGTTATTCGGCAAGGTCGATCGTGAAATCAAGCGTCTGGTCGATTCCGGCGAGGCTGGCTTCCGCACTTCACCACCCGTCGACCTGATCAAGAATCTGTTGTGACCTGATCAAGAATCTGTTGTATTACGTCGCGCATTCGAACAGCGCTGGTGCGCGCGCCACGGCGATCCGCGAAACCTACAAGCTCGACACCCTTCTGCCAAGCGACAAGGAAATCGAGCACGCCCAGGGATCGATTTCCGGCCACAATCGCGCGCTGCTCGATACGGTATCGGCGGCAATCAAGGATGATCTGCTGCGCGTCAAGGAAGCGCTGGATATCTTCCTGCGTTCGCAGGACGGCGATCCGACGGATCTGGCCGCACAGGCCGAAGTCCTTGATCGGGTAGGCGACACACTCGGCATGCTTGGCTTGGGTGTGCCGCGTCGGGTCGTGCTGGAACAGCGCGGCATCGTGCAGGAAATCGCCAACAAGACGCGCCCCGCCGACGAGACCACATTGCTCGATGTTGCCGGTGCGTTGTTGTATGTCGAAGCTTCGCTGGACGATCACATCGAGCGCCTCGGCGCAGAAGCGCCCGAAGGCGACGCACAATCAACCGGCGAACTTGAACTGCCCAAGGCCGAAGTGCGCAAGATCCTTGACGCGCTGATCAACGAGGCGACGACGAACATCGCCCAGGCCAAACAGGACGTGGTCGCATTTATTGAATCGCCATGGGATCACACGCGAGTGGAACCCATTCCGCGCCTGCTCGAGGAAATTGCCGGTGCACTGCGCATGCTTAATCTTTCCGAGCCCGCGCAATTGATGAATGGCATCGTGCGCTTTGTGGAAGTCGAACTACTGCGCCACCGTCGCGTGCCGAACGCCGAACAGTTGGACAAGCTCGCCGACGCGCTGGCATCGGTCGAGTACTACATGGAAGCCACGCGCGAACAGCGCAGCGGCCGCGAAAAAATCCTGGAGATCACCAAGCGCAGCCTGGCGGCATTGGGCTATTGGCCAATTCCCGACGACGACGGTGGTGGTGGATCAACGCCAGGAGGGCCGAGTCCGGACCCGCTCGCGTCCGGTGTGGCGCACGGGTCCGACGCCGCTGCGTTTGCCGCGGCCGACGCGCATTCGGGTGAATTTCCGCGCTGGGCCGATGACGCTCCGGCCGCCGGCGAAACCGGCATGAAACTCGGTGCCGTAAGCAGTGAAGAAAACCTCGCCGAAATGCCCAGCATTGAATTGACCGAAGAACGCCTCGACGAATACATCTCTCGTGTCGGCATGCTTGACGACGCCGCGACAAACCCCGCGACCGTACCCGAAGCACCGGCAGATCCACATGCATTGATGGATGCCGATGAGCAGCCGAGCGTGGACGTGGCGCCGGGGTACGGACTTGAAGACCTGATCGTTGGCGAATCGGACACGCATGAACCTCCTGTGCAGGATCTGTCGGGTTTGCGCCTGGTCGAAACGCAGCCCACAGCAACGCCTGAACCGAAGGTCCGCTACGTCGAAATTGAGGAAGAAATCGAGGAAGAAGTACCTGACGTCGACGCCGGATCGCCGCTGGCCGATGCCAGTTTCAGCGCCACGCCTTCGGATGACATCGACGAGGAGATTCGCGAAGTCTTCGTCGAAGAGGTGCAGGACGAAATCGACAATCTCAATCGCAGCGTGCCAGCGTGGAAATCCGACCTGCAGAATTTCGAGTTACTCAAGCCAATTCGACGTTCGTTCCATACCTTGAAGGGCTCCGGGCGTCTGGTTGGCGCGCTGGCTCTGGGTGAGTTCAGCTGGAAAGCCGAGAACACACTCAACCGCGTGCTCGACAAGACTATTACTGTGGGCCCAGCCGTGGTCGCGCTGGTCGAAAATGTCGTTGGCGTGCTGCCCGAATTGCTGACCGCCTTACGCGGCGATGGTGCGCCGAAAACCGACATTGGCGCCATCATGATCGTCGCCGATCAGGTTGCCGCCGGCGAAGAAGCCTATGTGCGCAGCGGCGCACCCCAGCGCATGAAAAAGGTCAGGCGCCTGGTCAAGCGCATGGTGCCGGTTATCGACGAATTCGTGGCGGACAGCGAATCGGTGCCGCTTGCCGATACCGATGTGGTGCTCGGCAGCAGTGGCACTATCACCTCGCCCTTGCTCGTGGCCGAACCGGTCGAATTGGATAGTTCGCTCGACATTGAAAATGCATTCGCTGCATCCGACGAACAGGTTGCAGCCCACGCTGGCGGCGATCCCGATTCGCTGGCGGCCCTTGCCGAAGGACCCTTGCCGAACATCGATCCAGTATTGTTCGAGATCCTCAAGAGCGAAGTGGCCAGCCACCTCGGCGTGATCGACGTTTACCTGGGCGACTTGAGTGCAAACCCGTCGCTTGCGGCCAGCGAGCCGCTGCTGCGCGCGGTGCACACGCTCAATGGCGCCATCGCGATGGTGGACATTCCCGTCATCACCCATGTGTTGGCGCCACTGGAAAGTTATATCAAGCGTTTGCGCGCCGGTCGCCAGGCCCCCGATGTTGCCGGAGCGCAGGCGCTGTCGGACGCTGTGGCGTTGATTCGCGTTGCCATCCTCGCACTGGAAAGCGACAGTGCGAACCTGCCCAATTCCGACGAACTGGCTGCGCGTATCGCGGAGGTTCGCGACACCCTGCCCGAACCGGACATGATGCATCCGTTGTTTTCTGTGTCTGCCGAAGACGAAGCCGCGCTTGCGATCGAAGACGCGGGCGAAGAAATCCAATTGCAATCGCCAACCTTGCACGATAGCAGCCTCACGCCGGTTGCAGACGAGGTCAGGATTGGCGAAGACGACGACGTCTTGCCTGTCGACATTGAAGCGATTGAATTGGCGTCGCCCACGTCGCATGACGGGCAAGGCCAGACTGCCGAGACTGAGGTTGCGGAAGACGATCTCACGGCGGCATGGTTGCGCGACTTCGAGCAACAGGAGCACGCTGAACCGGCTGCCAGCGAAGCGCTGCCGGTACCGACCGACGAAACCGCGCAGTTGCCGCCGGCAAGCGAATCCGCCGATGCAGACGACATCGCCCAGCCGGAAACCGAATTGCTTTCGTTCGACGATCTCGCCGAAGCCGAATCGGTAGTCGCGGCGCAAATCAACAACGAAACCGTTTCATCGAACGCATCCGAGCCGGTTGCGGACGACGAGCTGGTGATGAACGATGCGGAGAGCGACTCCGAATTTGCCGCCATGCCGGAGTTTGTCGCCGATGAAGTGGTTGCCGTACCGCGGGCGAGCGTGCTCGAGATGGCAACCCTGCCGCCGATTCAGGATGACCCGCAGCCCGACGGCACGCTCGAATTGCCGGATCTTGATGAAGACCTGCTCGAAATATTCGTGCAGGAAGGAGCAGACATTCTCGACAATTCCGACTCGTTGATGGCGAAATTGCGCGAAGCGCCGCATGATCGCAACCTGGTCAGCGGCCTGCAACGCGACCTGCACACACTCAAGGGCGGCGCACGCATGGCCGGTCTGGCGCCGATCGGCGATCTGAGCCACGCCATGGAATCGCTGTTCGAGGCACTCAGCGAAAATCGCCGCATGATGGACGGCAATACCATCGAATCGCTGGAGCGAGGGTTCGACCGCTTGCACGGGCTGGTGCAGCGCGTGGCCCATCGCCAGTCGATCGCCATGCCGCAACATGCCATCGCACGCTTCGAAGGTCTGGTGGCGGGTGACTTGCCGGCGGATGAAGTCGCGTCGCTGCATGAAATCAACATCGCGCCAGTTGCGTTTGAACCCGCCGCCGTCGTCAGCGAAGCGGAAACGCCCGCAGAAAAACCCGTGCGCCATGTTCCGCGTCCGCCGCGCCTGCCGGTCATGGAAGAAGAACAGCCGCAGATGCGCGCGCCGCAGGAGATGATCCGGGTGCGTTCGGACCTGCTCGACTCGCTGGTCAACTACGCAGGCGAAGTCTCGATTTACCGCTCGCGTCTGGAACAGCAGATATCCACATTCCGCTTCAACCTGGTCGAATTTGAGACCACGGTCAGTCGTTTGCGCGAGCAGTTGCGCAAGCTCGAACTTGAAACCGAAGCGCAGATCCTGTCGCGTTACCAGCGCGAAGCCGAATCCGGTGAATCCTCGTTCGATCCGCTGGAACTGGATCGCTTCAGTCAATTGCAGCAGCTCTCGCGCGCACTGGCCGAGTCGGTATCCGATTTGGTGTCGATTCAGGGGTTGCTTGACGATCTGACCCGTCAGTCCGAAACGTTGTTGTTGCAGCAATCACGCGTTAGTTCGGATTTGCAGGAAGGCCTCATGCGCACACGCATGGTGCCGTTCGATTCGCTGGTACCGTCATTGCGGCGCACCGTGCGCCAGGCGGCGCAGGAAGTCGGCAAGCGCGCGCAGCTCAAGGTCGAAGGCGCGCAGGGCGAAATGGATCGCAACCTGCTCGAGCGCATGAAAGCGCCATTCGAGCACATGCTGCGCAACGCGATGGCTCACGGCATCGAGAACCCGGACGAGCGCCTGGCCGCGCACAAGCCTGGCGAGGGCACGGTCACGATCCAGGTCAGTCGCGAGGCGACAGAAGTCGTGTTGCGCGTGTCCGACGACGGCCGAGGAATGGATCGCGATGCGATCCGGCACAAGGCGATCGAACGCGGCCTGCTCAAGCCCGACGCGCAATTGTCCGATCGCGATCTGTACGGATTCATCCTCGAGACCGGTTTCTCCACGGTCGAACACGTGACCCAGTTGGCCGGCCGCGGTGTCGGCATGGACGTAGTACACAACGAGATCAAGCAGCTCGGTGGTTCGCTGGCGATCGAATCCAAGCGCGGCAGCGGCAGCACGTTCATTATCCGGCTGCCGTTCACCCTGGCTGTCACGCAGGCGATTTTGTTGCGTCTTGGCGAAGCGACGTATGCCGCTCCGATGTCTTCGGTGCAAGGTGTGGTGCGTATTGCGCGCGACGACCTGGAACGGCGCATGAACCAGCCGAATCCGAGCTACACCTACGCTGGCGAAGAATATCTGATCTACGAGATGTCGCAGTTGCTCGGCCTGCCGCCCACGCGCATCAGCGATGAAGCACAGTTGCCGTTGCTGATGACCCGCACCGGCGATCAACGCGCTGCGGTGCGTATCGATGCAGTGGTCGGATCGCGTGAAATCGTGGTCAAGTCGGTGGGCCCGCAAATAAGTTCCGTGCCCGGCATATTCGGCGCTACCATCATGGGCGATGGCTCGGTGGTGATGATTCTCGATCTGGCTCCGCTGGTACGCCGCGTCGCAGCACTGCGCGAGCGTGTGGAAGCCGGCGAAGTGGTTGCCGCACCAGTAATGCCGGCGCCAGCGCCAATCGAAGAAACGCGCGCGCACCCGCTGATCATGGTGGTCGACGATTCAATTACCATGCGTAAGGTCACCACCCGCGTGCTTGAACGCAATGATATGGACGTTGTCACCGCTAAGGATGGCCTCGATGCTGTCGAGAAGTTGCAGGACAAGGTTCCCGACCTCGTTCTGCTCGACGTCGAAATGCCGCGCATGGACGGTTACGAGCTGGCAACATACATGAAGAACGATCAACGCCTGAAGATGGTGCCGATCATCATGATCACTTCGCGTACCGGTGAGAAGCATCGTCAGCGCGCGCTGGAAATCGGGGTCGAGCGGTATCTTGGTAAGCCGTACCAGGAATCTGACTTGTTGCACAACGTGCAGGAAATCTTGAGGTTGAGTCGTGCCTGAAGCCCGCAGCCCGTTAGCCGTAGCGCTGTTATATCCATCGTCGCAGCTCGGTGGACCGATGCGCGATGCCCTGCGTGAGCTCGGCGCGTCGGTCGTTTACGAGGCGATGGCGGCGGACATCGATCGCGATGCGCTCGAAGGTTCCGGCGCGCGCGTGGTAATCGTGAATCTTGGCGCCGACAGCGACGACTACATCGATCAGCTGTACGACGTTCTGGATGCTGGCGACTACCACGTCGTGTTCAACGAAGCCCAGGTTTCCGACCAACTGTCTGGATGGGACCATGCGCGCTGGGCGCGCAATCTGGCTGCGAAAATCATGAGCCAGCCGGATATCGCCGAACCGCCGCGTCCGCCGGGCTCCGTGCCGGTGCCAACGCCGGTGCAAACCTCTGCGTCGAATGTGCCGACGGCGGAAAAGCCCGGCCCGGCACCGAAGCAAGTGTCCGCGCTGACATACAACGTAGACGCGTCGGCAACCACTGACGCCGTCAGCGCAGCGGCGCCTGAAAAACCATCGACGATGGACGCACCGACAGTTGTATTGCAAGTGCCCGAACAATTCAGGACTCCGCCGAGCGCCGACGATGGTGGCATGGATATCTCGGAATTGGAGCAATTCAGCGCATTGAGCATGCCCGACGCGGATTCGCCCGCAGCGCTGGACACCGCGGTAACGACGCTGCCCAGCGTAGAGCCGGTTGAGATATCTGCGGATACGGATACGAGCTTTGCGGCGGAACTCGATGCGTTGTTTGCATCGGCGGACAGTACCCCTGCACCAGTTGAACCAACGCCAATGGATTTCGCCGACGTTGCGAAGATGCAAAACGAATCAACGGAATTGGAACTGGATATCGACCTGCCACCAGAGTTCAATCTGGCAGACATTCCCGGAGGCGAAGACACAACCTCGATACCGAAAGCCAACGCCGAGACCAAAATCACTGAACATGACGAAGCGATCAGCTTCAGCATGCCGGAGGGATCCGGGCACGCTGAAGAGATCAGCTTCACCATGCCAGAGGAATCCGAGCACGACGAAGGGATCAGCTTCACCATGCCGGAGGAATCCGAGCCGGCGCAATCGCACGAGTTTGACGCAAACGCGGCAGCCGAAGAATTGAGCATCGATTTTCCGGCAATTTTCGATCAGTTCGATGTGTCGGCTGCCGAAATTCCCGTCGCCAGCGACAATACCTTCAAGCCTGCCACAAGACCCGACGAAAAAGCCGACATTGCGAAGGCCGTAATACCTGCGGAATGGAATCTCGAACCGCTCCACGATGAGGTGCCTGCCGCCTCGGAAAGTAGCGCGAAGCCGGAGGATTTCGGTATCGAAAAAGTCAGCGCTCAAGATTTTCTGGCGCCCGAGGTGGAGGAACCTTCACAGCAGCAAAGTGTCAACACGCCCGTCAGTGACGGACTGTCTCTGGAATTGATGCCGATGGAAGACGCGATCGCGCCGCCGTCGAATTATTCCCACGAAAACTGGCTGGACGAAGGTCGTCCCGCGCAGAAGCTCAAGACGGGAGATACGAACATCCAACGCGTCGTCGTGCTCGGCGCGTCGATCGGCGGCCCGGAAGCGGTACGCGATTTTCTCACCCCGCTACCGGCCGGATTCCCGGTATTGTTCATTGTGGCGCAACATATGGGCGAGGAATTTCTGCAGTTGATGGCTGCGCAATTGCGCCGCTCGATCACGTTGACGGTACGCGAACCGACCCATGGCGAACAGGTCGGCAACGGCGAAGTATTGATCGTGCCAACCACGCATCGGTTGAAAGTAAATGTCGATGGCGTCGTCACGCTGGAGCACCTGCCGGAAAAAATGCCCTACAGCCCGTCGATCGACCAGGTGTTGCGCGACATGGCCGAGCGTTTTGGCAACAAATCCAGCGCCATCATTTTCTCCGGCATGGCGCACGATGCGATTGAAGGCAGCCGGCACATGAAATCCAAAGGCGGCACGATCTGGGCCCAGCAGCCGGAATCGTGCGTCGTCAGTTCGATGGTCGACGGCGTGCGTGCAGCGGGCCTGGTCGAATTTACCGGTACACCGGCGCAGCTTGCCGAGAAGATGATTGCCGAATACGGCGTGAAATAAATCCGCGCACCCCGGTGGGTGCAACGCACAAGGATACGAACATGGCAGAGTCGGTCATTCATGAAATTCGCGGGCTGATGATTCCCGTGACGGGCGGTCGCGTGCTGCTACCCAACGCCACCGTCGCCGAGGTAATCACGTATTCCATCCCGGAAAAAATCCCCGACGCGCCGGAGTGGATTCTCGGCCGACTCTCCTGGCGCGGTTGGCGCCTGCCGCTTTTCTCGTTTGCGATGCTTGCCGGCACCGCGCAAAAGGAAAGCTACAGCAACGCCAAAGTAGCCGTACTCAAGGCGCTAGGCGGCAACAGCAAATTGCCCTTCATGGCGCTACTCGCGCAAGGATTTCCGCGCCTGACCACGATCACGCCAGATTTGCTGATTCCCACCGGCGACGAAAACGAGCATCCACCTGGCGTGCACGCACAGGTACTCGTGCGCGACGACCAGGCCGTGATTCCCGACTTGGGGCATATCGAGAAGTTGATTAGTGAGGCGATTGCGGCGTAACGACTGTCCGGCTGGCGCGGGGTTTTTGATTGCAAAGCACCCAGTAGTAGACCGATGGTCGTTTTCGAAACTGCTGCCTTGCTCTGTGTTGGTACGCCCCTTGTCACGTTCGCATCCCTCGCGTTCGCGCTTGGCGGTTTCACTATTTCGTCTCACTGGCGCATGGTGTTTTTGCAGACGCTGGCAGTTGCGGGCGTCGCATTCTTGTTGATGTCTGTTCTTGGTTTGCGCAAAATCAGCACGACGCTGAGCGTCACACAACGCTAACGACAACCCATTCTACAACGCGGAAAGTTACCCGCTCGACGCAGTCGAACGGCAGCTCTGCCCTTGCCAAAGATCAGACGGCAGAAGCTAAAGATCCCCGTGCAGCGCCTGCAACGCCGCGAGCGCCGCGATGCCGGCGGTTTCGGTGCGCAGGATGCGAGGTCCCAGGCGCAGGCCGCGAAAATTGGCCTGATCGAACAGCGCGATATCCTGTTCGGAAAACCCTCCTTCGGGTCCGACCGCCAAAATCGTGCCGTCAGCAAGCGCCGAAAGTTGGCGAACTTGCAGCGTGCCTTGCGGTAGCAGCGCCAAGCGCAGCGTGCCGTCGTCGTCGAGCGTTTCCAGCCAGCGATCAAGGCGCAGCGGAGCATCCATTGTCGGCAGGTAATTGCGCCCGCATTGTTCGCAGGCGCTGGCGATGACGTATTTCCAGTGCGCCAGGCGACGCTGCGCGCGTTCGTCGTCGAGTTTCACTTCGGTGCGCTGGGTGATCAGTGGCACGATGTGGCTGACGCCGAGTTCCGTAGCTTTTTGCAGGATCCAGTCCATCTTTTCTCCGCGTGCAACGCTTTGCGCAAGGGTGAGTCGCAACGGTGATTCACAGTGCACATCGCGCATAGCAATGATTTGCGCGGTCACGGCGCGCTTGGCGACAGTTGTCAGTTGCGCGTCGTATTCGCGACTGTCGCCATTGAACAGAACCAGCGCTGCCCCGCGTTCCAGGCGCAGCACGCGCGCGACATGTTCGCCGGCCTGTTCGGGCAACAATACGGTCATGCCAGGCTGGAGCAAGGATTCGACGTGGATACGGGGAGTTCGCATGGCATGTGCTCAGGCGATCGCGCGTTGAATGCCTGCAATCGCGGTATCGACCATCAGATCGATTTCAGTTTTGCTGACCACATAAGGCGGCATGAAGTAAACGACATCGCCAAGCGGACGCAACAAGACGCCACAATCCAGTGCATGCAGGTACACACGCAAACCGCGTCGCTCAGCAGCCGGAAACGGCACGCACGAGGCCTTGTCGCGGACGAGCTCCACGGCCGCAATCATGCCGGTCTGACGTACGTCGGCGACATGCGGATGGTCATTAAGTGGCGCGAGGCGACTTTGCAGGTGAGCAGCCAACTCGCGGTTGCGCGGCAATACCGGATCGTCGCGAAAAATGGACAGCGTGGCCAGTGCGGCGCGGCAGGCCAACGGATTGCCGGTGTAGCTGTGCGAATGCAGGAAGGCTTTTCCACTCGAATATTCTGCATAGAACGCGTCGTAAACTGCACTGGTTGTCAACACGGCGGACAAGGGCATGAAGCCACCGGTCAAGCCTTTCGACAGGCACATGAAATCCGGTGTGATACCGGCCTGTTCGCAGGCGAACAAGGTGCCGGTGCGACCAAAGCCAACGGCGATTTCGTCGGCAATCAGGTGGACGTCGAATTCGTCGCACAGTTCGCGCAATCCTGAAAGGTAGACGGGGTGATACATGCGCATGCCGCCAGCGCATTGCACCAGCGGTTCGACGATCACCGCGCACACTTGCGCAGCGTGGCGTTCAAGCGTGGCACGCATGTCGGCAAGTCTTGAGCGTGAATACGATTCCCAGGATTGCCCCTGCTCGCGGTCGAAGCAGTCCGGCGATGCGACAAAAATCGGATCGAGCAACAAAGGTGCGTAAGTCGCGCGATAAAGCGGAATGTCGGTGACCGAAAGCGCGCCCAGGGTTTCGCCGTGATAGCTGCCGGTCAAGGCGATGAAACGCGTCTTGCCCGACTTTCCGGCATTACGCCAATAATGAAAGCTCATTTTCAGCGCGACTTCGACGGCGCTGGAGCCATTGTCGGCATAGAACACTCGCGCCAGGCCCGGCGGCGTCACGCGCAGCAGTTCTTCAGCCAGCTCGATCGCGGGTTCGTGGCTGAATCCGGCAAAAATCACGTGTTCAAGCCGATCAAGCTGATCCTTCACCGCAGCGCCGATGCGCGCATTGGCGTGTCCGAAGATATTGGTCCACCACGAGCTGACCGCATCCAGATAACGCTTGCCGTTGTGATCGACCAGCCATGCGCCTTCGCCGCGCGCGACAGGAATCAGCGGTACGCGCTCATGGTCATGCATCTGCGTGCAGGGATGCCATAACGTGGCCAAGTCGCGTGCGCGCAGGGCGGCATTGCGATCGATCAGGGATTGCGTATCCATTTTGCTATGATCGACGCCATTGCCATTCAGCACAAGGCGCAAGTCATGTTCAACACACTACGAACGCAGTCTTTCGGACTACAACCACCAATCTCAAGCCCCGGCATCGCCATCAGTCCGAACGCGAAACCACCGGCGGCGCGCGGATTCACCTTGATCGAAATCCTAGTGGTCGTGGTCATCCTAGGTATCCTCGCCGCGATCGTCGTGCCGAAGGTGATGGAGCATCCGGGTGAAGCTCGACAGGTACGCGCCAAGCAGGATGTCCAGGCAATCGTGACGGCCTTGAATACCTATAAACTCGACAACTTCACCTACCCCGGCACCGAACAAGGCATCGATGCCTTGGTCCACAAACCCAGCGGCACGCCGGACGCGCCGAACTGGCATGGCTATCTGGACAAGCTGCCGAAAGACCCATGGGGGCGGCCGTACATGTATCTGCATCCGGGCGCGCATGGCGATATCGACGTGTTTAGTTACGGTGCCGATGGCAAGCCCGGCGGCGAGGGCGAGGACAAGGATGTGGGTAACTGGGATTAGAGCCGTGAGACGGAAGACGTGAGACGGAAAGCGAAATACGTGAGACGTGCGACGTGAGCGGGAAAAAGCATAGAGGCTTCGTGATTCACGCGCAGGCGGGAATCCAGTTCTTTCCTTCTACTTTTGCACCTTGGAAGTCAGAGCAAGAACTGGATTCCAGCCTGCGCGTGAATGACGAGCTTTTGCATGGTCCGAATCCCCATTCCCGAATCCCCATTCGCGGCCCTCAAGTACCCAATCCCCAATCCCGACTCCAAACCGGCTTCACCCTGATCGAAATCCTCGTCGTCGTAGTGATTCTCGCCGTACTCGCCGGCGCACTGACGCTTGCAATCGGCGGTGTTGGTGGCGCACGCCAGCTCGCGCATGAAGCCGCGCGCGCGCAAGCCTTGATCGGTTATGCGTGTGAACAGGCGGAATTGACCGGGCGCGAAATTGGCTTGAGCGTGAATACCAAAGGCTACCGTTTCAGCCGCCTGGATCGCGGCAACTGGTTGCCGATCGGGGCAGACGAATTGCGTCCGCGCGACTGGTTACCGAGCACGACGGTGCAGCTTGAGCGCGACGGTCATCGGGTCGACATTGCCAGCGCGTTTCCCGAAAAGCCGCAACTCGTTTGCTTTTCCTCGGGTGAGCTGACCGCATTCCGTTTGCAGTTGCAGTTGCCCGACATAGCCGACCGTTACCGCATCGAAGGTCAGCCCGATGGCAACGTCACACTCGCGCAGGTCGATGCGAATGCACGTTGACGCTTTCCCATTGCAACATGTTGCGTGCGCCCGGCAACGCGGCTTCACCTTGCTCGAGGTTTTGATTGCGTTGTTGGTGCTGGCGGTGGCTCTGCTGGCCTTGTCACGTACGGCTGCCAACCAGGTCAACAACTTTGGTGCATTGCGCGAGCGCACGGTGGCGGGTTGGTTGGCAACCGATGTGCTCACGCAAACGCGCCTGAATACGCCATTTCCGCCAGCGGGGAAAAGCGATGGCCAACGCCGTTTTGGTGGTCGCGACTGGCATTGGGAATTGATCGTTCAGACCACGCCGGTCGATACGTTACGCAGACTCGACGTGCGCGTGTATGCGGGAACCGACCGCAGCGCGCCGCTGGCGGAGCTGACCGGATTCAGCGGCACGGATTTGCAACCGTGAAGTCGCGAATCAAAAATGCTCAATGCGCGCGACTTAATGCAAGCCGCGCAATCGCGCCCCAAGCCTCCGATTGCCGATTCCACGCTCCCGAATCCAGAATCACGAATTCCCAACCCCGGTTCAAAGGCTTCAGTCTGATCGAGCTCTTGGTAGCGATGGCGGTGTTCGCGATCATGGCCGCGCTGGCCTACGGCGGCTTGAATTCCATCGCGCGCACGCGCACGGAATTGGCCAAGCAGGAAGATGCGTTCCGCGACCTGATGCGGGCAGTCGGATCGTTCGATGGCGACCTGCGCGAAACCGTGGCGCGGCCAATTCGCGGCAGTGCGGGGCTACGAACGCGACGCTGATTCGCTGAAACGCGGCCGCTACGCGGTCCTGGATCGTGCGCCGAATAGCGCGCCGCAGATCGTTGACCTGCACGTGAAGACTCAAGAGCTGCGGCTACGCTATCTGGATCCCCAATCAGGCCGCTGGCTGGATGCGTGGCCGCCACCGCTTGCGACCGATGCGACGGTGCTGCCACGCGCGGTGCAGTGGCAGTTGCGCACCCACGACTATGGCGAGATTACGCAAACCATCGAACTGGTTTCGGCGTGGCCCAAGGACGCTGCTGGTGCGCAGCAATCCAACAAGTCGCCGCCATGATGCGCGGCAATTCAAGCCAACGCGGTGTCGCGCTGATCGTCGCCTTGCTGGTCGTGGCACTGGCTACGGTGTTGATCGCTGGCTTGCTCGATCGCGGCGAATTGACTGCCGCGCGTACGCGTAACCAATTGCGTGCCGAACAGGCGCGTGCGTACTCATTGGGATTGGAGGCGTACGCGGCAAAGGTGCTCAGTCGCGATGCCGAAAATGGCAAGACGGACGCGGCCGATGATATCTGGGCGTTGCCGCTGCCTCCGACGCCGGTGCCGGGTGGCGAGATCACGGCAACGATGGGCGATCTCAATGGTCGATTCAACCTGAATAATCTGGACCCAAAAAAAAGTAATCTGAATGCGGATGCTTGGAAGACCAAATTCAGCACGTTGTTGCGCGCGCTCAAACTCGATCCGACGTTGGCGCAAAATGTTGTTGCGTGGATGAGTGCGAACGCCTCGACCAACGGCACGAATGCCGACGATGCCTATTATCTTGGCCAATCCGTGCCGTATCGTGCCGCGCATCGTGAATTCATGCATGTGTCGGAATTGCGCCTCGTCAAAGGCGTCGACGGCGACGTCTACGCGGCGCTGGCGCCGTATGTCAGTGCGCTGCCGGCTGGAACAACGATCAACCTCAACACCGCCAGCGTACCGGTATTGATGACGATGAAACAATCGATGACCGAAGCCGAGGCGCAGCCAATCTGGCAGCAAGGGCACGCGAATTTCACGACCCCCCAGGAAGCGATCAAGGCGCAGCCTGCCTTGGGCGGGGTGATCGAATGCGAAGTCTGCTACTCGGTCCAGAGCAGCTATTTCCTTGCGCGCGGAGAAATCACCCTGGATGGTCTGCCATTCACGTTTTATAGCCTGATCGAGCGCCGCATTGAATCACCCGGCGGCATACGCGTGCTCCAACGCAGCAGCGGCGCCGACGATTGATGCCAGATCACCCCGACATCGTTAAACTGGCTTGATGACTACGACAACGACAACGATGCGAATCCTGCTTGCCGCGCTGCTGGGCGCCGCCACTTCCCTTTCCGGATGCACGCAAGCGCCGGTGCGCAAAACGTTGCTCGTTCCAGTCGATGCCGAAAAGGCCACGGCGAACTATCTCACCTCGATCCAGAACGATCCCCCACTGCTGCAGGCGTTCATGCGCGGTCTGCCCAAAGGCGCGGATCTGCACAATCATTTGTCCGGCGCCGTCTATGCCGAGCACTATCTGCAATGGGCGGCGGACGATGGCAAGTGCATCGATCGCACCACCCTGGACGCCGTGCTGCCGCCCTGCGATGCAGCGAACGGCAGGCCGCCGGCAGCCGATGCGATGCACGATACGCTGCTGCATCGCCAGATCATCGATGCGTGGTCGATGCGCGATTTCGTCGCCTCAAATGGGAATTCAGGCCACGATCATTTCTTCGATACATTCGTGAAATTCCACCACGCCACGCAAGGACATCGCGGCGACATGCTCGCGCTGGCAATGCACGACGCCGCACAACAGCGCATCTCCTATCTGGAATTGATGGATACGCTGGCGCAGGGCTCACTTCGCAAGCTGGCGAACGACACAGGCTGGAATCCGGATTTCAAGCAAATGCGCGACCACCTCGAACCCGGGATGCCGCAGGTCTTGCGTGCGGCGAGTGCCGAGATGGATCGCGCGCAGCAACGGATGCGCGCCGATCTGCATTGCGCAACAGCGCAGGCCGATGCCGGCTGCGAAGTGCAAGTGCGTTACCTCTATCAAGTGTTGCGCGGTATGCCGCCCCAGGAAGTTTTTTCGCAAATGCTCGCAGGTTTCGAGCTGGCCGGCCACGAGCCACGCGTGGTCGGCCTGAATATGGTCATGGCTGAAGACGGCCATACGGCGATGCAGGATTTCAACTTGCACATGGCCATGCTCGATTATTTGCACGGCATCTATCCACAGGTGCAAATTTCATTGCACGCTGGCGAATTGTCAGCGGCCATGGTGCCGCCGGATGGCTTGCGCTTTCATATCCGCGCGTCGATCGAGCACGGCCATGCCCAGCGCATTGGGCATGGCGTGGATATCATGCATGAAGATCGCCCGTTCGAGCTGCTGCGTGAAATGGCGCAGAAGAATATCCTGGTGGAGATTTGCCTCACCAGCAACAAGACCATTCTCGGCATTACCGGTGCGGACCACCCGCTGCCGGTGTACCTGCAAGCGCATGTGCCGGTGGCGCTGGCGACGGACGATGCCGGGGTTTCGCGCTCAACGCTGTCGCGTGAGTTCGTCGAAGCTGAACTGCAATTCCATTTGCCCTATCGCACGTTGAAAACCATGGTACGCAACAGCCTTGCACACGCGTTTGTGCAAGGTGCGGATTTGTGGATCGCGCCCAAGGAACTTCGCCCGGTCGCGGCCTGCGCGAAAGATCGGGTCGGTGCGAAAAGCCCAACGCAAACCTGTGCGGATTTCCTGGTGCACAGCGAAAAAGCCCATCTGGAGTGGCAGCTCGAAGCGGGGCTGACCGAGTTCGAAGCGCAAATCGCGCGGCGATGATGCGCTGCTACAATGCCTGCAGTTCCCTGTTGCCGATGCCATGTCCGAACGTCTGCTGATCCGCCTGCAAGCTGATGGCCGGTTGTCCTGGTTGACCCAGGATGCATCCGGTCGTGCGCTCGCCGGCACGACATCCGGCGCGCCGGCGGCGCAAGCCGTGACACGCGCGCAACGCATCGTCGTACTGGTTCCCGCCGAGGATGTGTTGCTGCTGGAAACGCCGCGCATCGCCGGCGGCAGCAGCCAGTTCCGAAAGGCCGTGCCATTTGCGCTGGAGGACCAGCTTGCCGGCTCGGTTGAGGATTTGCATTTCGCCATTCCAGAACGCACAAGTGGCGATCGCGTTCCGGTTGCCGTTGTCGCACGCGCGACAGTGAGCGACTGGATCGACCAGCTTGCCAGCGAAGGCATTCGCGCCGACGCGATGTTCGCCGAGACCCAGGCTTTGCCGTGTGAAACCGACGGTGCTTGTTTGCTTGTCGAGGGTGAGCGCGCCTTATGGCGATTTGCAGCCGCGCAGGCTGGCGCCTGCGAAGTGAACGCGTTGCCGGATTGGTTGCCCGTGATCGCTGGCGGCGAGGACAAACCGCGTGCGTTGATCGTGCATGATTTCCGCGATGCGCCTGCCCTGGAATTGCCGATTCAACCACTGCGTTACCACCGCAACCAACATGACGCGCTCGCTTTTCTTGCCACGCAGTTGGCCACGGAACCCGCATTGAACCTGCTGCAAGGCGCATTCGCTCCGGCGCATCGACAGGCGCCAGCGAAGCGCTTGTGGCGCAATGCAGGCGCGCTCACGGCTGCCGCGATAATTTTGTTATTTGTATACTATGGCGCTGATTGCTGGCGTCTTTCGCGCCAGTCGGCGAGTCTGGATGCGGCCGCACATTCGATTCTGCACAGCACGTTTCCAAGCATGGACAAGGTCCCCGGCGATCCGCGCCAGCTCATGCAAAGCGCCATGCGCGGGCTGAATGCAGGCTCCGATAGCGGCGGCCTGCTGCCATTATTGACGCGTATCGCGCCAATCCTCGGCAGCACCACGCGCATCTCGCTCACCGGAATGGAATTCCACAACGACACGCTTGAACTGGCGATGCGCGCGCCTGACGTGCAGACGCTTGATCGCATGCGCGAGGGCCTGAACAATTTGCCTGGGCTCGGCGTCGAGCTCACCGCCGTCAATAGCGGTGCTGAAGGCATCGACGGGCGTATGCGCATCAATCGGAGCAAGCCATGATCGCCGCATGGTGGGCCGGTTTGCAGCCGCGCGAACGGCACGTGCTGGCGATTGGTGCGATCGTTGTGGCATTGCTGCTGGGCTGGGCTTTGCTGTGGTACCCACTGGCACATGCGCGGCAGGAATTGAGCGCACGCGTGGCGCGCGAAAACGCCGACCTGAACTGGATGCGTCAGGCGCAGGCTCAGGCGCAGATGCTGCATGCACAAGGCACTCGCGGGCAAGTCAATCGGCAGGGCAAATCGTTGCTGGCCCTGGCCGATGCCAGCGCGCGCAACGCCGGATTGGCCAGCGCGCTCAAGCGCGTCGAGCCCACCGGCAACGACAATGTCCGCGTCACCTTCGACGTGGCTGATTTCGATGCGCTGATGAATTGGCTGGATGCGCTCGGCCGCGATTACGGCGTCCAGGTAACTGATTTGTCCGCCGATAAAGTCGAAGGATTGGGCTTGGTCAATGCGCGCGTGACGTTGCGGGATAGTGCGCGATAGCTGGGAATCGGGAGAAAGACATGTTGCGACATCAAACAGTTCGTCATTCCCGCGCAGTCGGGAGGCGCTCTACAACAGCCGGAGGGCTGGTTATCAGTGTCTTTGCTTAGCTCTGTCGGCAAGGCAAAAGAGCCAGGTCACTGAATTCCCGCCAAGAGCATCCGCGGATGACGAATTTTTTGCGCGCACACCACTTATCGCTCAACACAAAACTTCTATGAAACTCTTACGCAAACTCATCCTGATTCTCATCGTCCTCGCGGTCGTCGCGGTCATTGTCGCGGCTACGCTGCCGGCCAGTTTCGCCTATCGATGGGTCGCCGGTCGCATGGGCGTGGTGCGCTTGCAGGGAATCAGTGGCACGCTTTGGAACGGCCACGCCGACGTGGTGCAGGCGTTCGGGCAGAATATTGGCGCCGCGGATTGGCGCGTCGATATCGGGCCGTTGCTGAGTCGTGTCGTGCGCGCGCATCTGCAATTGAATGGCGCGCAGCTGAAAGCCAACGGTGTTCTCGAGCGCAATGTCGATGGCAGTATCGAGATTCGCGATGCGAAGTTTACGATGCCGGCAAGCATGCTCGCGCCCGCGGTGGATATTCCTACGCTGAGCCTGCTCGGCGATATCGATGGCACCATTGTCCATGCGCGCTTGCAAACTGCGTGGGTGGATCAAGCCAATGGTAGCGCGACGTGGCATAACGTCGCTGTCGCCGGCGCAGCGCAGGCGCAACTCGGCGATATTCAGGCCAGCTTTGCATCAACCGACGATGCGGCCATCGCTGGGACAGTTCACGACATGGGCGGGCCACTGCGCGTAGAGGGAACTTTCAAGGTGGACGCCGGCAAGTTCGATGCCGACGCCACGCTGGCCGCGCGCGACGGTAATCCGCAAGTCGTCGATGCATTGCGATACATCGGTGAACCACAGGCCGACGGCAGTTCGCATCTGATCATCCACGGGCAATTGTTCAAGCTGTTTTGATGGATGCTGCACTGTCCACGTTTCTCGATCATGCGCTCGGCGTTGCGCGCGAAGCCGCAGCTGCTGCTGCGCAGGTGATTCTCCGGCATTACGAACGTGGCGTCGCCGTCGAGATCAAGGCTGATCAAACTCCGGTTACCGTGGCAGATCGCGAGGCTGAGACCACGATCAAGGCGATACTCAAGCGCGCATTTCCCGAGCATGCGTTCTACGGTGAAGAACACGGGCGTGAAGGCGATGGCGATTACCTGTGGCTGATCGATCCGATCGATGGCACGAAAGCCTTCGTGCGCGGCTATTCGATGTTTTCCACGCAAATTGCGCTAATGCATCGCGGCGAGTTGCTGCTCGGCGTATCCAGCGCGCCGGTGTACGGTGAAATTGCGTGGGCACGACGCGGCGGTGGTGCGTATCTGAATGGCGTCGTGATTCACGTCGCAGACACGCAGCAATTCAATGCTGGCACTGCGATTTCCATCGGCAATGTCAAGACATTGACGCGCAATCCGGCACATTGGAACGCACTCGGCGAATTGATCCAGCGCAGCGGGCGTATCCGCGGCTACGGCGACTTCCTGCACTACCACCTGCTCGCGCGTGGTTGCATTGATCTGGTGATCGAATCCGACGTCAACATTCTCGATATCGCCGCGCTCGCAGTGATCGTGCGGGAGGCGGGCGGTACGTTTAGCGACCTGGCGGGGAATGCGCTGTCGCTGGATACCACCAGTGTCCTTGCGGGGACGCCGGCGTTGCATGCGCAGGCCCTGGGGTTGGGGTTGGGACCCACCTAACGGTTGGCGATTTCACCGGGTCTTCGGCTCGGGAACTCACGTCTCGCCATTCCTGCGCAGGCAGAAATTCAGCGCCCTACGCTCGTCATTCCTGCGGCAGCAGGAATCCGTGCTTTTGCTTGGTTTTCGTAGAGCAAAGCCTCTGGCTTCCTTCGGCGAGTGCGTTACTCTCGAATGCTTGTGTAGGATGGGTATCGCTACGCTCCATTCATCCTACGTGCCGCGGAAACAGCGTAACGAAACACCGCGACGGCCGCGTCAGCAAAAACGCGCAAAACGTCCAAGCGAAGCGTGAAGCGTTACAATGTGCAGATGCGAAAACCTCCTATTATCCATTCCACGAAACCGGCCGAAGGCAGCCGTTTCCTGCAAGTTGAATTGCTGGATCTTGAGTTCTCCAATGGCGAACGTCGCATCTACGAACGCCTGAAAGGCTCGGGTCTTGGTGCCGTCATCATCGTGCCGATGCGCGATGACGAGACCGTATTGCTGGTGCGTGAGTACGGTGGCGGAATCGATCGTTACGAACTGGGCGTGCCGAAGGGACGACTGGATCGCGACGAAACGGTTGAGCAAGGCGCAAATCGCGAATTGAAGGAAGAAATCGGGTTTGGCGCTCGCGAGTTGCGTATTCTGACTACGCTGTCGTTGTCGCCGGCGTACATGACCAGCATGACGCACGTGGTGCTGGCGCGTGATCTGTATCCAGAGCGGCTGGTCGGTGACGAGCCCGAAGAACTTGATGTCGTGGAATGGAAAATGTCGAAATTGCACGAGCTCATCGCGCACCCAGAAGTCACTGAAGGCCGTTCGATTGCGGCGTTGTTCATTGCGCGCGAATACCTGGCCGGGCGGTTCAAACCCAAGTGTTGAAGGACTCGACTATTTCAATGAACGACGACTGCGAGGCTGCCGCCAGCGACGAATTGCTTGAACTGGCTCGCGGTTGTTGCGCGATCGCGCGCACGGCGGGAGCGGCAATCATGCGCGTGTACGCAGGCGAATTCACCGTGCAGCACAAGGCCGACGATTCGCCACTGACAGCCGCCGATCTTGCCGCGCATCGCGCAATCGTCGATGGGCTGCATGTGATCACGCCGCAGATCCCAGTGCTTTCTGAAGAAGCTTCCGAGCAGGCCGCATGGAGCGTGCGTCAACAACGCGCACGTTATTGGCTGGTCGATCCACTCGACGGGACCCGCGAATTCGTCAAACGAAATGGCGAATTCACCGTCAACATCGCGCTGATCCATGAGCACCAGCCGGTACTCGGCGTCGTGTTCGCGCCGGTATTGCAAGAAATGTACTGGGCGTGGCGTGGTGGTCACGCGTTCTACAGCGCTGGTGAACAAGGCGAAAAAGTGGATTTGCATACGCGCCGACGCGGCGATCCATTGCGAGTCGCAGGCAGTCGTTCGCATGCTGATCCACGCCTGGTTGCGGCACTTGAAAAGCTCGGCTCTTACGAGCTTCAACCACTGGGCTCTTCGCTGAAATTCTGTCGTGCGGCACGCGGAGAAGTGGATTTGTATATTCGTTACGGCCCCACCAGTGAGTGGGACACCGCCGCTGGGCAATGCGTCCTTGAACAGGCCGGTGGCGGTGTCACCGATATGTCCGGCGCGCGATTGCGATACAACACCAAGGAAAGCCTGCTCAATCCGAGCTTTCTCGCTTTCGGGGACACGAGCGTAGATTGGGCGGGGGAGATTTAGGACCGGGAATCGGGAATTGACGCTCGGGACGCGGGAATCGGGAATCGCAAACGCAAACGCAAAGGCAAAGGCAAAGGCACGTCATTCAAGCGGCTCTCAACAGCCGAAGGGCTGGTCAAGCTGGAATCCAGTTCTTTCTTTGCGCTTTTGTGGTGCCTATTCAGCGCACGAACTGGATTCCCGCCTGCGCGGGAATGACGAAGCGAAAGGTGGTTCGCAGCACAAGCCACCCGGCGTAGCCCACAGCCCTCCCACTCAGCCCCCAACCGACCATGGCCACCATCAACAACCTACTCCGCATCATGGCCTCGCTGCGCGAGCCGAACACCGGCTGCCCTTGGGACGCGCAGCAGACCTTCGCCAGCATCGCGCCGTACACCGTCGAGGAAGCCTATGAAGTGGCCGATGCAATCGATCGCAGCGACATGCAAGGTCTACGCGAGGAACTGGGGGATCTGCTGTTCCAGGTGGTGTTCCATGCACGCATGGCCGAAGAATCCGGGGCCTTCGCTTTCGATGACGTAGTCGATGCCATTTGCCGCAAGATGATCCGTCGACATCCGCACGTGTTTGCCGATGAAAAAGTGGAAAACGTGCAAGCGCAGTCCCAAGCCTGGGAAGAGCACAAGCGCCGTGAACGCGCACAACGCGGCGACGAGGACACCAGCCTGCTTGCGGGAATTTCACGCGGCCTGCCGGAATGGCAGCGTGCGCTCAAGCTGCAGAAGCGCGCCTCGATCATTGGCTTCGACTGGAGCGATCCCGGTCCGGTGCTCGACAAGCTCGCCGAGGAGATCGACGAAGTGCGCCACGAGCTTGCCACTGGTGCGGATCCCGCGCGCGTTGCGGATGAAATCGGCGATGTGCTGTTCGTTTGCGTGAATCTGGCGCGCGTGGCCAAGGTCGATTATTCGGCCGCCATGCGCGGAGCCAATGCCAAATTCGAGCGTCGTTTCCGGCGCATGGAAGCGCTTGCGGCAGCCGATGGCACTGCGCTGGATGGCAAATCGCTGGCCGAGCAGGATGCCTATTGGGATCGGGCCAAGGCTGACGACAAGGCGGGGCGGCTTAAACCCTGACGCGCGCTCGTGCATCTGATGGGTTGATCGTCCACGGGAGTCTGACATGCGTATTCTGATTTTTTCCGCCCTGGCTTTGTTTGTCGTCGCGGCCAACGCCAACGAGTGCAAATACAACGCAGAGCGCAAACTCGATATTGATCCGAAAGGCCTACAGGCGCTGGCGTTCGTGCTGGGCTCCAGCGATTTGAACGTGCAGGGTGTGCCCGGCCTGACTCAAATTGAAGTCATCGGCAAAGCCTGTGCGTCCGAGCAAGCCCGGCTTGCCGCTCTCACCCTCACGCAGCAGCGCGATGGTGATGTGGTTACGGTGACTCCGCATCAGGCCAGCGGGCAGAGCTTGGGCCTGTTCGGTTCCGATTACGCCTACGTCGATTTGAAGGTACGCGTGCCGACAACGCTGCCGATCCGGGTACAAACACATTCAGGCGACGCCATGATTGCCGATGTCGCGGCATTGGATTTCGATTCGCATTCCGGCGACCTGATCCTGAACCGTGCGAGCGGTGCGGTTGCATTGAGTCTGCATTCGGGCGACGTCAAGGCGCGCGATATTGGCCCCGTTGAGGTCCGCCGCTCCGGTTCAGGCGACGTGGATGCCAGCCGCGTTCACGGCGCGATCTTGGTAGGTCACGTCGGCTCAGGCGATTTGCAGTTCAACGATGTGGACCAAGGCGTGCATGTGGAATCGGTGGGTTCCGGCAACGTGACCGTTGATCGTGCCGGCGGCAATGTGATGATTGATGCGATCGGTTCCGGCGATATAACAGTCACTAATGTCGGCGGAGACTTCACGGTAAAGGCGGTCGGCAGCGGGGATATTCATCACCGCAACGTGAAGGGTAAAGTCGACGTGCCCAAGCGCGACGACGACTAAAAAAGCGGCGGGGCGTTGCCGGCCCGCCGCTACAGGGTGGCCCTGCACTCGCGCAGGGCCTCGGGGGTTTCAGCCGGGACTTTCAGCCTCGGTCTTGTTTGGGTTCGGCGCGGGCGAGGTTTTCGTCCAGGCTCTGGCGCAGCGTGGCAATGGCCGCGTCCGGATTGGTCGGCGCGCTCTGTAGCCGGGCCAGGCGCATGTAGAGGTAATTGCGCAGCTTCGGGTTGTGCGTCTTGGCCAACACGTCGCGATACAGTGCGGGCAACGCACTCGTTTTGCCACTCGCGCGATACAGGCGATCCATCGCACGCAAGTCGAAAATCGTGGCACGTACGGCCGGCGATCCATTCGCGCCACGATGGTGACGAGCATCCTGACGATGTGTCCAGTGGGCAGCGCCTGGGTCTTGGGTGTCGGTTTGGGCGTTGGCAGATTCGCGGCCTGTGGGCACGGCCTGAACAACGAATACCGTGGCGCACAGGCTCAATGTGCTGACAGCGAGCAGGATCAGTGTTTTGGATTGCATGGGAGTAGTTCTCTGGTCATTGCAACGATCCTCAACGCACGACGCGATGATCCGTTGACCTGCGCAGACCAATTCCTCGCGGGAGAATCGCCGCATGACGCCACGCTCATTTCTACTTGCCTTTCCCCCGTAAAGTGGGGGAAGCGAAGAAATTTTCTCGCGCGACTGGATGTTTGGGCGAAACGATCATCCGTCAAGTTTCAGCTATGCCCGGCCGCGGCTGATTGGTGCTGATCCTCAGTTCGTCAGTCCCGCTAAGAGCATGCGGGAATGACGAGAAATGATGGTTTCGTCGTTCTTCAAGTGCTCAGGTTCGACACTAATCAGGTGGCAGCATCAACAAGGCGGTAAAATCCCAGTCGGAATTTTTCCGGCAAACATTAGGGGCAAATCATGGCTTGGGCACATCTGGTGATCTTGGGTGCGTTGATTGAATACTTTGTGTTCGCGTGGCTGGTTGGAAGGGCGCGGGTGAAATACGGCGTGCATGCGCCGGCGACCAGCGGCAATGAAATCTTCGAACGCTACTTTCGTGTGCAGCAGAACACGCTTGAGTTGCTGATCCTGTTTGTGCCGGCGCTTTGGATCGCCTGCTCGTATTTCGATCCGCGCTGGGCGGCAGGTGTCGGCGTGTTCTATTTGATCGGTCGCATTCTCTACTTGCGCGGCTACGTGAGCGATCCCAAATCCCGCCATATCGGTTTCATGCTCAGCTTGGTGCCGATCGTTATCCTGATTTTGGGTGCAGTTTTCGGTGCCTTGCGCGCACTGGTTTCCGGCTGAGTCGGGTTTAGTCGTAGAAAATGAAAAACGCGGCGACGACGATCAGTGCGAATCCGACAATGTGATTCCACTTGATTGTCGTTCCCAGATAGCTGGCCGAAAACACCACGAACACGCACAGCGTGATGATTTCCTGGATTGTCTTGAGTTGCGCAGGGCTGTAGACCTGATAGCCGATGCGATTGCCCGGCACCTGTAGGCAGTATTCGAAGAATGCGATGCCCCAGCTCACGAAGATGACGATCCACAGTGGTCGATCGGTGAATTTGAGATGCCCGTACCAGGCGAACGTCATGAAGATGTTCGAGCCCAGCAAGAGCACGATGGGTGCGAGGTAAGCAAACATGGATAATCCCTGAGGTTTGGCGATGGTTGCCGCGGCCAGCGAAATTACGAATCGTTGTCCAGAAAACGCGATTCGTAAAGCAGGCTTTCGATGCGGGTTTCCTGGTCGGCAATGAACTCAAGGCCGAGATCGTCTGAGCCCACGCGCACGATTCGCGTATCGATGCTGATAACGGTTTCCTGATCGAAGATGAAGAACACCCGGCACAGTTCGGACGATTGTTCCGGCCAGTTCTTCGGGCGGCCGATGCAGGCGCCGCCTTGCGACAGATCCCGCACTTCCGAGAGGTAGCCTTCGTTGTCGCATACGGCCAGCGCGGCCGAGTAGATTGCCAGGCGCGGATGGCGGCGTTTTTCGGCGAATGACATACGCGGGCATCGCTCGGAAGGGGCGTGGCTACAATAGTCGTGCCGTGCATGAGCGCGCAAGCGAAAGCATCACACTTTGATCGTCGGGGCTGCGTTCGGATTCGGCTTTCGCAGGCGTTTAACGAGTCGTGGCGCAAGTTGCGGCAGGGTTGCCTGGATGCGATGGTGATATCGCAATCAGGCGCTTGCCGCTGGTATTGATGGGTATGGCTGCAATCCACAATGCGAGGCCAGTCAGCGATTCAAGCGTGTTTGGGATATAAGTCCAATTGTCAGGATGATCTGGGGAACTCGATGAAGCAATTCAGCAAGCGAATCGTCGGCCTGCGCCTGGCGCCATTGTCTGCCGCACTGGCGCTGGGCCTGTGCGTAATTCCAATGGCCGAATCCTATGCGGTTGGATTGGATGTGAGCATGCCGGCAACGTGGAAAGCCGGCGACGGCAGCGGTGTGGCCGCACTGATGCAATACCTGCAAAGCGTGGCTGCCGCTCGCAAACCGTCGGTGCTTGCGGCAGCAACTGCAACCGCGCAGGTCACCAGTTGTGCCGACGATGGTAGCGTTGGCACCCTGCGCGAAGTGATCGCCGCAGCCGGTGAGGGCGATCGGCTGGATCTGAGTCAGTTGAATTGCAGCGTCATCACCCTGACTCAAGGCGCGATCCCGGTCATGCTCGACAACCTGACCTTGCTGGGCCCTGGCGCGGATCGCCTTGCCATCGATGGCGGCAGGCTGGATCGCATATTTATCCACTACGGTTACGACACGCTGGATCTGGAAGGGCTGACCGTCCGCAACGGTTTCAATCAAGTCAGCGGGTATCACGTGGCCGGCGGCGGATGCATCGTAGGTAACGGCTACGTGACCCTGGACCGCAGCGTGGTCAGCGCTTGTACCTCCGTTGGCGAGGGCGCCTACGGGGGCGGCATTCTTGCGCGTGGCATCACCCTTTATTCAAGCACGTTGTCGGGCAATCTGGCACTGGGCAGCCATCCCAATACGTTCACAGCGGCCTATGGCGGTGGCGCGATGGCGTATCGCGGTACTGCTGCGCTTTACGACAGCACCGTCACCGGCAATCGCGCCGCGCACGAGCGCACCGACACCAACGGCAGCTACTGCACCGGCGGTGGCCTCTTTGCCGACAATGGGGGCTACGCGTATGCGTCGACTATCAGCAACAATTATTCGTACGGAACCGGCGGTGGCATTGCCAGCCACGGTGGATTTTTCATCAGCCAGAGCACCATTTCCGGCAACACGGCGCATGGGAAAAAAGGTGGTGGCATGTTTGTGCGACTGTTCAACTCGATGAGCATCAACAACGCAACGATTGCCGACAACACGGCCGTGGATGGCGGGGGCATGTATTTTTCCGGACAACCTCAGGCAATTACCCTGCAAAGCACGCTGGTGGCGAACAACGTCGCGAGCGCATCTGGCGCAGACATCGCCACGCAGAATCTGCTGACCATCGCCGGCTCGCATAACTTGATCCTGAAAGCCAGCAATGCCGTGCTACCGATGGATACGCTGCATGGCAATCCGTTACTCCTGCCGCTCGCATTCAACGGCGGCCCGACGCAAACGCAAGCACTGAGTTTCGGGAGTGCCGCGCTCGACGCCGGCAGCAATCCGCTTGCTGATGGTTGGATTATTCGGTTGGCTGGGCTGGTGGCGGTGCGAGAAGCGAACACGTTGAACGACGGGAATCGGGAATCGGAAATCGAAAAATCAACGGCTCGTCGTTTCGGGAGCTATTTTTGGCTGCGAAACGATCAAAGAATTTTATTCTTCTCGCTTCGCATCACGCCAGTCCAAGGGCCGTAGCCCCTGCATTAATCAATCTTGCCAGTTTCTGTTGGCTCGATTACTCTGTGACGTAGATCACATCGCGCTCCTGGGGACGCCATGAATTCGCCACGCACTGCTTTCAAATCGAGAGTTTCGTTGACGCCTTTGGCCAGCGCACTTGCCATTGCACTGGGGGTTGGCAGCATTGGTGCAGATGTCCATGCTGGAACCACTCCCCATGACAGCTCGGGCCACGCGGCCATGCATGCCTTGCGTCAAGAATTGGCACAGCTTAAACAGCAACTGCAAACCGATCCGCGTGTTATCGCGTGGAAGCAGCGTGCACATCACCGACTGGTGCCCAAGCCTGCCGGCGTGCAGGCAACGGTGGCCGTGAGTTCGTGTGTGGACGACCCCAACAGCGCAACCACGGCGGGCACCTTGCGTTACGCGGTGATCAACGCCAGCGACGGCGAAACCATCGACCTGAGTTCGCTGAGTTGCAGCACCGTTACATTGACCCAGGGCGCGTTGCCGGTCAGCGTCGATAGTCTCACTGTGACGGGCCCGAGCGTGGGTACGTTCGTCATCGATGGCAGCGGCAGGGACCGCGTGTTTGACCATAGCGGAAACGGCACTCTGGAACTGGATTTCCTCAATCTGCGCAACGGTTACACGAGCTACGGGTCACAACCACCACCGAAGCCCCAATCCGCTACGCAGAATGGCGGCGCTCAGGGCGGCTGCGTGTATTCGCCTGGCACGGTGAACCTGGATCACACTGTTGTATCCGGTTGCACCGCGAGCAGCACCGATGCGAGTAGTACAGGCGGTGGCGTTGCTGCGTATCAGTTGTACCTGGAATCGAGCACCATCAGCGGCAATACGGCAATCGTCAATGCCAGCCAAGGTGCATCGTTCAGTCCAGCGAACCAGGCAGTAGGCGGCGGCGCCTATGCGCATACCGCGACTGTGTCCAAGAACAGCACCATCAGCGGCAATCGGGCGCAGGCCAGTGAAGGATTCGCGCGTGGCGGTGGACTGGGTGCCACGTACGTCAGCATTGCAGACAGTCTAGTCAGCGGCAATATTGCTCAAGGCGCATATGTCGTTGGCGGCGGGGTCGCGGCATATCACGGATTGAATCTTTCCGGCACCACGCTATCCGGGAATACCGCTTATGGCACTCTCGGAACTGCGGATGGCGATCCGACGTCCGCCCTCACTTTTGGTGGCGGCGCGATATCGAAATATGGATTGCAGATGCAAACCAGCACGGTTACCGGGAATATTGCCCGGACAGGTGCTGGCGGAGGGCCAGCAGGCGGAGGCGGTATCGTCGCAGGGAACAATCTCGGAGGCAGCGGCCGTGGTGGCCCAACCAGCGTTTCGCGGCCGCTGGCAAATTCCGGGCAGATCAGCGTCAGTTATTCGACGATCGACAACAATCAAGCCGACATCGGCGGTGGTGTGTATTTCAAATACGCCATGAACCTGATTCAGAGCACTGTATCGGGCAATAGCGCGCAGCTGGACGGCGGTGGCATTGAGCTTGCTACGGCGAGTTCCAGCTACGCCAGTTATTTCTACAACAGTACCATTGCCAACAACAGCGCAGGCTCATACGCCGGTGGCGTATCCTTGTACTACGCATCGCTGACCATGCAAAGCACCATTGTCGCGGTCAACAGGTCACCAACGGGCGCGGACATTTATTTCTACCTGGATAATTCTTCGACCAGCGGTACCTTGACCGGCAGCGGCGTGCAGCAAGTCAGCGCATTAACGATCGGTGGATCGCACAATCTGGTCATGGATGCTGTAAACGTAACGCTACCCGACGACACTCTAAGTCAAAATCCGTTACTGCTGAACTTGGTCAATAACGGCGGGCCGACTCGCACCATGCTGCCCGGTGCAAGTAGCCCCGCCTTCGAGACTGGCAGCAATGCCAATAATTACATCTACGATCAACGCGGCACCGGTTTTCCGCGATCGGCTGCCGGATTGACGAATATCGGAAGTGTCCAAACGGCGGCTGCGGTGGCTGCGGCTGCCCCGACGCCCACGCCAACACTATCGACTTGGGCAATGGGGTTGCTCGGCGGATTGCTTTGCTGGGTTGGATTGAGACGACGCAAGCTGCCGGTAGTCGATAACTGAGAATCGGGAGTCCGCCATTTCATCTTTCGAGGCAATGGCGAGGATTTGATGCTGCTCCCGCCGCGCAGCTTCGAACCTCAAACCTTCACACCCCGCTCACTCCAAAACGCGCATTCTTCACAAATGTGAAGTCGCCCCGGGTGTAAGCCATGAAACAGCGTGAAGAGCAGGTTGGCCTGATTCTGCTGATTGAGGACAATCGCGGCATCGCCGAAATGGTCGGCGAATTTCTGGAGCGTCGCGGCTACAGCCTGGATTACGCGGCGGACGGCGTGACCGGACTGCATCTGGCCGTTTCCAACAGCTACGATGTCATCGTGCTCGATTTGATGTTGCCAGGCATGGATGGGTTGGAGTTGTGCCGCAAGCTACGCAGCGACGCGAAAAAATCCACACCGGTGCTGATGCTTACGGCGCGCGACACGCTAGAAGACAAGCTCGTCGGACTCGATGCCGGCGCCGACGACTATCTGGTGAAACCTTTCGAGATTCGCGAGCTCGAAGCGCGCGTGCGCGCACTGATCCGGCGCGATCGCCGCCAAGTCAGCGCGGAGCTGCTCAGCGTCGGCGATCTGGTGCTCGACACGGCCACGTTGCGACTGACCCGGGGTGGCCAGGAATTGTCGGTGTCGCCGATCGGCTTGAAACTACTTACCATCCTCATGCGCGAATCGCCACGTGTGATCAGTCGCGCCGATATCGAACGCGAAGTGTGGGGCGATCTTCTACCGGATTCAGATACGTTGCGTAGTCATTTGTATAATTTGCGCAAAATTATAGACAAGCCGTTTCAAAAGCCATTACTGCATACCATCCACAGCGCAGGCTATCGGCTGGCAGATCTCGACGCCGAGACCGCGGCCAGCAAGAGCGCGTGACGGCAACTACACGCGTGGCCCGTTCCGGCATTCGGCGCAAGATTTGGCAGGTCTATGTCTTGCAGGTGGCGGCGATCAGCCTGGCCACGATCCTCGGCGTCTACGGCGCGGCAACCGTTCTGGAAGACGTGTTGATCAAGCGCGCGCTGGCTGGCGAGGCGACGTTTTACTGGCAGCGCTGGACAGCCAATCCGCAGGTGCCGGCTCCGATCACCAACAACATGACGGGGTACCTGCTGCATCCGGGCCAGAGCAAGATGAAGTTACCCGAGGCGCTGCGCGATTTGCAGCCGGGATATCACCGGCTGGATCGTACCGAAGGCGTGGTGCTCGTGCTGGTTTCAGACGGCCCGCCGGGGCGCTTGTATCTGGTGTTCAATCAGGAGCAGGTCGGCAGGCTCGCGTTCCTGTTCGGCTTCGTGCCGCTGATCCTCGTGTTGCTGATCATCTACATCACCACCTGGTTGACCTATCGCGCATCGCGGCGCGCCTTGTCGCCGGTGATTGCGCTGGCCAAGGCCGTGCGCGAATGGGACCCGAAACGACCCGATCTGGCGGCACTGGAACCACGCAATCTTGCCGGAGATCCTGACGGCGACGTCGAAACGCTTGCGCGTGCCTTGCATGGCTACGCCAGCCGCATCGAGGAATTCGTCGAACGCGAACGCAATTTTACCCGCGACGCCAGCCATGAATTGCGCAGTCCGTTGACCGTGATCAAGATCGCCGCGGACGTGTTGCTGGAGGAGGACGACATTTCCGAGTTTGCGCAGCGCAGCTTGTTGCGCATCAAGCGTTCGGTGCTGGATATGCAGGCCATGATCGAGGCATTCCTGATCCTCGCGCGTGAATCCGATACTGGCCTGCCCGAAGAGGACTTTGTCGCCAACGATGCCATACGCGAAGAAATCGAGCGCGCGCAACCACTGCTGGAAGGCAAGCCGGTGACCTTGCATCTGGACGAACAAGCTGTGTTCGCGCTGCACGCGCCACCCAAAGTTTTCGCCTCGATGGTCGCCAATCTGATCCGCAATGCTTGCCTGTACACGGAGGCGGGCGAAGTGCGCGTGACCATAGGCGACGCCTTCGTCAGCGTGCGCGACAGCGGCATTGGCATGAGCGAAGAAGATCTCGCACAGGCCTTCCAGCCGTACCATCGCGCCAGTCACAACGTCCGCGGCGGTCACGGCGTTGGTCTGACTCTGGTGCGGCGGCTGTCGGATCGCTTTGGTTGGCCGGTGGAACTGGACAGCCAACTGGGTGTCGGAACTACCGCGACCATCCATTTTCCCAATGCGCAAAAAGCCGTGCGCTGAAGCCGATTGGCAAAAGCCCACAATGCAATGGCAAATGAGTTACCGCTGGATTTTGGCGTACAGTGGTTGCTGCGCATCCCAGGAGAATGTCATGGTCGTTTGCCCCGTCGCACTCGCCGTAGGTTGCCGCAAATGCCCGGTGGTCCGCATTTGCCCTGCCAAGAGCATCATCGGCGACTACAAGCCTGACGATTCGAAGGCCTCACCGAAACCCAAGCCCGCAGCGACTACGAAGAGCAAGAAACACTAAACGGTTTGCGCTTTACGTAACTCAGCATCGACAATGCGCGTTTTGTGTGGCCGCGAATCGGCTTGGAAAAATGCGCAGGCACTCTACTTCATTCAAAGCGTCATCGAATCCGCTGTCCGCTGAGCATAAGGCGCTGCTGGATCTGCTCGATGAGACCATGCTGCGTGATCGGCGTCGGTTGCGCAGCGCATTGCTGCGCGTGGATGGTGCCGGCGAAGCGGCCAGCTCGCGCCTTGCAGAGTGGCGGGCTCAGGTCGATGCCGCGCGGTCGCGATATGCGCGACGCGCGCAAACTGTGCCGAACATCCAGATCGACGAAACGCTACCGATCGCCGCGAAGAGCGATGACATCGTAGCGTTGATCCGCGAGCACCAAATCATCGTGCTTGCCGGCGAGACAGGTTCTGGAAAGAGCACGCAATTGCCCAAGTTATGTCTGGCTGCCGGTCGTGGCGTCGCCGGATTGATCGGCTGCACGCAGCCGCGCCGGGTTGCCGCGCGCAGCGTCGCACGCCGCGTCGCGTCCGAATTGGGCGGTGAGGTCGGCGATCTGGTTGGCTACCAGGTACGTTTCAACGAACGTACCTCGGAGCGCTCGCTGATCAAGTTCATGACCGACGGAATTTTGTTGGCCGAGACCCAATCCGATCCATGGTTGAATGGGTACGACACGATCATTCTCGACGAAGCGCACGAGCGCAGCTTGAATATCGATTTCCTGCTCGGCTATCTGAAGCGATTGCTGGTGCGGCGCCGCGACCTGAAATTGATCGTGACCTCGGCCACGATCGACACGAAGCTGTTTTCGCAACATTTCAATGATGCGCCTGTCGTCGAAGTCGAAGGACGCAGCTACCCGGTTGAGGTGCGCTGGCGGCCCATGCTGACGAACGCGGCAGAAGGTCGCGACGACCTACCTTCTTCCGCAAAGCGAGGGAAGCTGGCCGCGGGTCGGAAGCGGGAAATACCAGAGCTAGGCACGACGGAACAAATCATCGCTGCGCTGGACGAAATCACTAGCGAGGACCCACGCGGCGATGTGCTGGTGTTCCTTCCTGGCGAACGCGAAATCCGCGATGTGCACCTGGCTTTGTCGCGGCGCAAATACCGCGCAACCGAAGTTGTTGCGTTGTACGCTCGCCTGTCGGCCAATGAGCAAGATCGCGTATTCAAACCCGGTCCGGGACGCCGCATCGTGCTGGCGACGAATGTGGCCGAGACTTCACTCACAGTGCCGCGCATCCGCTACGTGATCGATACCGGCACGGCGCGGATCAAACGTTATTCGCCGCGCAACCAGCTCGAACGCCTGCACGTTGAGCCGATTGCCCAATCGGCTGCGGATCAGCGCAAAGGGCGTTGCGGGCGTGTTGGTCCTGGCATCTGCGTGCGCTTGTACAGCGAGGAAGACTTCGCCGCGCGGCCGCGGTATTCCGATCCGGAAATTCTGCGCTCGTCGCTGGCCGGCGTGATCCTGCGCATGCTCAGTCTGAAACTTGGCGATGTGGAAGATTTTCCCTTTATCGAAATGCCGGACAAGCGCGCGATTGGCGATGGCTACCGACGTCTCGCTGAATTGGGCGGAGTGTCCGAGAAACCCAACGCTAGCGGATACGTACTGACCACCGTTGGTCGCCAGATGGCGCAGTTGCCCATCGACGTGGCGCTGTCGCGCATGTTGATCGAAGCGCAACACATGGGGGCGCAGCGGGAGTTGCTGATCATTGTTGCGTTTCTGAGCGTGCAGGACCCGCGTGAACGCCCAGCCGATGCTCGCCAGGCCGCTGACGAGGCGCACGCGAAATTCGCCGACAAGTCGTCGGATTTCGTCGGTGTGTTGAATCTGTGGCATGCGCACGCGCTCGCCCATGAAGATCTCACCCAGTCGAAGCTGCGCGACTGGTGCCGCGAACATTTTCTTTCCTACCTACGCATGCGTGAGTGGCGCGAGTTGCATCGTCAGTTGATGGTGGGGCCGGGATTCGGGGTTGGAGATTCGGGATTGGCGCCGACCGCCCCGGTTGTGGCGCGCGCTTCGATGGCGGCGCGCGCTCCCCCTCCCCCATCGCTTGCGATGGGGGAGAGGGCTGGGGTGAGGGGGGGGCGTTCACGTTCGCGATCAAGTCATCAGCAAACCGCAGCGGTTGTCCCCTCACCCAACCCTCTCGCCCAAGCGTTGCCTGGGGGAGAAGACTTGAACTACGAAGCGATTCATCGGTGTTTGTTGAGCGGCTGGCCAACGCAGATTGGACAGCGCGATGAACGCAACCAATATCGCAGCACGCGCGAGCGCAGGTTCCAGATATTCCCGGGATCGGCGTTGGCCAAGCAACCGCCGCAGTGGCTGCTCGCCGGACAAATCCTCGATCTGCAAAAAGTCTACGCGATGCAATGCGCGCGCATCGAACCGGCGTGGGTCGAGCAGCAGGCGGCGCATCTGGTCAAGCGCCAATGGCGCGATCCGCATTGGTCGCGCAAACGTGGTGCGGTCGTTGCATTCGAGCAGGTCGCATTGTTCGGATTGACTCTGGTCGAGAAGCGCGCGGTACAGTTTGGCAATCAGGATGTCGCGCTGGCGCATTCAGTGTTCGTGCGCGAAGCGCTGGCCCGTGGTGAGATCGATTGTCGCGCCGATTGCGTGCGCGCCAATGCGCGCGTGCTGGCGCAGGCACGCGAACTGGAAGCCAAGCGGCGTCGTACCGGGTTGGTCAAGGAAGAAGACGAACTGATCGAATTTTTCGCCGGGAAATTGCCGAACGACATCCACACGACGGCCGCATTCGATGCCTGGTATCGCAAGGTGTCGCCTGTCGAGCAGGCGGCGTTGCGCTGGTCACTCGATGATGTACTGCGTAGCGAACCGGGATTGCGTGCCAGCGATTTTCCGCCGAAGCTGGAATTTGCCGGCCACACGTTGAAACTCGACTACCGTTTCATTCCCGGCGATTCGGCCGACGGCGTGACATTGCAGGTGCCGTTGGCGTTTGTCAACGCGGTTTCAGTATCGCGCTGTGAATGGCTCGTGCCAGGTTTGCTGGAGGAGAAAGTGGCCGAGTTGATCCGCAGTTTGCCGAAATCGCAGCGCCGCAATTTCGTGCCGGCCCCCGATTTTGCGCGTGCGTTTGCACAAGCTGAACAACCGCGCGAGCAAGCGTTGGCCGAGGTGCTCGCGATCTACTTGAAACGGGTTACTGGCGTGGAAATTGGCGCGCGGGATTTTTCCGGTGCCGAATTGGCGCTGCATCTGCTGATGCGCTTTCGCATTCATGACCAACACGGCGCCACGCTGGCTGAAGGCCGTGATCTCGATGTGATTCGCGCGCACTGGAGCGATCGGGCGCGCAAGGCCTTTTCGCAGCGCGCTGCCGCTGAACTGACGCGTGCCGATGTCGATGAATTCGATGCCGACATTCCGGAAAGCGTGATGGGCGAGGGCGGGCTCACTGCGTATCCGGCGCTGGTCGACATGGGCGACAGCGTGGCCTTGCAAGTCTTTGAACGCGAAGATGAAGCCCAATCAGCACACAGGCTGGGGGTGACACGTCTGTTGCGGCGCTCATTGCGCGAAGCGATCAAGCAGGCCCGCCGCCAACTGCCGATTGAGCGCAGGCTGGCGCTCAAATATGCGGGCATTGCCAGTGTCGATTCCTTGCGCGAGGATCTTGTCGAAGCCGCGCTTGGTGAGTTGCTTGACGCACGCGATTTGAATGTCCGCTTGCGAGACGATTTTCGCGACACCCGTGCGAACATTCAAAGCGCGCTGTTTCCAGCCTCCGTCGAATGGTTGAAGGCGGTGGAAGACACCCTTGCCGCTTATGCCGAGCTCACGGTGTGGCTCGAACCGCCATTAATGGGCTACGCCAGCGCCAACTACGACGATCTGCACGAGCAGCTTGCCGCACTCGTGTATCCCGGTTTCGTACAAGACGTGGACAAGACGCGCCTGGCGCACTTCCCGCGTTACCTCAAAGCCATGCGTTTGCGCGCCGAGCGCCTGCGCCAGGACGCCACCCGCGACCAGGCACGCATGCTCAGCGTGCGCGTGCACTGGAGCGAATATCTCAAACTCGCGGCCGAAGGCGGCGAAGATGCCGAACTGCAGGAACTGCGCTGGCTGATTGAAGAACTGCGCGTTTCGCTGTTCGCGCAGGAATTGAAAACCGCCGAGCCGGTTTCGCCGAAACGCCTGGCAACACTGGTGGCGAAGATGCGGAGGGGATGAGGTGGCCGATGTGAGATTGGGAACGTTGTGGGAATGCACAAAGTTTCGTCACTCCCGCGAAGGTGGGAGTCCAGTGCCTTAGTCGCTTGCTGTCCGCACGCACAAAAAGCCAAGTCACTGGATTCCCGCTAAGAGCAAGCGGGAATGACGATCCATTTATCCTTTTCCCGATTCCCGCCTCTGTATCCCGAGTCATCGGCCATCCATGGCCTGCACCGGATGAGTTCATCGCGAACTTATTTCGTCCTCTGTACGCGCACGCTACAGCCGCATTTCTCGATATACATCAGCCAGCTATCGAACATCATCGGTTTGATCTTGACCTTGGGATGATCGTACGGACCCATCTGGCGGCTGCCGGATTCAGCCTGGGTCCACTGCTGCCCGTTCTCCATGGTGAACACGGATTTGCCGTACCAGCCGCCGAATTTGCCGTCGATGCGGCTTTCGATAACTTCACGTTCCGATTCCTTGGGATAAAACACCGGGCTTCCACCTGGCGTGACGTATTGAGTCGCTGCAGTGGCCAAGTGGGTACGCAGCCAGGCATCCAGCGTCTTGAGTTCGTCCGGACTGAGCTTGTCCAGACCGGCGGCGTGGAACTCGCTCTGCGACATGCGTTCTTCCAGGGAGGAAAAGCTGCTCGCGTTCGCAGCGGCGCAAACGCTTGCCAGAAGGATCAGCACAATGGTGACAAATATACACTTGTACATATATAATATGGCCTTTCTGGATGGGTCAAAATGCGGCTGCGCGGGCTGTAGCAGGTCGAAAGCGGCAGGTCGTTTCGGGCTGCTTGATCGGAATTTCGCTACCGTCTAACCCGGCGTTAACAATTTTCACGAATCAAGGACTTATCATAACCTATCGATTTCTTTCCGTGCACGGCCTGATCGCGTTGGGCTGGGCACCGTTTATTGCGGGGTTCGGAGATAAAATGCGTCAGTTTCGTATCACTTTGTGTGCGGTTGTTGCCAGTTGTGGTTTCGTGGCTTCGGCCGGCGCGGTAACGCCTCCTCCATTGACTTTCACCCTGGATCTGCTGGCGCCGTGCTCGGGTGGCACTTGCACGGGGATACATTCTACCGACGTGAACCTCCAGGTTCAGGCCGCTGACTTCAGCTACGCGCAGGATGCCAGTCTCGCCGGCAACCCGTTCGTCGCCACGCTGACCGTAAAGGCACCAATGGTGTGCGATGAAATCGCAAGCAGCGGGGTAGGCGGAGCGTCCAGTTCCCAACGTTTGGCGCCAAAATTCACCAATGACGCGCCCGGTGGCTTGCTCGAATTCAATGCCGGCGGCCCGACGATCGTCGATCTCGGCTCGGTAATGTACGACGGCACCATCCCGGCCGGTGTTGCCGGCACCTACAGCAATCAGGCCGCACCGCAGGTCACCTGCTATCAGATCAATCCTGTGACGGGCGGTCCGACGGCGCTGGCTGTGGGGCCCAACGGAATTTTCGTCGATCATTTCGAGGATAGGCACGCGCACTTCGGCGATGAGCCGTGGGTTTCGGTGCAGACGGTCAATTCACCGAGCGCACAGGCAGGATCCGGGAAACCGGGTTCATCGCAACCGAACACCGCGCCGCTCAACAATCAACTGGTGTATGTGCTCCAGATTCACAACGCGAACAGCGCGCTCGGGTGGCGTTTGAATTTGGGTTACGACGCCGCGTTCTTTGACCCGGCCAGCAACGGCATGGTGGCGCCGCAATGGTGCGTGCTCCCGCCCGTCACTTCCCCCCAGCCCGGTGCGTTGCAAGCGTGCGGTAGTGGCGGCACCACCAGCACCAGTTATACGGTGAGCAGCAACGATGTCCAGAGTGATTCGGATTCCGTCTACCTACAGGTTTTGCTGACAGGCTCCAATGCTGCTGTGGGCGCTTGGGGTTCGTTGTCCGGCGCAAACTATCCGGCAACCGCATCGGTTTTCCCGAAATTCGGTATCTATCCCGAACGCTTCGACGACAAGTCCGCCGTAGTCAGCTCGAACAATCAGCCGGTGCTCAATGTTGGCAGTATTGTTTGCAACAACGATACGGTGTCGACGAGTTGTGCGATTGCCGATCAGGATGGCAAGCCAATCATTGGTGGTGTCCAAGGGCAATTGACGACAACGAGCAGCATCACTTCCGGCGGTAGCGTGACCGTCAACCCGCTTGCCTATTTCGTCGATCTGAACGGTGGTACGACGCTACCGAGTAGCGCTTCCAGCGATATCATGAGCGTCAGCAATGTGTCGTGCAGCGATCCAAGCAGCATTCTCACCAGCCCGATGGCCGCATCGAACTTCAGCGCAGTCAACGGTTTGGAAAAGCTCGGTGGTTTGTACGTTCCAGGCACCGCAACCTGTATGGCAACATTTACGACACCGGTAGGTTTTTCGCCGCAGCTGAGCAGCACGCGGTCGTTCACTATCACGATGGCCCAGGTACTGCTTGGTAGCGTGACCGTGGTTGCGCCAAACGGGCCGGTGGCGCCGTTGAGCTCACAGACGTTCAACGTGCTAGTTGCCAATTCCGGTAACGGTGCGCTGAGCAACGTGTCGGTATCCGACGCTGGCGACAGCAATTTCACAATTACCGGGTGGACTTGCAGCGGTAGTAGTTCCAATTGTCCAAACGCATTTGGTAGTGGAGTCCTTGCGCAAAGCGGAATTTCGCTGCCGGTCGGTGCCAGCCTGACGTATGCCGTTACTGGAACAGTAGCTACAAACCCCAGCCCAGCAAATCTAATTTCCAACTCGGCCACGATCAGTGGGCCTGGCCTGTCTTGCGCCGGTGGCAACTGCACTACTTCTGCAAGTGTGGCTACGGTGCCCATCATCGCCATTACGATGGTCGAAAATCCGCTGACTTATAGCAATTTGAACGATTCTGTTAGCTACACGATCATCTTGACGAATAGTGGCGGCACTGATTTCGCCGCGGCAACGCTTAGCGACCCTGGCGTCGCTGGACTGAGCTTCGGTTCCTGGACGTGTGTGGCGGGCGTGCCCAGCGCTTGCCCCCATGCGGGCGGGACTGGTTCAATCAACGAATCGGGTATCGGCGTAGGGGCAGGCGGTGGAACCGTGACTTATACGTTGCCTGCCACGGTGACGGTGAGCAGCGGCAATATCACCAACATGGCAACACTTAATTTGGGTACGGGAAACGCAATTTGCGCCAACGGAGCTTGCTCGGTGAGCACCACTCTGAATTACGTGCCTTGATTTGCTTGCCGGGCGAAAGCGCTCGGCAACGGTTTCACCGCTATCTGCGCAGCGGCCGGATTGTCCCGGCCGTTGTCGCATGTCACAGTAGTCTGCGTGAACGCAGACAATTCCCCGCCACGCACTCTCATGACATGGATGCAGCAGCATTT
>CAJDUT010000008.1_pt1 | contig 58164 bp, 49 predicted proteins | sample 7390981 | NCBI WGS metagenome assembly CAJDUT01 (sample SAMEA7055681, study PRJEB34461) | soil metagenome | biome: terrestrial ecosystem; feature: Peninsula; material: soil | place: Antarctica | collected 2016 | reverse complement strand
GACGCGCGCGCAACTTTCCGACGTGTCGGCTGAACGGGCGACGATGTCCGGTCGGCTGGAACGTTTGACCCAGGTTGAGGAGGAACTGGCCAGGGCTCGATCGGATAATCAGGAAGCGAGCGAGGCGCGCCAGCGTGCCGAGCAACAAGCCACCGCATTGAGCACGCGTTTGCACGAGCAAACCCATGCGGCGCACGAAAAGATCAGCCTGCTCGAACGTGTGCGCGAAGAATTCTCGGACAAATTCAAGGCGCTGGCGGGCGACCTGCTTGAAGAAAAGAGCAAGAAATTCACCGAGCACAATCAGGCCAGCCTGGGCACTTTGCTCAATCCTTTGCGCGAGCAACTGGGTGATTTTCGCAAGCGCGTTGACGAGGTCTACGATAAGGAAAGTCGCGAGCGCGAATTGCTCAAGGCCGAAATCGAGACGCTGAAAACCTTGAACAAGCAGATCGACGAGGACGCGCGCAATCTGACCCGCGCGCTGACTCGCGACAGCAAATCGCAGGGTGCGTGGGGCGAACTGGTGCTGGAACGCTTGCTCGAAGCCTCAGGGTTGCAGCGCGGACGTGAATACGAAATGCAGGTCGCCTTGCACGGAGACGATGGTGGGCGGCCGCGCCCGGATGTCATCGTGCATTTACCTGAATCGCGCGATCTGATCATCGACGCCAAGGTTTCCCTCACGGCGTACGAACGCTACTGCGCAGCCGCCGACGACCATGAACGCGGCCATCAGCTGAGCGCGCATCTCGCCTCGCTGCGCAATCACGTCAAGGAATTGGCCAGCAAGCGTTACAGCGATCTGCCCGGCGTGAATTCGCTCGAGTTCGTGCTGATGTTCGTGCCAGTGGAGGCGGCCTACATCGAGGCCGTGCACCGTGACGAGGATCTGCATGCGTTTGCGCTCGAGCGCCAGGTCGTGATCGTGACGACATCGACGCTGCTGGCAACCTTGCGCACGGTTTCGAGCCTGTGGCGATTCGATGACCGCAATCGCAATGCTTTCGAGATCGCCGATCGTGCTGGCAAGTTGTACGACAAGTTCGTGGGATTCGTCGAAGACATCGAAGATGTCGGGGCCAAACTCGATGCCGCGCGCGGGTCGCTTCGCGCAGCGAAGAGCAAACTGGCCAGCGGGCGCGGCAATCTGGTGGGTCAGGTCGAGAAGTTGCGCGTGCTGGGTGCGCGGTCGAGCAAGACCCTGCCGGATGGTTTGCTCGACGATTCAGCGGTGGCGAATGAAGAAAGGACAGACGACAACGCGACAAATCTGGATTGCGAGGTGAGCGCAGAAGACGCGCATCAAGATGAGGTCACCGGCAGGCTGAGCAGTTGATCCCATTGCTGGGACCATTCGTTCGTGCGAAGAAGATAGTTTTATATTTCAGTTGCTTAAGATATAAAACTGAAGCAAGTTCGATTTACTTTTGGCCGCGAGATCAAGCCTTGCGCAGCTTGCTGTGCCGATACCCGTAGCCGAAGTAGATGGCGAAGCCGACGACGGTCCACAGACCCATCAGCGTCCAGTTGTACCAGTTCTCGCCGAAAATCAGCAGGAACAGGCAGCTCAACACGCCCAGCGTGCAGGTGACCGGCGCCCATGGCACACGGAACGTGCGCTTCAATTCCGGGCGGGTGCGGCGCAGGATCAGCACCCCGATGCAAACCGCACAGAATGCGATTAGCGTGCCCATCGAAACCAGGTCGCCGAGAATGTCGAGCGGGAAGATCGCAGCCAGCACGGCAATGCCAATGCCGGTGATAACGGTATTGATGTATGGGGTGCGATATTTCGGATGAATCTTGGCGAATACGGGCGGCAGCATGCCGTCACGGCCCATGATCATGAAGATGCGCGGTTGCGCGATGATCATCACCAACACAACCGACGACAAGCCGATCAGCGCACCGATTTCCACCAGCCAGCGCAACCAGTTCAGTTGCGGGTGCGCCCTGACGGCGGTGACAACCGGCTCGGACGTGCCGAGCTGGTCGAACGGTAAAAGACCGGTGAGAACCGCGGCCATGCCTATGTACAAAACGGTACAGATGGCCAGCGATACGAGGGTGCCAATCGGCAGGTCGCGCTGCGGATTCTTTGCTTCCTGCGCGGCAGTTGAGGTTGCTTCGAAGCCGATATAGGCGAAGAACACCAATGCCGAGCCGCGGATGATGCCGGACCAGCCGTATTTCTCCGGCCCCTGGTTCGCAGGAATGAACGGGTGCCACAGATCCGGGTTCACGTATTGCCAGCCAGCGACGATCACGATCACGATCAAGGCCACCTTGAGGATCACCATTGCCAGGTTCACGCCGCTGGATTCGCGGATGCCGATATAACAAAGCCAAGTCAGCGCAAGCACGATTGCGACAGCGGGCAAATTGAACAGCGCCCCGGTCGCGACCAGATGATGGTCAGTGTACGCGAGCGGTGAATTGGTCAATACGGTGGGCAAATGCATTCCCATGTGATCGAGCAAACTGGTGAAGTATCCGGTCCAGCTCACTGCCACGGCCGAAGCCGACACGCCGTATTCGAGCACCATGTTCCAGCCGATAAACCAGGCCACGAATTCGCCCAAAGTGGCGTACGCGTAGGAATACGAACTTCCCGACATCGGGATCAGCGTTGCGAACTCGGCGTAGCACAGCGCACAGAAACTGCAACAGATCGCCGCGAGGATGAAACACAGCACGATCGCAGGCCCGGCATGTTCCGCGGCGGCCTGTCCGGTAATCACGAAAATACCGCCGCCGATGACCGCGCCAATGCCCAGCGCCGTCAATCCCCAGGGGCCGAGTGTGCGTTTCAGATCGATGCCGTCCGCGCCGATGTTCGGGTCGGTAGCGAAGTCGGTCTTTTTGGCGAGCAGTCGATCCAGCATGCGATTTGTCCGTTTTGTGGCGGTGGCCGCTCAAGCGAGAAAGGCCGGCATGGGCCGGCCTTTCAAAGGGGACTGATTACTGACGCAGCTTGCTATGGCGATAGCCGTAGCCAAAGTAGACCAGGAATCCAACTGCAATCCAGCCAATCATCCAGTGCCAGTTGTCCATGAATGCCAACAGGAACAGGGCGAAACAACACAGCGCACCGAGTACGCAGACTACGGGTGCGAATGGCACGCGGAACGAGCGTTTAATATCCGGGCGCGTGCGGCGCAACACCAGCACGCCAATGCAAACGGTGGTAAACGCAAGCAAGGTTCCCATCGATACCAGATCGCCGAGCACGCCAATCGGCAGCAAGCCCGCAAGGATCGCTGCAATGATACCGACGATGACGGTGCCTATGTACGGTGTCTGGAATTTTGGATGCAGGCGACCAAACAAGGGCGGCAACATGCCGTCGCGCGCCATCGTGTAGAAAATGCGCGGCTGGCCCATCAGCATCACCAGAATGACTGAGGACAGGCCGGCAATCGCTCCCAATTCGACGATGGTGCGTAGCCAAACCAGACTCGGGTAGGCGAGCAGGGCGGTAACCACCGGCTCCGCCGTATTCAGATTCAAATACGACGTCATGCCGGTCAGTATGGCCGAGACAATGATATACAAGACGGTGCAGATCACCAGCGAACCCAGGATACCGATGGGCATGTCGCGCTGCGGATTCTTTGCTTCCTGTGCGGCGGTGGAGACCGCATCGAAACCGATGTACGCGAAGAATACGATCGAGGCGCCGCGGAACACGCCGTTCCAGCCGAAATGGCCGGCGCTGTCCATGGGCGGCACGAACGGATGCCACAATGATGTATCGACAAACTGCAGACTGAAGCCGACGAACAACAGGATGACGACGAGCTTGATTGCGACGATGACCGCATTGGCCGTAGCCGATTGCGAGATGCCGCGATAGCACAACGTGCTGATCGCACCGATGATGAGTACCGCAGGCAGATTGACGATGGCACCGGTCGTGTGGACCGCACCATCTTTGATCGTCAAAGGTGCAGAAGCCAATGCCGCCGGCAACGCGAGTTGAATATGCATCCAACTGCCGACCGATTGCAGCAGGCTGTTGAGATAGCCAGACCAGCCGACGGCCACGGTCGATGCCGCAAAAAGATATTCGAGCACCAGCATCCAGCCGACGAACCAGGCGACGATTTCACCGAGCGTGGCGTACGAATAAGAGTAGGCGCTGCCCGAGACCGGGAGCATCGATGCAAACTCTGCATAGCAAAGCCCGGCAAATGCGCAGGCAATACCGGCAAACACGAAACTCAGTACGACGGCTGGCCCGGCATATTCCGCCGCCGCATGCCCGGTCAATACGAAGATGCCTGCGCCGATGATGGCGCCGATACCGAGCATGACCAGATGCTGGGCGGTGAGCACACGTTTTAGCGTGACTTCACCGTGGATACTGCCAGTAACCGGCTCGCCGGCATCGACGTGTGGTGTTGCATGCACCGGTTGGGTGATGAAAAGACTTTTCGCCATTGAGACTCCCCTCTCAAGCTATGAGCGGAACGCACAGGGCGTTCCGGAATCGTGTCGCCGACACCATGTGCGAACGGCGACGCGGTACCTTGCCAAACTCCGAACAGCAACACAAGCAATTTCAGCGCGCTTATTGGGAGTTCTGGTTGCCGGACTGTTCAGGGGAATCGATAGGCGGCGAACTGGTTACGCCCGGCCGCTGAATTCGCCGGTCAGCGTGCTGATGAGGATCTTCTCGCCGGTGGTGATGTATTCGGGGACCTGGATCTCGATGCCGGTGTTTAGCTTGGCCGGTTTCGGGCGTTTGGTGGCGGTGGCCCCCCTGAGTTCGGGCGCGGTGTCGACGACTTCCAGGGTCACCGTTGCTGGCAACTGCAATGCTACCGGTTCGTCATCGATCAACTGCATGTAGCAGCCTTCCAGACCGTCGGCGATGAAGCCGGCGGCATCGCCGATGCTGTCGCGACCAAGCGTGTATTGGGTGTAGTCCTCGGCGTCCATGAATACGAAAAAATCGCCGTCCATGTAGGAATAATTGACCGAACGCCGAACCAGTTCGGTTTCCTTCAACTCGTCGTCGGCGCGTAGCGACAGATCAAGTTTCTGGGCGCCGGGCACACTGTAGAGAGTGAATCGGAACGTGACGTTGCCGCCGCGCGCAGTCGGCGAGCTGCGCTCGATGTCGCGGATCTGCCAGACCCGGCCATTGTGTTCGACGACGTTGCCTTTCTTGATGTCGGAAGCTTTCATGATTTTCGCTCGTCATTCCCGCGCAGGCGGGAATCCAGTTGTTCTGGTCAAAATGGATTCCGGATCGGTGCGCGTCCCTGTGCTGTCCGGGATGAGTTCATCCTGAACTCACTTGGGTGCCAACCGGATCGCGCCGTCAACGCGAATCACGCTGCCGTTCATGTACCGGTTTTGCAGTATGAACGCGACGGTGCCGGCAAACTCTTCCGGCGTGCCCAGGCGCGACGGGTAGGGTACTTGTGCACAAAGCGATTCGTATACTGCGGGCGGCATGCCGTCGACCATTGGCGTGTGGAATACGCCGGGAGCGACGGTCATCACGCGTACGCCGATGCGGGCGAATTCGCGCGCCATGGGCAGCGTCATGCCGATCACGCCGCCTTTGGATGCCGAATAGGCAGCCTGACCGATCTGGCCTTCGTAGGCGGCAATGGATGCGGTATTGACGATCACGCCGCGTTCGCCGTCGTCGCCGGCCGCATTGTGCTGCATGAGGTCGGCAGCGGCCTTGGCCACGTTGAAGCTGCCGATGAGATTGACCATGACCGTGGTCTGGAATGTTTTCAGCGGCATCGGGCCTTCGCGACCGAGCACGCGTCCGGCACCAAGAATGCCGGCACAGCTGATGGCGACATTGAGGCCACCCATTTTTTCCGCAGCTTGTTTCAGCGCGGTTGCCACACCTTCTTCGTGAGTTACGTCGGTACGCAAGTAACTCGCAGCAGAGCCAAGTTCGGCGACGGCAGCTGCGCCCTTGTCGTCGTTGATATCGAGCAACGCCACCTTGCCGCCGTTGGCCACAAGGTGTTTGGCTACGGCGAAACCGAGCCCGGAAACGCCGCCAGTAATGACGGCCTTGGTCTGATCCAATTGCATGGAATACTCACGATCGCATGAAGTGCCGGCATTGTAGCCGAAGGTTTAGCGATGGTGATGTCAGGCATTCGAAAAATGGCGCGTCCCTGCGCCTGGAGTAGCCGTCAGGCGAGGAAGCCAAGATCGTTCGTCGGGAAGTTACCGACGTAAGGGAAAATCGTGCCGATGTCGCAGTCGTTGACTCCCAGCCAACGTGCCAAGGTCGCCGAGTACTGATCGCAGGAGACGCTGGGAATCATCTGCCCGCGTGCAAGGCAGTCGTTGCTGTCGAGAGTTTGATCGGGGAAGTAGCGATTGCCGCTGGCCATGGGCGCACTGTAGAGCTTCTTGCCCAGGACCGATCCACCCAGCGCCAACTGAATGCCGCCCCAGGCGTGATCGGTGCCGTCGCCATTGGAATTGAGGGTGCGCGCGAATTCCGAGAACGTGAAACTGGTGACGGCGTTCTGAACCCCCAGCTGCACGGTCGCGTTATAGAAACTGCCGAGCGCCTGCGAGATGGTTGAGAACAACGCCGGTTGCCCGCTATTTACGTCGAGTTGCCCGTCGTGGGTATCGAAACTTCCGTAATTGAGAAAAAAGATCTGCCGCTTCGCGCCTAGCGCGCTGCGCACGGAGATGATTTTCGCGATTTCCTGCATCGCATCCGCGATCGGGTTGGTGCCCAGTGCAGGAAAATTGCCAGAGACATCGTCGGCGCCCTGTAGCGCCGTGTTCAAGGTTTGGTACCAGTCAATCGAATTCTTCATTGTGGACTGGTAGTTTCGAGACAAAGGATCGGAGTACGTTTGCGCGAGTAGCTGTTCCAGTGCGTTGTTCTTTATGCTGCCCAAAGATCCGTTGTAGCCTCCGAGGCCAGCCGGGCCGGAACTGTTAACGGAATACGGTTGCACGATTTGACCAGCCTGCAGACGGTTCTGGCCGGAGAGGGTGATGGACATCGGAACCGTCATGCCCGGATTGAGCACGCTCAGGCGATCGGCAGCGAGTCCTGCCCAGCCGACCGTGCCGTTTTGCGCGGGTTGCCCAAATTGCCATTGCGCCTGTTGATCGGCATGGGAAAACAATTGCGGAGGCAGCGGATAACCGGGGGTGTTGTACTGGCTCTTGTTCGTCGGTTGCAGCATCGTGCCGGTGTTGACTACGAAGGCCAGATGCCCGCTGTCGAACGCGCTGGCCAGTTCCGGGCAACTCGGATGCATGCCGTATTGGTCGCTGGCATGATCGAGCGTGGTCGGATGAACCGGAATCAACGTAGCGGGATCGATCGCCATGCCATCGGGCGCCGGGCCGCTGCGCGAGGTGTTGTAGATCGCATAGCGCGCGCTGTCACTGGGTATCAACAAGTTGAACGAATCGTTGCCGCCGGTTAGAAACAGGCAAACCAACGCCTTGTAGTCGGTCACCGGCGAATACGGCGAGCAACTTGCGGCAAGCGCGGAATTCATCAGGCTCAATTGTCCGAACAAGGCACTGCCGGTGGCGCAAGCGACGCTGGAGCAGGCGACTTGACGCAGAAAATGACGACGCGAAGAATTGATCAGCTTGGTCATGGCGGGCCTCACTTCTGGATCGAGAATTCGGGTGATGCGAGCACAACCTGAAGCAGCGAAGTCACGCGCGGTTGCGGCGCTGCCGTGGTGTACGGAATCAGTCCGACCATGCTTACCAGGGTGGCGTGCATGGTGGGGCTCATGCTGGCGTACATCAGATCGTGATTGACCTGCGTCACCAGGGCGTCGGGATTGTTGGCCAGCGCAAACAGGGCAGTCAGGTCGACCGCAAGCGTGCTGTTGCCAACCCCCGTCGCACCCTTGTATGCAGCAGCGCGGCTGGTCAGGTCGTTGGCCGTAGCCACGACTGCGCTTTCGCTTTCGATCTGGAATTCCGGCGCATACAGGCCGGCATTGCCCATTTCGCCAGGTGGCAGGTAGTCGGGCAGATAGAAGTTGAACACGCTTGGTGAATCCAACGGTGCCTGTCCATAGCTGCGCCCAAGGCTGGATTTCAAGTAGGAGCCATCCTGCGCGGCTGCGTGGTAGTAGCGCCAAAACGCGGTCAGTTTCAATAGCGGTTCGCGCGCCTTGCCGAACACGAAGGGTGCGTTGCTGCAGGGCGGGTCTTGCTGCCCGGTCATCGCCTCCGGATCGGTCAGCACCGCTTTCACCACGGCCCCGAGATCGCCATGTGTAGTGGTGAACACCGTCGATACGTGCTCGATGTAGCATGCCGACGGGTTGCTGCTGGTAAAGCGCTGGATCAGTTGCCGCGAAATGAACGGTGCGACATTCGGATGATTGGCGATGATGTCGAGCAGTTCGGTGAAATCCGCGGCGCAGTTCGGCGACGGATTGTCGATCGACTCTTCGTCGAGCACGATTTTAGGCGTTTCGTCGTGATGCTCTTCATAGCATGACATCGGCAAATAATCGGCGATGGTCCAGCTCGGGCCGTTGGTCGGATAGCTCTTGAAGCTCCTGGAGTAGCGCGGGTCGTAGCTCAGGCCAGTGAAGACGTGTGCATTGCCCGTTACCTCGTTTTGATCGTAGGTTGGAATGGTATTGCCAGCGTTGTCGAGCTTCGGCGAGAAATCCGGATTGCGTTCGATCAATCCGATCGAAAACAACTGCATGACTTCGCGCGCATAGTTCTCATCGGGAGACAGACCCAGCAACGGGTTGCCCTTGTCGTTCTGAACGTAGGTGAGCATCTTGGCCATCGCCGGACTGTAGGTCGCATCGGTCAGCATGTTGCGATAGGTGCCCGGGTGATACGTGTTTGCGCTGTCGTAGTAACCGAACGAGTCGCGCCCGAGGACGTCGTAATACTCGGCAAGCGCGACCGGGTCCTGGCCCAATTTGTTGCCTTGGTCGGTGAGCACCAGGATTTGCGACAGAGCCCAGGCGGCACGCTGGCGCAACTGATCCGGCGCCGTCAAAGCGATTTTCAACCACTGCTCGCGGCGGTCGCCTTGCCCGGGGTTCTGCACGCCAGCATCGAGCGCTTCCACGGTTGGGCGTTCCAGCGTCGTCGGCATTGCCAACTGCTGCTCGATCCATTGCGAGTATCCGATTCCACGCAGATGCGCGATTTCTTCGGGTGTCGGACCGAATGTCGCCATGGTCAGAAAGCGCGCGGCTTCGGCATCGCTGCCCGGCGCGTCGGTGACCGCTTGGAATCCGGAATCAAAAATCAGATCATAGGCAGGCGCAGGAATGCAGTAGCAAATGAGCAGTGCGAAGGCGATGAATTGCGGGCGTGCCGCGATGAGGTGCTGGCGCATGAGAAGCCTCCCGGATGACAACGGCATTGCAACGCAGAGCGTCGCCCGATGTTGTTGCAGCTCGATGTTGTTGCAGGAGGAAAACGCGCGAACAGACGTTCGGTTGACAGGTTCAATCAAAGTTCGCGCAGGTAGAACCGGTTGCAGCCGAAATGTCCGGTGTTGCCAAGCGCTGATTCAATGCGCGCGAAGCCATGTCGTTCGTATAAGCGTTGGGCTGCGTCCATACCGGACAGCGTTTCGAGGTAGCAGCGCTGGTAGCCACGGTCACGCGCGAGAGCCAGGCATTGTTGCATCAGCGCGGTCCCTGCGCCGCGTCCTCGCAACTCAGGCAAAAAGTACATTTTGCGCAATTCGCACACACCTGGATGGCCGTCAAGAGGTGCAATGCCGCCACCACCGCAGACGCGGGCATTTTGATCGACCACGAAATAAGCGCAACCTGCGGCTGCATAAGCACCAGCCATGTCGTCGACTTCCGCATCATGAATGGCGAAGCCCGGACCATCGGCGCCGAATTCCGGCATGACGCTGCGAATGATCGCGGCGATTGCTTCGTTGTCAGAACGCAGAAGTCGCCGCAGGGTAAATGTCGCATCAGTCATCGGATGGTTAGACGTCATAGCAGGCGGCGAAAATCCAGGTCGTAGCGGGCACCGTGGACCAGCACATGCACGCGCAAGTTGGTAATGCTGATCGGCGCGCAGGGATCGGCATCGGCAACATTCGAATGACCCACGTCGGCCGGATCGATCACGGTGATGCCACCCAGCCCGGCCACATCCATCACGTTGTCCGGGCCGATGAACGCGGCCGTGTCCGCGTCAATTCCGATACCGAGCGCGAACGGATTCAATGCCAGCGCGCCAAGCAGGCGACCGAGACGATCGGCGCTGGCACCACCCTGGTCGATCACCATTCGATTTGACAGGCCAAGTCCCGGCGCGAGCGTCACGTTTCCCATGCGCGGGGTCGGGCCAGCTACACCGCCAGCGAGCATGTGCTCGGCAAGAATGGGCGCACCTGCGCCGATGCCGCCGACGGCCATGCCTTCGGCGTTCCGCCGACGCAGCAGTCGTGCCAGTGTGGTGCCACCAAGCAAGGTCGAAAGGCGCAGCGGTTGATCGGCATACAACACCACCAGATCAGATTGTTCGACGATAGCCAACGCTGCTTGGCGTTCGCTATCGTCGCGTCGACTCAAAGCAATGCGCTGGACTTGTTGCGCGCCGTCTGCGTAGAGACGCGTTTCGAGTTCATCCGGCGCGGGATCGTCTGCACCGCTCGCATCAATCATCGCGATGACGCTGTGCGATCCGAGCAAGGCAACGAGACGCTTGAAGATACCGGTTTCGCCAGCACCACGGAGGGCTACGCCCATCGGTATCAGATAACCGCGGGATTTATCGGGTGCGAGTCGGGCAGGCATGTTCGATCATCTGGCTATGACGGATGCTGTATGGCGTGAGATGCGAAGCGAAAGATTTCACCAAGATGGAGACAAAGGGCACATACGACACAAAGGAGAAGCAAGACATCGAAAGCCTCAACAATGCCCTGTTGTGCGGATTCTGCGCTCATTTCTGATCTCGCTTTGTTCTTCTCTTTGTGGCCTTCGTAATTCAAGCTACAACGGCATCACGATTCAAGCTGCTGCAACGCCGACCTTGCTGCCGTTGGTGCGCCCGAGTTGCTCGCTCAACCAGCGCCCGGTTTCGATCAGCCGATCCAGATCAATGCCCGTGACGATGCACATGCCTTGCAACATGTAAGCGACATCCTCTGTGGCGACGTTCCCGCTCGCGCCACGCGCGTATGGGCAACCACCGACGCCGGATACCGAAGAATCGACGACCGCGACGCCCAGTTCAAGGCACGCCAGTATGTTTGCCAGGGCCTGTCCACGCGTGTCGTGGAAATGCACGGCGAGGGCAGAAATCGGGATTTCGCCCGAGACTGACCGCAACATTTCGCGCGCCTTTGCCGGCGTACCAATACCGATGGTGTCGCCGAGCGAAATTTCATAGCAACCCAAGTCGTACAGGCGCTTGGCGACACGTACGACATCGCTAATCGGTACCTCGCCCTGGTAGGGGCAACCGAGCACAGTGGAGACATAACCGCGAACCGCAACCTCGTCGGATTTTGCGCGTTCCAGCACAGGCAAGAAGCGTTCGATCGATTCATCGATCGAGGCGTTGATGTTCTTTTGACTGAACGCTTCGCTGGCCGCGGTGAATACGGCGATTTCCGTAGCGCCTGCAGCGCGGGCTCGTTCGTAGCCGCGCAGATTCGGTACCAGCACCGGATATCGCACGCCGGGCAATTTCTTGATCGCGGTAAAGACTTCGGTCGCATCGGCCAGTTGCGGTACCCATTTTGGGCTGACGAAACTCGTCGCCTCGATGGTTTTCAGACGGCAGGCGGAAAGCCGATTGATCAATTCAACCTTGGTTGCAGCCGAAACGATCGTCTTTTCATTCTGCAGGCCATCGCGCGCGCCGACTTCGACGATACGAACGCTGGAGGGCAGATTGGTCATGATTTCTTGTCGCCGAGGGATTTTCTGGCGCGGCGCTCGAATTCGCCGACCGTCATGTTCGAGCGCTCCAGTTCGATATTGGGTTTGCTGGAGAAGATGGAGTCGTCGCGCAGGATTTCCAGCATGTGCGCAGAATCTCCGGCTACAAATACATGCAGCTCATTGTGTGTCTTGCTGACGGTGCCGTCCAGTTTCTCTGCCACGACTTGGCTCGCGACGTGTTCGCTGTCCACGCTGTAGACGTCGATGCGATCTTTTGTCGCCATGTAGCGGGCGAAGAAGTAGGCATGCGCGGGCGCTGGATCGATGCCGTACACCGGCCTGATGTCGACCAGCCCCTTCAAGGCACCGTCGGCAACGACGAGATAGTCTTTGCCGCCGGCATGAACGTAGTTCAATTTCACGCCTGTTCGCTTCATCGGATTGCCATTCTTCGGCTGGTCGAGCACGCTAAATCGACACGCATCGTCGATGAAGAATGCGCTTCCGCTATCCGCTTCTGCCTTTGGCAGCCACAATCCTTTCCAGCGCGCATCGCAGTTTTCGAGATGGGTGCCGGGTGGCGACGCAAATCGGGTCTCAGTGCACGCGCAGATTGCGGCGCAGGCCGCCAGCATCAGTGCAACTGGCACGCACTTGCTGAACGCGGCTATCGGCATTTTCATTTTGCATCCTCGAATCGGACCAGCATTGCATCGGCTTCCACGAACTCGCCAGCAGTCGCACGCAGTTCGGCAATCTTCGTGTCGCGCGGGGCGCGCAGGGTCAGCTCCATTTTCATCGCTTCCATGACGATCAACTCCTGACCTTCGACGACGCTTTCGCCGGTTTTCACCTTGACCAACACGATGCGCCCAGGCATGGGCGCGCCGATGCGATCAGTTTGCTGCTGCGAAGATTTTGCGACGGCGAACGCGCCGACGCGGGCGAATGCCCGTCGTTGTTCAGCGTCGTGCAACAGTACGCAGGTCGCATCGACACGCGCAGCGAATCGATGTGCAACCCCATCCAGGGCGACGTTGAGCGTGCCCTTGCAGAAATGCGCGTTGGTTACGACTGTGTGCCGATCGCCACTCCCGAGAGCGTAATTTCCGGCACTGCCGTGTGCGTTGACCTCGATGCGCTGCTCGCCGCGCTGGAAACACACCAGCCGTTTACCATGATGGCCTACTCGCCACGCGTCTGCACTCGCCCACGGTGAATGAGGATCGGCACCGTTGTGTGCCCCGTCCCGCGCCAAATCTTCTTCATCGAGCAGCACTGCCGTAGCTGCGGCAAACAGAGACAACGTGTCCGGCGCTTGGTCGGCTGGCAGGAATTCTTCGAGATTGCGATCCAGATATCCGGTATCGATCCGGCCCTCGACTACGGCCGGATGCCGAACCAGCCGTTCCAGGAAGTCGATATTCGATTTTGGTCCGACAACTTCGCATTGAGCCAATGCTTCACGCATGCGTTGCAGGGCCTGATCGCGATTGCGATCCCATACGACCAGTTTGGCGATCATCGGATCGTAGAAGATCGTCACCGTATCGCCTTCGATCACGCCGCCATCAATACGCACATGTTCGCTCGGAGTGGGCAGTCGCAATCTGCGCAATTTGCCGGAGCCCGGCAAAAACCCGGCCTGCGGATCTTCGGCATACAGGCGCAGTTCGATCGCATGCCCATCGGCGGGCAGCGACTTGTTGCGGATCAGCGAACCGGGCAACGGTTCGCCGCCGGCAACGCGCAATTGCAACTCGACCAGATCCAGATGCAGGGTCATTTCGGTGACCGGATGCTCGACTTGCAGGCGCGTGTTGATTTCCATGAAATAGAAATCGCCTTGGGCGCCTACGATGAATTCCACCGTGCCAGCGTTGACGTAGTCGAGTGCGCGCCCTGCGGCAATTGCCGCGTCGCCCATGCGCGTGCGCAAATCCGGTGTCAGGAAAGGCGAGGGCGTTTCTTCCATTACTTTCTGGTAGCGACGTTGTGCTGAACATTCGCGCTCGTTGAGGTGAACCGTGTTGCCGTGCTGGTCGCCGAAAATCTGGAATTCGATATGCCGCGGTGTTTCGATGTAGCGTTCCAACAACATGCGGTCGCGACCAAATGCACTCTTCGCCTCGCGTTGGCACGACGCCAGAGCAGAGGCGAATTCGCCCGCCTTGCGCACGATGCGCATGCCCTTGCCGCCGCCGCCGTAGGCTGCCTTGATCATCAGCGGATAGCCGATACGCTCGGCCTCGCGCGCGAGCAACGCGGCGTCCTGAACTTCGCCGGTGTAACCGGGCACGACCGGCACGCCGTGGCCAGCCATCAAATCCTTGGCACCGGCTTTGGAGCCCATCTTGCGCATCGAGGCAGCCGATGGCCCGATGAAGACGAGTCCAGCGCGCTCGACGGCTTCGGCAAAATCCGCGTTCTCGGAAAGAAAACCATATCCCGGGTGGATCGCCTGCGCGCCACTTTTTTTCGCTACATCGAGAATTGCATCGCCGCGCAAATACGATTCCGCTGGCTGCGGCCCGCCAATCAGCCACGCCTCATCAGCCTGGCGCACGTGTTGTGCGGTCGCATCGGCTTCGGAATACACGGCGACCGTGCAAATGCCCAGACGCCGACAGGTACGGATAACACGGCAGGCGATTTCGCCGCGGTTGGCAATGAGGATCTTCTCGAACATTCGTTAGGCCTTAAATTGGCAAATTGGTGGCGCAGGGCGCGCGCGGATTCATTGATTGATCCATATTGCGCCGCGCTTGTCGAGAAACGCCGCGAGGCCTTCCTGACCTTCATCGGAGACGCGCAGGCGCGCGATCAGTGCGGCGTTTTCGGCATCGATACGTTCGGCGGATTCGCGCGTCGTGCCGGCGCAGCGCAGTGCTAGCAGCTTGGCCTCGCGCTGGGCGCTGGGCCCACCCTTGAGCAGCCAGTGCAGGTTGCGGTCCAGTGCCTCGTCCAATTGCGCGGCAGCTACGGTTTGATGGATCAGACCGATGCGCGCAGCTTCGGCAGCGTCGAAGATTTCGCCACTGACAAATAAACGTCGTGCATGCCGCCCACCGATCGCGGCGATGACGTATTGCGATATCACCGCCGGAACCAGGCCCAGTTTTACTTCGGTCAGGCCGAACTTGGCAGAATCCGTGGCGATGGCGATGTCGCAGCAGGCAACCAGACCGACCCCGCCACCGTAGGCCGAGCCGTTGATTCGCGCAATGGTCGGCTTGGACAGAAAATTCAGGCTGCGCATGAGCGCGGCGAGGCGTTCAGAGTCTGCGCGGTTTTCAGCTTCCGACGCGCTGGCCATGCCGCGCATCCAGTTCAGGTCGGCACCGGCGGAAAACGTGCTGCCGTTGCCGGTCAGGATGACCGCGCGCAAGCCAGGGTCGGCATCGAACTTCGCAAGTGCAGTCGTCAGCTCGGTGATCACTGCGTCGTCGAACGCGTTGTGAACCTGTGGGCGATTCAAGGCGATGCGCGCAATGTGTCGATCGACGGTGATTTCGAGGGATTCGGGCATGTGGATCAGGCTGGTTGCGGACTGACTGCGATCATAACGGGTTGTGTTGCCCGGCGATAACCGTGGATACCGGGACTACCCCAAGCCCCAGCGCCGGCGTGGCCGTCGGTGATAGCTTGCATTGGCAAATACGAACCATTATCATTTGCGACATGAATATGCCCAGAAAACTCGTGATGCGTTTGGTGGCGGTTGGTGCGTTATTGGCAGTGGCCGGATTGGGGCAGGCAGCCGACGTTCCGGTCTTCAATCTGGCAATCAAGGATCATCGCTTCACACCGACCCAATTGAAGGTTCCGGCCGGGGTCCAGTTCAAGGTAATTGTGGCCAATCAGGACCCGACCCCGGAAGAATTCGAAAGCACCGATTTCAATCGCGAAAAGATCGTGATGCCGAACAGCAACATCACGGTTTTCATCGGGCCGCTGAAAGCCGGAACCTACAAGTTCTTCGGCGATTTCCATCAGGAAACGGCCCAAGGCACACTGCTGGTGGAGTAAACCATGTGGGGCATTTCACTACTCGTATTTCGCGAAGTCCTTGAAGCTGCGCTGATCGTCACGATCGTTGCCGCGGCGACACGTGGTGTCGCACGACGCGGTTGGTTCATCGGTGGCGGCATTGCCTTGGGTGTTCTCGGTGCCATCATCGTGGCGCGGTTTGCTGTAGCGATTTCGAACGCGGTCAGTGGTATCGGCCAGGAATTGTTCAATGCGGGCGTATTGCTGGCGGCCGTATTGATGATTGGTTGGCACGTCGTGTGGATGTCCAGTCACGGACGCGAAATGGCGCATCAGATGAAAGCCATGGGCGGCGCGGTTCAGGCTGGTGCCAGCTCATTGACCATGCTTTTGGCCGTCGTTGCACTGGCGGTGTTGCGCGAAGGTTCGGAAATCGTGTTGTTTCTTACCGGCATGAAGGTCGGCGGCGCGAATGGTCTGGTGAACGGCTTGGCATTGGGGATCGCCTCCGGGACTGCGGTTGGTTTCGCGCTGTATTTCGGCTTGCTGCGCATTCCAATCCGCTATTTCTTCACGGCCACCAACTGGATGCTGGTGCTGCTCGCGGCCGGCTTGTCTTCGACGGCCGCGCGCTATCTGGTACAGGCCAATATCCTGCCGGAGTTGGGTAGCCAGATATGGAACAGTTCGTGGCTGCTGTCCAACGGTTCCGTGGTCGGCAAGATGCTGCATATCCTGGTTGGCTATGAGGCGACGCCGTCGGGCATTCAACTTGTGTTCTATGCAACCGTCGTGATTTTGCTGGTAGTCGGAATGCGCGTGTTTGGTCACGTTGCAAAACCGGCTGCGGCGAATACTCAATCTGATGCGGCGCCAATGATCGGAGTCCCGGCCGCGCATTGAACGCGGCTTCAACGCTTGCGCTACATGCGGAAAACGCCGTAGCGCTGCGGTTCAATTGGCGCGTTCAACGACGCTGAAATCGCCAGCCCGAGAACGCGGCGGGTATCCACCGGATCGATGATGCCGTCATCCCATAGCCGTGCGCTGGCGTAATAGGGATGTCCCTGGTGCTCGTACTGCTCGCGAATCGGCGCCTTGAATTGTTCTTCCTCGTCGGCACTCCATGACTTGCCGGCCGCTTCGAGCCCATCGCGTTTGACGGTGGCCAGCACTGAGGCGGCCTGTTCGCCGCCCATTACCGAGATTCGCGCGTTCGGCCACATCCACAAAAAGCGTGGCTGATAACCGCGCCCGCACATGGCGTAATTGCCGGCGCCGAAGCTGCCGCCGACGACTACGGTGAATTTGGGCACGTGCGAGCACGCCACGGCAGTGACCATCTTGGCGCCATCCTTGGCGATACCGGCTTGTTCGTATTTCTTGCCAACCATGAAGCCGGTTATGTTTTGCAGGAACACCAGGGGAATATTGCGCTGGTTACACAGTTCGATGAAATGCGCGCCTTTGAGCGCCGATTCGGAAAACAGGATGCCGTTGTTGGCAACGATGCCGACCGGGTAGCCATGAATATGGCTGAAACCACAGACCAGCGTCTTGCCGTAGCGTGCCTTGAATTCCTGCAATTCTGAGCCGTCGACAATACGCGCGATGATTTCACGGATATCGAAGGGGTGTCGCGTATCTTGCGGAATTGCACCATACAGCTCAGCTGCCGGATAGCGTGGCTCGATCGGCGCTTGAATGGCGACCGGAACGGTCTTGCTGCGATTGAGATGCGCGACGATATCGCGCGCAATGGTCAATGCGTGAGCGTCGTCTTCAGCAAAGTGATCGGCTACGCCGGACTGCGCCGTATGCACATCGGCACCACCCAGCGATTCGGCATCGACCACTTCGCCGGTCGCGGCTTTGACCAGCGGCGGGCCGCCAAGAAAGATCGTGCCTTGTTCCTTGACGATGATGGTTTCGTCGCTCATGGCTGGCACGTACGCGCCGCCAGCGGTGCACGAACCCATGACCACCGCGATTTGCGGGATGTTCAACGCGGACAGGCGCGCCTGATTGTAGAAGATGCGTCCGAAGTGTTCCTTGTCCGGAAACACTTCGTCCTGGAGCGGCAGGAAAGCGCCGCCGGAATCGACCAGGTAAACGCATGGCAGGCGATTCTCCAGTGCGATTTCCTGCGCGCGCAAATGTTTCTTCACCGTCATCGGAAAGTACGTGCCGCCTTTCACCGTCGCATCATTGGCCACGACCACGACTTCAATTCCGCGTACGCGACCGATTCCGCAGATCAGCCCAGCTGCGGGCGCTGCGTCGTCGTACATGCCATGCGCGGCGAGTGGCGAAAATTCGAGGAACGGCGAACCCGGATCGAGCAGCCCGCGGATGCGTTCGCGCGGCAGGAGTTTGCCGCGCCCGGTATGTTTGGCGCGCGCCTTTTCGCCACCGCCGAGCGCGGTGCGTGCAAGTTGGACTTTCAGATCGACGACGACGCCGCGCATCTGCGCTTCGTTTGCTTGGAATTCTGGCGATCGCGGGTCGATCCGTGATTCGATGATCGGCATCGGTGCACTCATTCATGGCGAATGTGGAATGTAACCACACTCGCCCAGTGATCGCCAGCGCGCGATCCTGGCGGCAGAAACCAAACCGGCCGCAAGGCGGCCGGCTGGATTGACACTTGTGACGAGCGAATTACATCAATGACCGGTGCCGTCATCCTTCTTCGGCTCTGGCTCGACTGCCTTCGCGGCATCTTTGACATCGGTAGCACCTTGCTTGGCGGTTTCAGCCGTTTGCTTGGCGCTTTCTGCCGTTGCTTGACCCGCGCTGGCGGCCTGATTTGCCGATGTTGCTGCGCCACTCATGTCGCCAGCCTTGGCTTGAGCTGCGGCTTGTTGTGCAGCGTCAGCGGTTTGCTTGGCGGCGTTGGCGGTTTGCTGTGCAGCTGCATTGGTCGCAGCCGCGGCTTCCTTGGCTTTCGCAGCGGCATTTTGCGCAGCTTCTTGCGAATTCTGGCTGCACGCGCCCAAAGTCACCGCCAGTGCGGCGGCGATGAAGAAATGTTTGTATTGCATAAATGTCTCCCTAAATTCTGCGTTGACGAGTTGAACCTGCGATTCGGTCCATTCACCGGCGGAGGCGACCGCCGGGCTGGCCGAGCTTACACCAACTCGATTGCCAATGCGGTGGCTTCGCCCCCGCCGATGCACAGCGATGCCACGCCGCGCTTGCCGCCACGCGACTTGAGCGCATTGATGAGCGTAACTACCAGGCGTGCGCCGGAAGCCCCGATCGGGTGACCCAGCGCACACGCACCGCCGTGGACATTCAACTTGTCGCGACTGATGCCCAGCTCCCGCATCGGTGCCATCGCCACGACGGCGAAGGCTTCGTTGATTTCAAATAAATCGACGTCCTCGACTTTCCAGCCGGCACCCTTCAAAACCTGTTGGATCGCGGCAATCGGAGCCGTCGTGAACCACTCGGGTTCCTGCGAATGCGTGGCATGGGCCACGATGCGCGCAAGCGGAGTGAGACCGCGCTTTTTCGCGTCTTCCTCGGTCAACAGAACGGTTGCTGCGGCACCATCGGAAATACTCGAGGAACTGGCAGCAGTTACGGTGCCGTCCTTGCGAAACGCTGCGCGCAGCGTAGGAATTTTCGTGGGGTCGGATTTGCCTGGTTGTTCGTCGGTGGCGTATTCGACGTCACCTTTGCGTCCGGCCACCTTGACTGCAACGATCTCGTCGGCAAATGCGCCAGAGGTAATCGCGGCTTGCGCGCGTTTGACAGATTCAATCGTAAACGCATCCTGTTCTTCGCGCGTGAATTTGTATTTGTCGGCGCAGGCCTCAGCGAATACACCCATGGATTGGCCGTCGTAAGGATTGGTCAAACCGTCCCATGCCATGTGGTCGACCAGTTTGGCCTCGCCGTAGCGGATGCCGGTGCGGGCCGCGACCATGTGCGGCGCATTGGTCATCGATTCCATGCCGCCGGCGACGACGATCGTCGCCGAACCGGCCTTGATCAGATCATGGCCGAGCATGATCGCCTTCATGCCGGAACCACAGACCTTGTTGATCGTGGTGCAGCCGGTGGATTTCGGCAACCCGGCGGCGATCGCGGCCTGGCGTGCGGGTGCCTGCCCCAGATTGGCAGGCAACACGCAGCCCATGATGACTTCGCTGACATCGGCCGGGGCGACGCCGGATTGTGCAAGCGCGGCGGCGATGGCGGTGGCACCAAGTGTGGTTGCCGGTACACCAGTGAACTGACCGAGCATGGAACCGATCGCCGTGCGCTTGGCACCGGCAATGACAATGGATGAGGTCATGGGATTCTCCGTGAAGTTGACTGGCGCATGCTTGCGCCGCGAACGTCGATTATCGCGCCGGTGTCGCTTCGCCGCAATGCAGCATGAATATGCGCGAGTGGCCTCACGCGAAATTCTTGTCGAGTTGCTCGCAGATTTCCTTTTCTATCATGGGCTTCATCGTGCCCAGCAGGAAGCCGAGTTCCGCCTGTACTCGAACTTGGTCGGGGCTCACCTGTATCTGGCCACTGACGCCGCTACGCTCGAAGTGCAGGACATCGCCGTCCCAATGACTGTTGATCCCAAATCTCTGGCCGATCGAATTGGCAGTCTTTTGTACGGCTGCCTTGGCACGGGTCATGCTAAAGCCATGAGTGCGGCAAATATCGATGGCCATGATAATTTCCTGATGGTCGATGTGATGAGCGAAAAGGTGCGCGGCTTTGCTATGATGCCGCAAACACCAGCGTCCTTGTAGCCGTGGGTGAGAACGGCATGATGGCGTCGCGATGGTCGGGCAGGGGAGGCGGAACGATGGGGGCACCTTTTTTTGAAATCGATAGTCGCCTGGATGCATGGGCTTTGTCGCGTGCACGCTGTGCTACATTGATGCTGGCGTGACCGGACGGCCCTGACGCATGCGCCTGAGTTTTCCCAACAATGAAAGTGCCGATGTGCTTGTCGCACACGGCGATAACGCGATTGGCGCCGCAGCGGACAATGCGATCGTATTGAACGTGCCTGGCATTGCCGCACATCACGTGAATCTTGTGGTTAGCGAACGCAGCGTCGTGCTCAATGTGCTGGATAGCAACGGCCGCACCCATGTCAATGCGCGGCCCGTGCGTGCCAAGGCGATTTTGCGTTTGGGCGATGTCGTCAGTCTCGATACCGTGCAATTCGTACTCAAACCCGACAGCGACGACAGCATTCGCACGAAGGTGCCAGCGCCATTGCCCAAAGACAACAGCACAAATCCAAGCGATCCGTCTGCGCCTGCGCGTTTGGTATTGCGCGGCGTGTCGGGAAATTATTTCGGCAAGATCGTGCCGGTATTCGGTCAATTGACGGTCGGCAGCGGCAACGACTGCGGATTGGTGCTCGACGAAAACCAGGCAGGAGGCAAGCATGCGCTCGTCGAAGTCGTTGGCGAGGCCATTTATCTGCGCGATCTGGGTTCGGCCAACGGCACCAGCGTCAACGGCGTGAGAGTGCGCGACGCGGTTTTGTACCCGGACGACCAAATTGGTTTTGACCAGGATCGGTTTTTACTAGAAGCGCCGGGACTGCCGCAACGCGGACAAGCCGCTGACAACGCCGAATTCGCCGAGCCGGTCGCCAGCATCACCCAGACCATGCGTGCAATACCCAAGCCGAGTGCCGGAGCGCAAGCACCCGCGCCGGAACCGGTAGCGCAACGTAATGACATCTGGTGGCTGATTGGTGTGGCCGCCCTGATCGGCATCGGCCTGGCGGTGTTGTTCTTCGCCAAATATTGACGTTCGACACGCAGCGCCTCGCGCGGGCAGACTTATCGTTCGTTGGATAACCCCGCAGTTTGCCGTTGCTGTCGTGCAGGCGCGGTGCGGTGCGAATTCCTGATCAGCGGCATCAGCTGGGGCAATCGCCACAGCATCAACACGATCAGAATGGCCAGATAAATGGCCGGCTCGCGCTTGTCGGCCTTGACCAGCCACATGAAGTGCAAGACCCCAAGCAGCGCGGCGACGTAAACCAGTCGATGCAATTGCTGCCAGCGCCGACCGAGGCGACGCATCATCGCCTTGGTTGAGGTTATGGCCAATGGAATCAGCAATAACCATGCAGCAAATCCTACGGTGATGTAGGGTCGCTTGATGATTTCGCTGAGTAGTTGCGACCAGAATCCGCCGAGGTCGATCACGAGATAAATGCTCAGGTGTGTGCTGATGTAGAAAAAAGCGAACAGACCGAGCATGCGTCGATAGCGAATGATCTTGTTCCAGCCGCTGAGCTTGCGTAGTGGCGTGATCGCAAGCGTTGCAAGCAACAGGCGCAGCGACCAATCACCGCTGCGGTGCTCAAGTTGCGCTACCGGATCGGTGCCCAGCGTGTTGTGCCAGACATCCCAGCCAAGATGCGCCAGCGGCAGCAGGCACAGCAAGAACACCAAGGGTTTGCTGGCCGCAATGGCGTCGCGGAACAACGACGTTTTGGCGAATCCCATCAGAAGTTCTTGCGCAGATCCATGCCCGCATACAGGCTGGCCACCTGATCGGCATAACCGTTGAACGGTTTGGTTGCGATGCGGTTGCCGAACAAATTAAATCCGTCGCCGGCGATGCGGCGTTCGGTTTTCTGGCTCCAGCGCGGGTGATCCACGGCAGGGTTCACGTTTGAATAGAATCCGTACTCATCCGGCCCGGACTGGTTCCAGGTTGTAATTGGCTGGGTTTCGACGAATTCGATTTTAACGATCGATTTGATGCCCTTGAATCCGTATTTCCACGGAACGATCAAGCGCAACGGCGCACCGTTCTGATTCGGCAGAACATGCCCGTACATGCCGACGACCATGAGTGTCAGCGGATGCATGGCTTCGTCGATGCGAAGGCCTTCACGATAGGGCCAATCCAGCACCGGGCGGCGCAGGCCGGGCATCTCGCCGGGCCGATTGACGGTGGTGAAGGCTACATATCTTGCCTGGGATGTCGGTTTGAATCGTTTCAACAAATTGGCGAGAGGAATTCCCACCCATGGAATCACCATCGACCAGGCCTCCACGCAGCGCATGCGGTAAATGCGTTCTTCCAGCGGGTGAGGCTTGAGAATGTCTTCGAGGCTGAAATGCCCGGTCCTTTCGGCGTGGCCGGCGATTTCGACGCTCCACGGCTTTGGATGAAACTCTCTCGAGTTGGCTGAAGGATCGCCTTTGCCGGTGCCGAACTCGTAGAAATTGTTGTAATGCGTCGCGTCCTTGTAGCGCGTTTGCGTTTCATCACCAGCATCGTCGAGTTTGTGTGCGATGGTGAGGGGCGCGCCGGGTATCGCTTCGATCTTCGTCGCTTCCGCGGCCGGTGGGGCCGCATGACTGTGGCATCCGGTGGCAAGTCCAACTGCGCCAAGCCCCAACATCTTCAGCACTTCGCGCCGCCGCCGGTAAAGTGATTCGGGTGTGATGGTCGAGGGCGGCGGATTTTTTTCGGATGGCACTCGCATGTTGGCCTCCAGCAGGGCAAGGATTTGCGGGTGGTTCGTGTCTTCGTCGTCGAACCTTTCGCTCGGCGCAAGCTCAAGACCGGAATAGTGATGCAATCCTTCCAGTCTTGACATGCATGACACACCGCAGGTCTATAATCTGCCGCTAAGAGTCAACTGCCGGTGAAGAAGGGGAAAATGAACCTCGCCAGCATATTTCGTTTCTCTTCGAGCCTCGTTGCCGTCCTCGACGCCAGCGACGGTCGCCTCGTGGATGTCAATCCGGAACTGGCAAGAGTTTTCGGTCTGCCGCGCGAGGAACTGCTGGGTCGCCGATCCGTTGAATTGGATTTTTGGGCCAACCTGGAGACTCGCGCGGAAATTTGGGCGGAGCTGCGTGGCGAGCAACGCGTAAGCGACATGCCGGTTGTGTTTCGGTGCCGTAACGGTGATGAACTTTCGGCGCGTTTGTGCTGCGAACGATTCGAGTATGAGTCGCGTCACTACGTGCTGGCGATCTTTCAGCAAGTGGGTGAAGCCAGTTCGGTCGACAAGCGCGCAATTACGGATCGCGGCAGTTATCGCGCGCTGTTCATGGCCGCGGCAGAAGGACTCTATCGCAGCCTGCCTGGCGGCGGTTGGATTGACGTCAATCCGGCGCTGGCGCAAATATTCGGCTACGACTCGCCGGCACAAATGTTGACGGAAACCGCTGGCGCGCGTGCCGGTGTTTTGTATGTCGATGCGCAAGAAATCGATCGGTTGTATGCCACGCTGACGCAACAGGGGCGCTTCGTGAACGAGCGCCTGCGCATTCGGAAGCGCGACGGGACTATGGCATGGATCGTGGAAAGCACTCGCGCGGTGCACGACGACCATGGAAACATGCTGTTTTTCGAAGGGTCCATTGCTGATATCAGCGCGGAGATCGAAGCCGAGGCTCGTCTGCTCCAGTCCGAGACGATGTACCGCACGCTGGTGGACAACAGTCACGATGGGGTATTCCTGATCCGCCACGACGGCACCGTGGGATTCATGAACGAAGCCATGGCCGCCACACTCGATTACACTGCCAAGGAATTGATCGGCACGCCATACATGCAATTGATCACACCGGAATCGCTGGCTGCCCAAAGCGCGCGACGCAAGGAAAGATTCGACGGGTCGTACGACGTGCAAAGCTACAACGTCACCATGTTGCGCAAGGATGGTACGCCGCGCCTTTTGCATGTGCATGCGGGTGCCGTGAATTACGAGGGTGAAGTCGCCAGTATTGGAACGGCGCGCGACATCACCGAAGAACAACGTCAACGCGATGCGCTGGAACAAGCTGAGCGCACGTATCGCGAACTGTTCCAGAATTCGGTCGCGGGCATGTTTCGCAGCCTGCCAAGCGGGCACATCGCGGCCGCCAACGATGCATTTGCCCGCATTCTCGGTTATGCCAGTGCGAACGAGCTGATCGCATCTGGAAAAAAGATCGGGGAATTCTATGCTGATCCATCGACGCGCGATTCGGTATTGGCCCAACTGGCGGCCGGAGATTCCGCGCTGACATTCGAATTCGAAGCGCGCCGCGTCGATGGCTCGATCTTGCTCGCGGAAGTGCGGGCGCAGGCTATTCGCGATACCGATGGCGCGCTGCAATGGGTTGAGGGTTCTGCGCAGGATATCAGCGCTCGACGTCAAGCAGAATTGGCCTTGCAGGAATCCGAAGCCCGCTACCGCACCTTGGTTGAACACAGCCAAGCCGGCGTTTACCTGATGCTCGATGATCGATATTCGTACGTCAACCAGGCCTTCGCTGCCATGTTCGGATATACCGAACAGGAATTGACCGGCGCGGATTTTCGAATACTGGTGCCGCCAGAGTCCCAGGCGCAGCAGGAAAATCGCTACGAAGGTCGCCATGTTGGCGGGCCAGCCAAAGGGAACTACTCGGTAACCTTGCTGCGCAAGGACACATCCCGCATCGAAGTTGTCGTCAGCGCAGGAACGGTCCATCGCGATGGAAAGCGCTACACCACCGGTACGATTCGCGACGTGACCGAACACAATCGATTCCAGCGTGAGTTGGAACACAACGCCAGTCATGACCTGTTGACCGGATTACCCAACCGCATTTCTTTCGAACAGCAATTGGCCAGGACCATGAGCGAGACGCGTGCGCTCGTCGGCCACGAATACGCGGTGCTGTTCCTGGATCTGGATGGGTTCAAGCTGGTCAACGACAGTCTGGGTCACGCCAGTGGCGATCAACTGCTGGTGCAGATTGCGGATACCTTGCGTTCGAATCTGGGCGGACATTGCCTGGTGGCGCGATATGGCGGCGATGAATTTACGTTGCTGCCGCATGGAGCCTGCACGCCCGCACGCGCCGAACAGCTTGCGCAGCGTGTACTGACGCTGCTGGCCGGGTCGTTCGAGATCGACGGTCATCGCATATTTTCTGGTGCCAGCGTGGGCGTCGTGCTTGGCCATCCCGATTATCAGACGCCGAACCAGATTCTGCGCGATGCGGATACCGCGATGTATCGCGCCAAAGCGAGTGGTAAATCGGCGTATGTGATTTTCGACGATGCCATGCATACCGCGGCTCGTGCGCGCTTGAAGATCGAAACTGAATTGCGGTTTGCCCTGGAGCGCGGCGAATTTCGGGCCCACTTTCAACCGATCGTCGATTTGCGCAGCGGTCGCCTGCAAGGTTGCGAAGCACTGGTTCGTTGGCAGCATCCACAGCGCGGACTGTTGATGCCGGACGACTTCCTGACGGTCGCCGAGGAAACCGGTACGCTGCTGGCGCTGGATTGGTGGATATTGGAACACACCTGCCGAAACCTGCTGCGCTGGCAGCGTCGCTATCCGACGCACGCGCGTTTGCGTGCAAGCGTGAACATCGACGAACGCCAGTTCGCGGAGCCGGAGCTCATCGGCAATTTGCGTGGCGTTCTGCAACGTACCGGGATCGATGCATCCACACTCGCCCTGGAGATTACCGAAACCGTATTCCGACGCGGGCGCAGCGAAGCCGCGACCACGTTGAATGCATTGAAAGACCTTGGCGTATCGCTGGTCGTGGACGATTTCGGCACCGGCTATTCTTCTCTGGATTCGTTTGCGACATCGCCTTTCGATGCATTGAAAATCGATCGCAGCTTTATCCGAGACATGACAACCAATCCACGTCATGGCGCGATCGTGCGCACAATTGTCGGTCTTGCCAAGGATCTGGGTTTAGGGCTCATTGCCGAAGGCGTGGAAACCCAGGAGCAGGCAAAGCGACTGCTTGAAGCCGGCTGCAGTACGGCACAGGGATTTCTTTACTCGCCGGCAGTGCCGCAAGATCAGTTCGAAGCGATGCTGGAGTCCGGAGTTGTACCTGGCAAACGGCCGGAATCCGGTGCTGTTGCCTAATTGCTGCGCTGCGGCATAATGGGACTCCCTTCGGAGTTCTTAAATGAGTCGAGCCTATAACTTCAGCGCCGGGCCTGCGGCGCTTCCGGAATCAGTTCTGCGCACCGCACAAGCCGAGTTGCTCGAATGGGGCAACGCGCGCGCTTCGGTTATGGAAATCAGCCATCGTGGCAAAGACTTCATCGCGATGGCCGAAGAGTCGGAACAAGATCTGCGCAAATTGCTGCAAATTCCACAAAATTATAAAGTACTCTTTTTACAGGGCGGAGCCACTCAGCACTTTGCCCAGATCCCCATGAATTTTGCGCGCCGCGAGCAAGTGGTCGATTTTGTTGTGACGGGTCATTGGGGCGAAAAGGCGGTTAAAGAAGCCATACCATTGACCCATGTGAAAGTCGTGGCCAGCGGTGTCGACGGAAAATATACTGCGATCCCATCGCGCCAATCCTGGCAGCTCACTGCCGATGCGGCGTATTTGCATTACACGCCGAACGAAACGATTCACGGCGTTGAATTCCACGAGGTTCCTGATGTAGGCGACGCACCATTGGTCGCGGACATGTCGTCGGACATCCTGTCGTGCCCGATTGACGTTTCGAAATTTGGTGTGGTCTACGCTGGGGCGCAGAAGAACATCGGCGCGTCCGGCCTGGTTGTGATGATCGTGCGCGAAGACTTGCTCGAGCGCTGTCCGAAGGAGCTGCCGAAGATTTTCAATTACGCCGAACATGCAGCGGCCGGATCGATGCTGAATACGCCCAATACGTTTGGCTGGTATCTGGCTGGTTTGGTGTTCAAATGGCTGTTGGCTGAAGGCGGCATGCCGGCAATTGGCCAGCGCAATCGCGCCAAGGCTGAATTGCTCTACGGCTATATCGATGACTCGGGTTATTACGCCAATCCGGTCGAAAAACCGGCACGATCGAGAATGAACGTGCCGTTCACGCTGCCGCGTCCGGAGTTGGACGCGCTGTTTCTCCAGCAGTCGCAGGCAGCCGGGCTGCTTGCGCTCAAGGGGCATCGCGCCATTGGCGGAATGCGTGCCTCGCTATACAACGCCATGCCGCTGGAAGGCGTGCAGGCGCTGGTGGATTTCATGCGTGATTTCGCACAGCGCAATGGCTGAGGCGCATTGATTGCGTATCGCGCAATAGTGCATCTGCAAGATTTGTGACCAAGGCATTTATGTATGTTCAAGATTCAAACCCTGAATAGTATTTCCAGCAACGGGCTTGAGCGCCTGCCAGACGACCAGTACGAAGTGGGCAACGAAGTTGCACAGCCCGACGCGGTGCTGGTGCGTTCCGCTGACATGCACGCAAAACCGTTGGCGACCTCGATCAAGGCGGTCGCGCGCGCAGGCGCGGGGGTCAACAATATTCCGGTCGCCGAATTGAGCCTGCGTGGCGTACCGGTGTTCAATGCGCCCGGTGCCAATGCCAATGCAGTCAAGGAACTGGTCGTGGCCGGCATGCTCATGGCCGCGCGCAATCTTGGCGATGCACTGTCGTTCGTGGGCGGGTTGGGCGCGAGCGCGGACTTGCACAAAAGCGTCGAGGCCGAGAAGAAACGTTTCGTTGGCAGCGAACTGGCTGGCAAAACCCTTGGCGTCGTGGGTCTGGGCGCAATTGGGGTAAAAGTCGCCAATGCCGCGCACGCCCTTGGCATGCGGGTGCTCGGGTTCGATCCGCACATGACCATCGACGGCGCATGGGCGCTGTCGTCGAACGTGGACAAAGCCGCGTCATTGAATGAATTGTATTCTGCATCGGACTACATCACCTTCCACGTGCCGTTGAACGACGCCACGCGCGGAATTTTCGGCACGGCGGCACTCGAATTGGCGCGCCCGGGTGCGGTCGTGCTCAATTTCGCACGCGACGGAATTGTCGACGAAGCGGCACTGTTGACGGGTCTGTCCAATGGGCGTATCAGCCGTTATGTCACCGATTTCCCCAGTACCGACCTGCTTGGCAACCCTCGCGTTATCGGGCTGCCACACCTGGGCGCATCGACCGGCGAAGCCGAAGAAAACTGTGCGGTCATGGTTGTTGACCAACTGCGCGATTTCCTGGAGCACGGCAATGTGCACAATTCGGTGAATTTCCCAAGTACGCGTATGACCTCGAGCGGGGCTGGACGCTTGTGCATCGCCAACAAAAATCGCCCGAACATGATCGGTCAGCTTTCGCATGTTCTGGGCGAAGCCGGAGTGAACATCGCGCAGATGCACAACGCCTCGCGTGGCGATATCGCCTATACCCTGATCGACCTGGATTCGCCGGCCAGTGCCGAACTGGTTGCGTCGATCGGCAAGATCGAGGGGATTCTTTCGGTCCGCGCGATAAAGCACTGACAGGGCAAAACTGATGCCGAAGAAGAAACCCTCCGCGCCGTCGCCGGCATTGGCCGATGCACGCCAGCGCATCGACAGCATCGATCGCACGATCCAGCAATTGATCGCCGAACGCGCCGGGTGGGCGCGCCAGGTCGGCAAGGCCAAGGGTCAGCTCAAGGCAGCGGTGGATTACTACCGGCCCGAGCGCGAGGCACAGGTGTTGCGCATGGTCGTGGATCGCAACGACGGGCCACTTTCCGATGAAGTGCTGGTGCGTGTGTTTCGCGAGATCATGTCCGCGTGCCTGGCCCAACAGGAACCACTCAAGGTCGGCTATCTCGGACCCGAAGGCACCTTCAGCGAACAAGCCGTGCGCAAGCATTTTGGCCATTCCGCACATGGCCTGCCGTTGGCCAGCATCGAAGAAGTATTTCAGGAAGTGGAAAGTGGTGCGGCCGATTTCGGCATTGTGCCGGTTGAGAATTCAGGCCAGGGCACGATCCAGATTACCCTGGACATGTTCCTGACCTCGAACTTGAAGATTTGTGGAGAAGTGGAATTGCGCGTACGTCAATTCCTGCTCTCGCGTACCGGGCGCATCGAAGACATCGAGCGCGTTTATTCTCATTCGCAATCGTTTGCCCAATGCAAAGGCTGGCTGCGCGCCAACCTGCCGAAATCTGAAAAGGTTGCAGTCTCAAGCAATGCCGAAGCAGCACGGCGCGCGCGCAATGCCGACGATGCCGCCGCTATTGCCGGCGAGTCGGCAGGCCACGTATACGGTTTGCGCAAAGTGATCGTCAGCCCGATCGAGGATCGCGACGACAACACCACGCGCTTTCTCGTGCTGGGGCGCCAGATCTTCCCGTCATCGGGCCATGATCGAACCTCCGCACTGGTGTTCATCAAGGATCAGCCCGGTGCATTGTTCAACGTGCTCAGCCCGTTCGCGCGGCATGGCATCAGCATGAACCGGATTGAATCGAGGCCGTCGCATCAGGCGCAATGGGAATATGCATTTTTCATCGACCTGGCCGGTCATGTCGAAGACGACGCAATGAAATGTGCATTCGCCGAACTCAAGCCACACGCAGCGCAGATCAAGGTGTTGGGTTCGTACCCGGTGGCGGTGCCGTGAGCCGAAGGGTGGCGTCATCGCAAGGCGATTTGCCGAGCGCGGACGCCACGACTTTTGCCAATGCGCCCACGCGCGCGCTGCGCGCCTACGATCCTGGACACGACCTGCCGGCCCTGCGTCGGCGCTTCGGTAGCGTGCTGGTCGAACTGGGTTCGAACGAAAATCCGCTTGGCCCCAGTCCACGCGCGATCGCGGCCATAACCTCAGCATTGCCGGACCTATGGCGTTACCCCGACCCGAATGGTGGCGCGCTGAAAGCAGCACTGGCGTTGCAATTGAGTGTGGAAGCTGGGCAAATCACGCTCGGTAACGGATCGCACGAACTATTGATGTTGATTGCCCAATGCTTCGCCGATGCAAGCACCTCGGTGGTGTTTTCCGAATTCGGTTTCGCGGTGTTTCCGATTGCAACTGCTGCTGCCGGAGCACACCCGATCCAGGTGCCGGCGTTGCCACGTGAACATGCCACGATGCCGCTCGGCCATGATCTGGATGCGATGGTGCAGGCTTTGCGCGCGGACACGCGCATTGCATATATCGCCAATCCGAACAATCCCACCGGCACCTGGTTCGACGATGCCACATTGGAAAAATTTCTCACCTGTGTTCCAGCAACGACGCTGGTCGTGGTGGACGAGGCCTATCACGAATACGTGCACGCGTCGGGATTGACCAGTGCACTTGGATTTTGCGCACGCTTTCCCAACCTGATCGTGACCCGGACCTTTTCCAAAGCCTACGCGTTGGCAGGAATGCGAATCGGCTACGCGATCAGTTCACCCCAGGTGGCCGCCATTCTCGAAAGACTGCGCGAATCGTTCAATGTAAATGGACTCGCATTGGCCGCGGCTGAAGCCGCGCTCGCCGATCAAGCCCATATCAAGCAAGCAAAGTCCTGGAACGGCGCTGAACGTGAATGGCTGACCGATCAATTGCGTTTGCGCGAATTGAATGTGCTGCCGTCGCAAACCAATTTCGTGCTGGTCGATTTCCGTCAAAATGCTACTTCAATCGAGAAAGTATTGTTTGATCGCGGTGTCATCGTGCGACCGATGGCCGGTTACGGATTGCCGCATTGTCTGCGTATCAGCGTTGGCACACGCGAAGAAAGCCAGCGGCTGCTTGAAAGCCTGCCATGAGTGACTGGATTTGCAGCGCGTCCGGACCGGTGCAGGGCGAGCTGCGTGTGCCCGGGGATAAATCCATTTCGCATCGGGCGATCATGCTGGGCGCGTTGGCGGAAGGCACGTCGCATATCGACGGATTCCTTGAAGGCGAAGATACACGCGCGACGGCCGCGGCATTCGTGCAGATGGGTGTGCGCATCGACGCACCCGAACCGAATCGACGCGTCGTCCACGGAGTTGGGCTGCACGGTTTACGCGCGCCGACAAATACCATTGACTGCGGCAACGCCGGCACAGGCATGCGCCTGCTCGCCGGGATTCTCGTCGGCCAGGCATTCGATTCAGTACTCACTGGCGACTCATCGCTTTCACGCCGGCCAATGCGTCGCATCATCGAGCCCTTGTCGCGCATGGGCGCGCAGATTGTGGCGGGCGAGGCTGGTGTACCGCCTTTGAGGGTGTGTGGAACGCCAACGCTGCATGGCATTGATTTCAACTCGCCGGTAGCGAGCGCGCAAGTAAAGTCTGCGGTTTTGCTTGCGGGGCTTTATGCCGGCAACGAAACCTGCGTACGTGAGCCGCACCCGACGCGCGACTACACTGAACGTATGCTGGCCGTGTTCGGCTGGCCGATCGAGTCCGGCCCGGGTTGGGCAAAATTAACCGGCGGACATCGGCTCACAGCGACGGATATCCGCGTGCCGTCGGATTTCTCTTCGGCGGCGTTCTTTATCGTTGCCGCAACTATTGTTCCGGGATCCCGGCTGCTGTTGCGCGATGTCGGCATGAATCCGCGTCGCACCGGCTTATTGCATGCGTTGCGCGCAATGGGCGCGGATATCCGGGAAACCAACGCACGCGTACTCGGCACCGAACCGGTTGCCGATCTGGAAGTACGCCATGCGCACTTGCATGGAATCAATATGGCCGCCGAATGGGTGGCTGACATGATCGACGAATTTCCGGTTCTATTCGTTGCCGCGGCTGCCGCTGAAGGTACCACGCGCATCACGGGTGCCGCCGAGTTGCGGGTTAAAGAGTCCGACCGTATTGCTGTTATGACGCAAGGACTGCGTGCGCTGGGAAGCCAGATCCAGGACACCCCAGACGGTGCCGTCATCCGAGGCGGTGGCATGATCGGTACAACCGTCAATTCCGCAGGCGATCATCGTTGCGCGATGAGTTTTGCTGTCGCGGGTTTGGTTGCCCACGGTGAAGTAAGGATTCGCGATTGCGACAACGTGGCGACATCATTTCCAGGATTCATGGAGTCCGCTAACGCGTGTGGCATGGCCCTGAGCAGCCGCTAGTCCAGTTCACTCGTTGGCCGCGAGGAAATCTGATAGCGTACGTACGTACGTTTACTATGAATTCGCTGCAATGGATATTTCCTTGACCGAATTGCGTCAGCGCCTTTTTCAGTTGGCCGACCAAGTGATTGAAACCGGTGAGCCATTGGTTGTCATGCGTCGCGGGGTGCGCCTGCAACTGATGCGCGACGACGCAGGCGCACAAACCAGCGGACGTCTTGCGCGACTCAAACCGCAGCGCGCTGTAGTCGGTGCGGCGCTGAGTCCGTACGAATCGCCGGCGCAATGGAATCCGGATCGGGTTGGCAAGGTTGCCGAGCCCGCTCCAGCAAGGAAATTACGCAAAACTGCGAGTCCTCGCGGCAAACGCACGCCGCGAGTGCGCACCAAGTGATCATGCTCGATACGCACGTAGCAGTGCACCTGTTCGAGGGACGTAGCACGGGCTTGAGTGCACAGGCATTACGCCTGATCGATCGCGACAGCGTGTCGATATCGCCTGCGGTCATGCTTGAGCTGGAACTGTTGCACGAGATTCGACGCCTGCGCATCGGTGCTGCCGCCATCGTGCGCTATCTGGACGAACACCTTGCCATCCGCGTTGCCGGCGAGCGCTTTGCCGATGTAGCCAGGCAAGCGCTTGCATTCGCGTTCACGCGCGATCCTTTCGATCGGCTGATTGCGGCCCATGCCGCGGTTCTCAAAGTACCGCTGATCACATTTGACGAAGATTTGCAGCGACATTATCCGCGCGCGATGAATTGAGGCTGTAGAATTCGCGCCGTCCGCGGATAATTCGATTCGAACGCCACGGCTCGCCGCACGCACCTGCAAATATGACCGCCAATCAAAAAATCGTTCCCGTCCTGACCATTGACGGTCCTTCGGGATCGGGCAAGGGCACAATCAGTCGCAGTATCGCCGACGCGTTGGGATGGCATTTACTCGATTCCGGGGCGCTGTATCGTGCGGTAGGTTTTGCCGCAAGCATGGCCGGTCTGGATTTGTCCGATGCGGAAGCGGTCACGCGCTGCGCGCAGACGACGAAGATCGGTTTTCGCGATCCGAAAGACGGTGGTGAGACCCGCGTCATCGTCAATGGGCTGGACGCGACCGACGAAATCCGCACTGAAACCTGTGGGGCAGCGGCGTCGGCAATCGCGGTGATTCCGGCGGTGCGTACCGCACTTTTCGACAAGCAACACAGCTTCCGCAAGCCCCCGGGACTGGTGGCGGACGGGCGCGATATGGGCACGGTCATCTTTCCGGATGCCCGGTTCAAGGTGTTTTTGACCGCCAGCGCCGCAGAACGCGCCAACAGGCGTTATAAGCAGTTGAAAGCAAAGGGCTTGGGCGTTACACTTGCCGCCCTTTTGCGCGAGATACAGGCACGCGACGTACGCGATGCCGAGCGAACCGTGGCGCCGCTGAAGCCGGCTGACGATGCCGTATCCATCGATTCGACCGGGATGCCGATCGACGAAGTGGTTGCGGTGGTGTTGGCCTTGGTGCGTGTGGAAGGCAATTGGGAATCGGGAATCGGGAATCGAGGAAAGGCGTAACAGCACGCCCATCGACGATCCACCAACTCCTGAACCAGACTGGAATGTTTTTGATCGTGGCAGTGTTGCCGCGATTTTTCGTCCCAGCGCGATGCGCTGGGGAACAGCAACGGTACGGAATGTCCGTGCCATAACCGGTGGGTCGATGTTTCTAGTAAAAACAATTACTTGAAATGCGATCTTTATCAAATTTGGAAACCAACATGACCGAGAGTTTTGCCGAACTTTTTGAACAAAGCCAGACCCTGAGCAAATTGAAACCCGGTGCCATCGTTTCAGGCATCGTGGTCGAGATTCGCAACGACGTTGTCGTTATCAACGCGGGACTCAAATCCGAGGGCATCGTGCCCATCGAGCAATTCCGCAACGAACAGGGCGAACTGGAAGTTGCTCTTGGCGACGAGGTGAAGGTAGCCCTCGACGCCATCGAAGATGGTTTCGGCGAGACACGCCTGTCGCGCGAAAAGGCCAAGCGTTCCATGGTTTGGGACGAACTGGAAACCGCGCAGGAAGCCAATGCGACCGTCATCGGCCGCATTTCTGGCAAGGTCAAGGGTGGTTTCACTGTCGACATAAAGGACGTCCGCGCATTCCTGCCCGGTTCCCTGGTCGACGTGCGTCCGGTACGCGATCCAGTGTACCTGGAAGGCAAGGAACTGGAATTCAAGATCATCAAGCTCGACCGCAAGCGCAACAACGTGGTGGTCAGTCGTCGTGCGGTTGTGGAAAGCGAGCATTCCGAGGAGCGCGAACAGTTGCTGGAGCGCCTGCAGGAAAATGCCGTGGTCAAGGGCGTGGTCAAGAACCTCACCGATTACGGCGCGTTCGTGGACCTGGGCGGTATCGACGGTCTGCTGCATATCACCGATATGGCGTGGAAGCGCGTGCGTCATCCGTCTGAAGTGGTCAACGTTGGCGACGAACTTGATGTGCGTGTGCTGCGTTTCGATCGCGAGCGCAACCGTGTCAGCCTCGGCTTGAAGCAACTCGGCGAAGATCCGTGGGTTGCGATCGCACGTCGCTATCCGAGCAACACCCGCCTGCTCGGCAAGGTGTCCAATGTCACTGATTACGGCTGTTTCGTCGAACTCGAACCCGGCGTCGAAGGCCTGGTACACGTTTCCGAAATGGATTGGACCAACAAGAACGTCAATCCGGCCAAGATGGTGCAGGTCGGTGACGATGTCGAAGTCATGGTCCTGGACGTGGATGAAGAGCGTCGGCGTATCTCGCTGGGCATGAAGCAGACGCAGGCCAATCCGTGGGAATCGTTCGCCGCGATCCACAAGAAGAACGATCGCGTATCCGGACAGATCAAGTCGATCACCGATTTCGGAATTTTCGTCGGCCTGGATGGCGGCATCGATGGCTTGGTGCACCTGTCGGATATCTCCTGGCAGAGCACCGGCGAAGAACTGGTTCGCAACTACAAGAAGGGCGATACGATCGAAGCCGTGGTGCTGGCAGTGGATCCGGAACGCGAGCGCATCAGTCTGGGCATCAAGCAGCTTGAGCAGGACCCGTTCGGTCAGTTCATGGCCGCGCATCCGCGTGGCAGCATCGTCAACGGCACAGTCAAGGAAGTCGACGCCAAGGGTGCGACGATTGATCTGGGTGATGGCGTTGAAGCCTATCTGCGCGCCAACGACATCGCCAAGGAACGCATTGAAGATGCCACGCAGCATCTGAAAGTCGGCGATGCGGTTGAAGCCAAGTTCACCGGTATGGACCGCAAGGGTCGCGTGCTGCAATTGTCGATCCGCGCCAAGGACGACGAGGAAATGCAGCAGGTGCTTGAGGATTACCAGTCCGCTTCCGGAGGTACCACCAAACTCGGTGCCTTGCTCAAGGAACAGATGAACAAATCCGAATGAGCTCGGCCGGCCTGCGTGCAAATGTACGCAGGTCGCGACGGTACTATCGGCACAGGTTGCAGCGCCAAGATTGCGCCAGTCTGTGCCGCATTCCTCCAGTAGTTAATAACGGATCGTGCGCCCATGACCAAATCCGAGTTGATCGAAGCCCTGGCCGCACGCCAGATTCACCTCGTTTTCAACGATGTGGAACTGGCTGTCAAGGGCGTAATGGAGCAGATGAGCCAGGCCCTCGCGACGGGCCAGCGTATCGAGATTCGCGGCTTCGGCAGCTTCTCGCTGCACTATCGGCCACCGCGCATGGGGCGCAACCCGAAGACCGGCACTGCCGTGGCGTTACCCGGTAAATACGTGCCGCATTTCAAACCTGGCAAGCAGTTGCGCGAACGCGTCAATCAATCCGTGCAAGCGCGGGTCAATCCGGGCTGAGCATTATTTCGGCGTAGATTGTGCTTAGTGGCGCGAATGCCGACATGATTGTTGTCCGATCCGTGTCGGTTCAGGCGTACTTTGCTACTTTCTCGACACCCCATATTCTCGTACTTGCGGTACTCGGGACGATTCACGCATGCGTGTTGGACTGATTCTCCTGGCGTTGTTGTTCGCTGCAATCGGTGCGGTATTCGGCGCCTTGAATGGTGAGCGCGTCGCCTACGATTTCTACTTTGTCGTTGTGCACGCTCCCAAGGGCGCGGCTTTGCTATGTGCGTTGGTTGTCGGATGGCTGGTTGGCGGGGTGCTGGTTTATTGTGCACTCGTATTGCGATTGCGCCGACGCGTACGCGCACTGAGTCGCCAGCTGCAACATGACGAACAGGCGACTCGAATTGATACAGAGAAAACCGCGAGCAACGACGAGGCATGATCAGCATGTCGCCTCTTTTGCTGCCGGTGGTGGCGCTGCTGTTGCCGCTGGCTGCGCTTTCCGGTTGGTACTTCGGCCGTCGCAGCAGTGAACGCTCGCGACGAGTTGGCGTCAGTGAGCTTTCTTCGAGCTACTTCCGCGGTCTAAATTATTTGCTCAATGAGCAACCCGACAAGGCGATCGAAGTATTCCTCAAACTCGCCGAATTCAATCGCGACACGGTGGAAACCCACCTTGCCCTAGGCAATCTTTTTCGTCGTCGCGGTGAAGTCGATCGAGCGATTCGGGTGCACCAGCATTTGATCGCGCGTCCGAACCTGAGCAACGAAGAAAAGACCATTGCCATGTTGGAACTGGGCGAAGACTACATGCGCGCAGGCCTGCTTGATCGCGCCGAAATCCTGTTTGCAGATCTGGTCGCGATGGAGGCACAGGTGCCACCTGCATTGCGTCATCTGATCGGCATTTACCAGCATGAGAAAGATTGGGTCAATGCAATTGCACATGCGCGCCGGCTCGAAGACATCAGCGGGGAGTCCGAGGGGGCGATCATCGCGCAATTCTATTGCGAGCAGGCCGAACAGGCGCGCGCGCTGAAGGATCTCGCAACAACTCGTGCCCATCTGGATCAGGCATTCAAGAGTGAACCTGATTGCGTGCGTGCGTATTTCGTTCTGGGTCATCTACACGCACAGCAAGGCGAATACGAAGCCGCAACCCATGCGTTCGAGCGCGTTGCAGCATTGGATGCCGATTTCGTGCCCGAGATTTTGCCGCCGTTACTGGACTGTTACGCGCGCTTGCAACAGATGGAGCGTGCGGAGAGTTTCCTGGTGGACATTATCGGTCATTCCCATGGAGTGTCACCGGTGATTGCATTGGCCAAGCTTTACGCCAGTACGCGTGGCGAAAGTGCGGCGATCGAATTTCTCACGCGACAGTTGCGACAACGCCCGTCGGTGCGAGGGTTGATGACCCTGATCGGAGCCACGCTGCATACGTCCAAGGGCGAAGCGCGTGAAAACCTGCTGATCTTGCAGGATCTTGCGCGAAACCTGCTCGAAGGGCAGGCCATGTATCGTTGCAGCAACTGCGGTTTCGGGGCCAAGGCCCATCATTGGCAGTGTCCAAGTTGCAAGACCTGGGGATCGGTGCGGCCAATCCACGGCGTGGCGGGCGAGTAGTCGCAACGGACTCGACTATCCTTGAGTTCCTGCCGTGACCCGATGGCATTGTGTAAACTGAGCGTTCATGCCGATTATCCCGCCAGACTGAACGATCGCGCCAATACATGATTGCGATGACACACACAATCTGGCCTTGGTTGGTAGGCAGCGGGCTACTTGCCTTCGCGGTGACGTGGTTGTCGCTGCTTTACGCGCGCCGCACGAATCTTCTCGACATGCCTGGTCAGCGCCGGTCGCACGATGTGCCGACGCCTCGCGGCGGCGGTATCGGCATTGTCGTGGCGGTGCTGTTGGGCTTGGCTGCAGCTGGGATCCTGGTTCCCGGCGTCAATATTCCGCTGCTACTGATGATTGCGATTGCCATGGTCGCGCTGGCTGGCTGGATCGACGATCACCAAGCGCTGCCGGTTTGGGCGCGACTACTGGTACATTTTCTTGCTTGCGTCATCTGGTTGGCTCCTTTGATTGCGGCGGCGTTCTTTTCGACACGGGATCTGGGTATCAGCCCGACGCAGGCGGTAGCACTATCTACGGTGCTGGTTTTTGCGTGCGTATGGTCGATCAATTTGCACAACTTCATGGATGGGATCGATGGTCTGCTCGCCATCCAGGCGATTTTCGTATTGAGCGCGCTTGGGGTCTTGTGCCTGCGCGGACCCAGCCATGTTCATTCAATGCAAATCTTCCTATGGGTCGCGGCTATCGTCGGGTTTCTGCCGTTCAATTTTCCACGCCCACGCTTGTTCATGGGCGATGTCGGCAGCGGTGCAATCGGATTGCTCATAGCGGTTGCAGCAATCTGGCAGTTTTCCACTCCCGACACGGCAGCTGCCAGCGGCCTGGTTGCCGCATCCGCCTTCGTTACCGATTCAAGCTGCACGTTGGTTTCGCGCATGTTGCGCGGCCGCCGCTGGTATCGTGCGCATCGCGAACACCTTTATCAGTGGCTGGTGCGAACCGGCATGACGCATGTGCAGGTGGTCGCCGGGTACATGGTGTGGAATATCGTCATCGTGATTCCGGCGCTTTACCTGATGAATCATGCGGTGCATGCGCACGCGCAGGCCTACGGGTGGATAATTGCCGGCATCGTTTATGTATTGGCGCTGGGCCTGTGGCTGTACGGAAAAACCCGGTGTCTGCACAAGTCCGAAGCGGGTCCATCGCATGCGCCTGCGTAATTTGATCGCCACGCTGCATCCCCGACTGGCTGTTGTCCTGCACGACCTGGCCATGGTCTGGCTTGCGTGGATCGTGACGAATTGGTTGCGCTTCAGCCTGGAACCCAATCCGCCACCGCTGGCCTGGTTCATGCCTGAAACCGGGATCGTCGTGCTGGTGCAGGGAATGGTTCTGTATTGGACTGGCTTGTATAAAGGTCTGTGGCGTTTCGCCAGCCTTCCAGATTTGTGGAACATTGCGCGCGCCTGCATCGTGGGTACCTTGGCTGCGGCAATTGCATTGTTCTTGTACGACCGCTTGACGATGGTACCGCGTGCGGTGCTTGTGATTTATCCATCGGTGCTGGCCGTGTTTCTCGGCTTGCCACGATTGGCGTATCGCTACTGGAAAGACAGCCGTTTCGATCTGGTCAGCAACGTGCCGGCGCGGCGCGTGCTGGTACTCGGCGCGGGTCGTGCGGGCGAAGCCCTGTTGCGCGAACTCGCACATGAAAACCGCTATCGCCCGGTGGGCGTGCTCGACGACAACGTCGCATTGCGCGGTGCCAAGGTGCATGGCGTACCCGTGCTGGGCCCATTTGAGCGACTGCCGGACTTGGCCGCACAAGTCGCTGCGGAAATGTTGCTGATCGCCATGCCGTCGGCGAACAATGCGCAGATGCGCCGAGTGGTCGAGTTGTGCGAGACCACCGGAATCCCGTTTCGCACCGTGCCGCGCCTGCAGGATGTCGTGGCCGGGCGCATGAACTTCAATGAATTGAAAGAAGTTGCGATCGAGGATTTGCTCGGGCGCGAACCCGTGCAACTGGATTGGACCGCCATTCGTACCGGGCTATCTGGCAAACGCGTGCTGGTTACCGGCGGCGGCGGCTCGATCGGTTCGGAGTTGTGTCGCCAGGTTGCGCGCCTCGGGGTCGAGTCGCTGACCATCCTGGAATTGTCCGAGTTCAATTTGTATAAAATTGAACAGGAACTGAAACAGGAATTTCCCGAGTTGCTGGTTGATGCGGCGCTTGGCGATTGCGGCGACAAGGCCGTCTGCGAGCGCGTATTTGCGCGCATGCGGCCACAAATCGTTTTGCACGCGGCAGCTTTCAAACACGTGCCATTGCTGCAGAGCCAGGTACGCGAGGCATTTCGCAATAACGTGTTGGGCACCCATTGCGTGGCTCAAGCCGCGGATCGCTTTGGCGTAGCCTGCTTCGTGCTCATTTCCACCGACAAGGCAGTGAACCCAACCAGCGTGATGGGCGCAACCAAGCGGGTCGCCGAAATTTTTTGTCAAAATTTCGCCGCCGTGTCGACTACGCGCTTCATCACCGTGCGTTTCGGCAACGTGCTCGATTCGGCCGGAAGCGTGGTGCCGCTTTTCCGCGAGCAGATTCGCAATGGCGGACCAGTGACGGTCACGCATCCGGAAATCACGCGCTACTTCATGACCATTCCCGAAGCCTGCCAATTGATCCTGCAAGCCGGAGTGCTGGGGCAAGGAGGTGAAATCTTCGCGTTGGACATGGGCGAGCCGATCAAGATCAGCTATCTGGCCGAACAGATGATCCGCCTGGCCAACAAGGTTCCGGAGAAGGATATCGCCGTGATTTATACCGGCCTGCGGCCCGGCGAAAAACTGTTCGAGGAATTGTTCCATCCGCAAGAAAGCTACCAGGAAACGACTCACGCCAAGATATTCCTGGCCAAACCACGCAGCATGTCGTGGGAATTGCTGAACAACCAACTGCGTCAAGCGACCGTGGCCGTGCGCGACTATGATGAAACTGTCTTGCACGACTGCCTGTGCAGGTTATTACCGGAATTTTCCTGGCACGGCGAATCGGCAGATTCCGATGTCGTTCCGATTGCGCGCAATCAGGCGTGATTGCTGTGAAATCAGCAGCGTTCGACCCGGGTTGGGCCAGTATTGCAGGTTGCGGGTGAGCGAACACGAACCCCAACTTCGGGACGGTTGGTCGATGTTGACGTCGACAAAGATGTCGATGTTGGGCATCACTGCATTCCGCCCAACCTACGATACTTCTATCAGTGCCGATTCGTGTTGACCCGTTCCAAAGACTACTATCGTTGAACAGCATCATGGAGTTGCAATGACCCAAGCCTTACGCAAAGTGGTTTTTCCGGTTGCCGGTCTCGGTACACGATTCCTGCCCGCGACCAAGGTCGTGGCCAAGGAAATGTTGCCGGTGCTGGACAAGCCGTTGATCCAGTACGCCGTGGACGAGGCCGTGGATGCGGGGGCGGACACGCTGATCTTCGTGACCAATCGCTACAAGCATGCGATCGCCGACTATTTCGATACGGCATATGAACTCGAAGCGAAACTCGAGCGCGCCGGAAAGAATGAACTATTGTCCCTGGTGCGCAATGTGTTGCCGGCGCATGTGCGCTGTGTTTTTGTCACCCAGGCCGAAGCGCTTGGGCTTGGGCACGCGGTGTTGTGCGCGAAGCCCGTGATCGGCAACGAACCGTTCGGCGTAATCCTTGCTGATGACCTGATCTGGAATTCCGGCAAAGGTGCGCTGCGCCAGATGGCGGAATTTGCAAACTCGCAGGATGCCGGTGCCATTGCCGTCGAAGAAGTGCCACACGAGGCGACTGGAAAATACGGCATCGTTGATGCACCGGCAAGCGAGGGGCGCGCGGCTTTGATTCGGCACATGGTTGAAAAACCGAAACCCGAGGATGCTCCATCGAATCTTGCCGTGGTCGGTCGCTACGTGTTGCCCGCGAGTATTTTTGAACTGCTGGAGAAGACCCGACCCGGTGCTGGTGGCGAAATCCAGCTGACCGACGCCATTGCTGCTTTGCTCAAGCAACACAAGGTGTACGCCTATCGGTTTGAAGGCACGCGCTTCGATTGCGGCAGCAAGCCGGGGTTGGTCAAGGCAACGCTGCATTTCGCGATGCAGGATGCGGAGTTGGCGGCGGTGGTGCGCCATTTCACTCGGGAATCGGGCTTCGGAACCGTGGACCCGTAAGCGCGGTGGCGTGCACTTCGCGCACGCTTGTTTCGATTCGTGCGCGAAGCGCACGCAACATGTCGGGATACATCATGCCGAACAATCCGCGAGTCGCGGGTCTCGCAGGACTTGAGCTACATCCTCAATCACTTCGGCCAAGGCCACGGAGAAATTTGATGCGCCAGTTGATGATGATTACCTGTGCGACGCTGCTTGCGGGGTGCCAATCGTTGCCGATTGATCACCGCCAAGCCGTTGCCGGCGATGCCGTGGGCCGGTTGGACGCAGTGCTTGCCGGCGAGTACGACAACCACGAACAATTGCGGCAGGTGGCCGTCAAGGTTCGGGCTGGCACGGTGATCGCCATTCCGCATTTGCGCGAACAATGGCGATCGCTGTCGCGCAATCACGGTGGAAGCTTGTGGCTTTGGCGGTTGCAGACGCTCGACCAGCCGGAGCCGGTCGATGCAGTCTGGCTGTATCTGTTCAGTACAGCCAGTGATGGTCGTGGCGTGGTGTTGACGCCGTATCGCGCGATCGATCCGAATGCCGCCATGTCGGCTTTCGACGACAAACAAGACAAATTCAAATTCGTCGCCGAACAATGGGCTGAACTCGCCCCGTGCGCACTGACCGGTGCGTGGATGAATTCGCAATTCAGCGCCAGCGCCAACACCTCAGCATGCAGCGCGTTGCTGCCAGGGCTGGGGAAGACTGCGGCGTTGCTACCTCTGCACTTCACGCTCAACGCAGATATGTTGCATTCGGTCACGTTTGCCGATCAGGCGCGCGGTACCGGTGCCGGAATCGACGCGCGACGCGTACGCTGGTTCGACGGCTGGGCCGCGATAAACGGTGGTGGCCCCAAGGCGAAGTCGGGCAATCAGGATTGGCACGTGCAAAAGGATTTGCGTCTATCCAGCGAAGGTGGGAGCGTCAAGTTGCGCTGGCGTGATGGTGCCGCGAGCGGCTATTCACTGGAACTGGCGCGCACGACTTATCCCGAGCGCAAACTCAGCGTGCTACAGCTCGACGTCATCGACGATGCGAGCGGACAGGTCATCGACTACGTGTGGAGCGACCCACAGTCCAACGCCATCGGATTCAATCTGGGCTGGTTGCAGGTCGGGTTGCAGCAGGCAATGGCCGTCTCGAAATAGATTCGACAGCGCCGCGTCATACAAATCATCACGCTGCGAATTGCAGCCGTGCCAATTCGGCATAAAGGCCATCATCGCGCAGCAATTCGGCATGCGTGCCCTGGGCGACGATGCGGCCGGCGTCCATGACGACAATACGATCGGCCTGCTGCACGGTGGCAAGACGGTGCGCGATCACCAGCGTGGTGCGTCCGTGCATCAGGCGTTCAAGCGCATGTTGGATGGCCGCTTCGGATTGCGCGTCGAGATTGCTGGTGGCCTCGTCGAGCAGCAGGATGGGCGCGGCCTTGAGCAGTGCACGCGCGATGGCGATGCGTTGCTGTTGGCCGCCGGACAAGCGCACGCCGCGTTCGCCGAGATGGGTCGCGTAACCATCCGATTGGGTGAGGATGAAATCGTTGGCTTCGGCCGCCTTGGCCGCAGCAATCACGGCTGCCTCGTCGGCATCGACACGACCGAAACGGATATTGTCCGCGGCGCTGGCACCGAAGATGATCGTGTCCTGTGGCACCAGCGCAATCGCACCACGTACATCAGGTACGGCCATCGCGCGCAAGTCGATGCCGTCGATTTGAATGCTCCCGTGCTGCGGATCGTAGAAGCGCAACAACAGGTGAAAAACGGTACTTTTCCCGGCGCCGGATGGACCCACCAGCGCGACGGTTTCTCCCGGTGCCACGCGCAAGGTGAAGTCGTGCAGGGTCGGCGCTTCCGGCCGGGTGGGGTAGCGGAATTCGACATGGTCGAATCGAATTTCCCCACGTACGGGAATGGGCAGCCGGGCTGGATCGGCTGGAGAAACGATCGACGGTGACGTATCAAGTAATTCGCCGATGCGTTCCATCGCACCGCCCGCGCGAGAAACTTCACTCCAGATTTCGGTCAGCCCACCAATGGAGCCGGCAGAAATCACCGCGTACAACACGAACTGACCCAGTACGCCCGGATCGAGGCCGCCGCTTATTACCGCGCGTGCGCCGACCCACAATGCCAGCGTAATCGCACCGAAGATCAACAGGATCACCAGCGCGGAAAGCCTGGCGCGTTGGCCGATGCGGCGCCGCGCGGTGGATACGGCGCGCGCGATCGCGGAGTCGTAGCGTTGGGTTTCCACCGGCTCGCGCGCATACGCCTGCACGGCATAGACGGCATTGAGTGTCTCGTTGGCAATTGCGGCGGCGTCGGCAATGCGATCCTGATTGGCGCGCGCCAATTTGCGCTGGCGTCGACCGGCGAGGACGATCGGCAGCACCACCAGCGGTATCACCAACGCAGCGTATCCCGCCAACCGCGGGCTCGTGGCGACCAGCATCACCGCGCCACCGATGGCCGTGACGATACTGCGCAACGCGACCGACATGCTTGAACTCACGACCGTTTGCACCAGTTCGGTATCGCTGCCAAGTCGTGAAGTCAATTCGCCGACGCGGGTGCGTTCGTAGAATGCCTGGTCGAGCGTGAGCAAATGCGAATACAGCTTTTTACGCAAATCAGCGACCACCCTTTCGCCGAGCAGGGCAACGCAAAAATATCGCCCGGCCGTTGCCACGGCAAGCACTGTGGCGACAATGAACAGACCAAGAAAGCTGCGGTTGACGGTTGCAGTATCGGTGTGTGCGAAGCCGTGATCGATCATCACGCGTACCGCGAGGGGAAGCGACAGCGTTGCGGTTGACGACAGCGCAAGAAATCCCAGCCAGCCGATGAATAATGGGCGATAGCGGCGGAAGAAGGGCAGCAACAGGCGTAGTGAGGCCAGACGAGGTTGACGAGGAGGTTGCAAGGTGTCGCTGGATTCGGTCATGAGTCGTGTTATTGCCTGCGCAGACGGTTTGATGGTGGCGTGGCGCGGAGTTTCAATGCGAGGCCACGACAAAAAACGCCTCGCGTGGGCATATCAATCGCTGTCAATTCGACGGATATCACATTGCCCGCGAGTCAGGTCGGCAAGCAATAGGTGCAACTCGGAAAGATTGGCGCAGGGAACGCTCACCCGCAGTTTCGCACCGGAATCGCAGAAGTCTTCCGCCTCGATGCCTGCATCGAGCGCGTGGAGGCGCACGCGCAACCTGGCCAGCACCGGAAATTCGACCGCGAATTCCACCAGCGTCGTATCGATCAATTCGCTCTTGTCAGCCTGACGCAAGCATTCCGACGCGCAGCCACCGTATGCGCGCATCAGTCCGCCGGCACCGAGCTTGATGCCGCCAAACCAGCGTGTAACAACCACCATGATGTTATCCATGGTCTGGCCGTCGATGGCCAGTAGTATCGGTTTGCCGGCGGTTCCCGATGGTTCGCCATCGTCGCTGAAACGGTAGCGTTGCCCGATGCGCCACGCCCAGCAATTGTGCGTGGCGTCTGGATCGGAAATCTGGCGCAGAAACTCTGTCGCGGATTCTTCGCATGCGACCGCTGTCGCGTTGGCGACAAATTTGCTATTGCGGATTTCCTGTGCCAATTGCGCCGCTGCGATCAGACCGAATCTCGCAGCCATCATTTTGTGCGTCTGGTGAAACGATCGAGATCATCAGGCAGGCGATAATCAGGATATTTTTTGGTGAAATAGTCCAGATTGGCACGAGCTTCGTCATCGTGACCGTCTCGGATAATGCGACGAATCGCGGCGATCCAGGATTCCGGATACAGCTGCGAATTGTGGATCAGCCGCGCCTGAGCGTCGGCAGTCAGTGGGCGACTACGTTTAAGGGTGGGCAGCGGAGCCATGGGTTCTGCGGGGGCCGGCGCATTTGCCGTGGGTGCCGCACGGACCACAGCGGCCCCGTTGCTGACGGCACTTTCGGTTGTGGAGTCGGCTTGCTGTCGTTCCTGCTTTTGCGTGGCCGTCCCGGCGTCTTGTTTCGCCGATTCGTTGGATTGCGAAACTGTAGCTGTGGCAGGGAATGCCACGGCTGGGGCAGGTTGCACTGGGGGCGCAGATTGGGACTTGCTGTCGTTCCTCAAATCCTTGTCGACATGGCCGGCGGAAGATTCTTGCAGCATCGATTGCGGGCTTGTCGTCGGCATTGCTGCCGCTGCGGGTGCGGCAGGCCTGGATTTCTCCAAGTCGAAACGTTGCGCTGGCTGCGCTGGCACATCTTGCATGATGGCTTTAGCCGCTCGCATTGGCAGCCGTGTCATTTGCCGTGCAGGTGGTGCCGATTGTGCCGGCATTGGCGGTGGGGATGCCATGGCAGGCGGTGCGGGTGGCGATGCCAAGGCCGGCGGCGTTGGCGGTTCCTGCGTCCGCACGGTGCTGATTTGCTCATCGCGTTGGCTGGCTGCGGGCGGGTTATGCGAATTCCAAATCTGCGGGCCGACCCGGATTGCGACGCTGGCGGCAAGCAGGATTGCGGCAGCGGCGCTCAGCGCAGGTACCCAGCGGCGATTGCGCGCGTGCGTCGACGGACTTGCGGTACGCCGCGCCATCGCCAATACCGCAGCATCGATTTTCGCGTCCGGTTCCGCACGCGGCAATTTGCGGTAAAGCACAGCAACGCGCGAATCATCTTCCCGCAGGAAGAATTCAAGGTCGCGTTCGAGTTTTTCGTTGCCGTTCATTCCGAAAATTTGTCCCGTATCTTGGCTAGCGCATAACGCAGGCGCGATTTCACCGTTTCATGTCCGGCGCCGGTGACAGCCGAGATTTCCTCTAATCCAAGTCCACTCTCGATGCGTAATACGAATGCCTCGCGCTGTTCGTCTGGTAGTGCGTCGAGAACCAGTTGCAATCGCCTGCGCTGCTCGAACTCGCCGAGCAGATGCTCCGGACGATCGGATTCCGGCGCATCGAGTTCGCGGAAAATCGCTTCGGTTTCTTCGGGCCCTGCTTGCGGTCGTGCTCGCCGATAACTGTCCACGATCAGGTTGTGCGCGATTTGCAGCAGCCAGGTCGTAAATTTCGCTTCCACGCGATAGCGTTCACGTGAGGCGACCGCACGGCCCCAGGTTTCCTGGAACAGGTCGTCGGCAGCCGCGCGGTCGTTGATGCTGCGCAGGATGTAGCGGTACAACATGCCGCGACAGCGCGCATACAGCGTCTCGAAAGCGCGAATATCGCCTTGCGCGTAGGCGAGCATCAATTGTTCGTCCGTTTTTGGTTCAGCCCCCATGCGGCGCAGATTACGTCAAACCGGCGCTGCAAGTAAGGGCTTCAGCGTTGGAGGAGGGTTGCGTCAAGGTAAACGCATGCGCAGGCGCAGCGGGGTTAATCGGCGGTCAATCAGTCAATTTCCGAAACCGTCGGCGAAGATGCGGTCGCCTGGAGTGACCTTGCCGATCGCACTGAGGTTGAAGTTCAATACGCCGCCAGCCGAACTGTACTGCGTTCCACCAGGGACGAGGCTGACAGCAAGCATGCCCCCGGCGGGCGCGGCGGTGATGGTGTAACCAGCATTGGCTGGCAACTCGGTGATCACATTCGTTGTCGCGGCGGCCGGGATCGAATAGGCAATCGTTCCCGCGATCGTGGTGCCTGCGTTACCGGAGTTGAACAGCACGGCGGCGTTGCCGTCGCTCGCAACGAGCAACGTTCCCGTGGCCGTTCCAGTCGTAGGCACAATCTTGTTTGCAATCGCAACGGTCGTGGCCGAGGCAGCCAGATCGAACACGTTCAGCCATTGCTGACTTGCGGCATTGTTGGGTGCTCGCACCTGCACCTGCCAGACCCGGATCGGATTGCTCGCCGGTTCACTTGCATTGGCGGGATACATGCCGATGACCGTTGTTGCCGCATTGGTCGGCAACACGGTGGTCATCGCGCCGGCGAACGCGCTGGCGTCGGTCACGTCGTAGCGTTTCTCGCCGCTCGGTGCTGAAACCGAGGTCGGATTTGCGGGAAAATGAAATGCGAAGAACTGGTCGTCTGACGTGTTCGCACCCACCGTATTGCCGGCGATCGTGCGGTCGTAAACCACCACGCGACCGGGGCGCAGATAGACGATCTCGCGCGACCATGACGCCACCTGGGGCTGGTGGTTCGCGTCCAGACGATACATGTCTTGCAAGTTTGTTGCGAGCGTGTAGACGTACGAATGCCCATCCTCGAACGCAGCGACCCGGGTTTGTACGTGGTCGTCTTCGGCGCTGTTTGCCACCTGACCGTACGGGGCGAGGACTGTATTTCCATTCATCGAACGAACATAGAGCACGTTGTAGATGGTGCGATTTCCGGAATAGATTGTGCCGTCGAAATTGCCGTACTCGTCACTGTACACACGGTTTTCAGCAGCATTACCGCCGGGTTCGTGAACGATCCAGCCGGTGCCGTTGACGAGCAGTGGTCTGGCTCCGCGCACGAGCGCAAGACTGCCCTGATCGAAGCCCTCTTCACCGGCCTGCGGGTTGTTGATGTACGGCCCGGCGCGAAACGACAACCACGTCGCTGTCGTCGACCAGTCCGAACGTGCCGCGACTGCGTTCGGCCCGGTGGCGAAATACGAAAGCGGCAACGTACTCAGTGCTGCAGTCGGTCCGTTCGGATCATAGAACAGGAATGCCTCCCACGCATCGCTGTCGTCGCCGCGTGCAGCAACGACTTCGTTGGCGTATTGCTGGAATGCATTCGCGTGTGGGGCATTCCAGTAGCGCAGCACACCGAGCACCTGCATGAACAGACCGACATTGGCTGACCCCGGTGGCGGCGCCCCTGCATCGCCGTTGGAGTGATTGGTGTCGCGGTCGTCGATGTACACGCGCGACGGCCAGGTGAAGTGCATCAGGTAGTCGGCCTGGTCGATGGGAAACGTATAGGGCGAGTTGGCGTGGACCAGGTCCGCCCCCGTGGCGGTCTTCACTTCCCACGCCGGCAAACTCATGTTCAGCGTCGCCAGTGGACCGTAGTTGCCGAAGCCTTCCGGCCAGCCGCCACCGGTCATGTGCGCGGCGTAGTAAGGCTGCACCCCGATGTGTGGAGGATTCGATGCCGCGGTTGTGAACTGTGTGTCGAGCCAATTCGTCCATTCAGCTGAGGCACTGGGATTATCGCCAGCAGTCGCCAGCGACATCACGGTTTTTGCGTGGAAGTAGCCGGAAAAATAATTGCCCTGCGGATGCTGGTAGGCGAATCCGGAGCAGCCATTCACATTTTCCCAACTGGTCTGCCAGGCATTCGCCGTGGTGTAGATCTGGGTACGTTGTGTCGGGGTGAGCTTGTCGTAAACCCAGTCGTAGAGAATACCCATGCCCACACCGAAGAAGCGCATCACATAGCCGTCGTCTGTGCAGGGGTTTTCGCCATGAGCGGCGGGGTAGAGTACGGAAAGTTTGACGGCGATGTCCGCAGCCTTGGCGCCATAGACCGTCGCTGCTGTCGGATCGGATGCCTTGAGCGTCTGGTAGCACAGCCCTTCGCTCCACAGCGGTGCCCAATAGCCGTCGCCCTCGTAACCCTGGCCGATATTCGGCGCGTCGGGATATCCCGGCTGATCCGGGTAATTCACCGTGCCGCCAACAAACGAATCGCAATACGATTTCAGCCGTTGCCATTGCGGTGTATTGGCGGCGGCGCGGGCGCGCAGTGCGGTGAGGGTATTGGCGTCCAGGATCAGACGCGGATGCGGCACCGTGGATTGCGCGTGCGCCACGCACGCCAACAGGAGAAACGACAAGCCTGCACTTTCAATTCGGAACATTTCAGACCCTTGGGATTGCCGGTAAAGGGCCGGCATGTCGAAGTCTTATTCCGATAACGCCAAAAGTCCTGCAACTGCGACACAGTTTCGTGCCGCAGTTGATTTTCGTTACGCGTCGCGCATCACCATCAGGCGCAATTCGGTCATGTCTTCGATCGCGTAGCGGATGCCTTCACGACCAAGACCGGAATCCTTGACGCCGCCGTAAGGCATGTTGTCGACGCGGAAACTGGGAACATCGCCGATGACCACGCCGCCGACATCGAACTCGTCCCAGGCCTGCATGGTCTTGCGCACATCGTAGGTGAACAGGCCGGCCTGCAGGCCGAACTCGCTGTCGTTGACGCTGCGGATGGCCTCGTCGAAATGTTTGTATTTTTGCAGGATCGCGACCGGGCCGAATGCTTCCATGCAACTCACGTTTTGCTTCGGATCGACGTTTTCCAATACAGTGGCTTCGAGCATCGCATCGGTGCGCTTGCCGCCGCACAGCAGCTTCGCACCGGCCTTGACCGCTTCCTGAATCCAGTCGTCCAGACGCTTGGCTTCCTTGACGTCGATCATCGGGCCAATGAAGGTTTTTTCGTTCTTCGGATCGCCTGCGACCAGCTTTTTTGTGGCGGCCACGAAAGCGTCGCGGAACCGGTCGTATAGATCTTCCTGCACCAGGATGCGCTGTACGCCAATGCAGCTTTGACCGGATTGGTAGAACGCACCGAAGATGACGCGTTCGACGACGAAGTCGAGGCGATCGGCCTGATCCGAATCAATGACGCAAGCTGCATTGCCGCCGAGTTCGAGTACCACTTTCTTCTTGCCGGAGCGTGCTTTCAAATCCCAGCCCACGGCGGGCGATCCAGTAAACGAGAGCAGCTTGAAACGGTCGTCGGTCGTGAACAAATCTGCACCGTCGCGGTGTGCCGGCAGAATCGAGAACGCGCCTTTCGGTAAATCCGTTTCGGCCAGCACTTCGCCGATGATGATCGCGCCGATCGGCGTGCGGCTGGCCGGTTTGAGCACGAACGGGCAACCCACGGCGAGCGCCGGCGCGACTTTGTGCGCGGCCAGGTTCAGTGGAAAGTTGAACGGGGAAATAAACGAGCACGGGCCGATCGGCACGCGCTTGCTGAAACCGCGATAACCTTTCGCACGTGCAGAAATTTCAAGATTGATCACTTCGCCGTCGATACGTACCGATTCTTCGGCCGCGACTTTGAACGTGTCGATCAGGCGGCTGACTTCGCCGCGTGCGTCCTTGATCGGCTTGCCGGCTTCAATGCACAGCGCCATCGCCAATTCGTCATAGCGTTCGCGAAAACGCTTGACGCAATGCTCCAGAATTTCCTGACGCTGGTACGGTGCCATCTTGCGACACGGCTCCTGCGCCTTCACCGCGGCAGCAATACCCGCATCGATGGCTTTTGCATCGGCCATGGCAACGCGCGTAGCCACCTTTCCAGTGTATTTGTCGGTGACTTCCAGATCGGTGTTTGGCTGCTGCGCTTCGTTGGCGAGGTAGTAGGGGTAGGTGGCTTTCAGCATGATGGAATACTCCAGTTCGTCATTCCAGCGAACGCTGGAATCCAGTTCTTGCGCCTAGCGTCAAATGCAGTCGGTAAATTCGGTCACTCGGTAACAATGTAGGGCGGGAGTAGCGCAGCGAATCCCGCCGGAGCAGCGTAGCGAATCCCGCCAATGTCAGAAGTGAGGCTAACCGGCGGGATACGTCGCTTTCGCGACTTCTCCCGCCCTACGCGTTGATCAGACTTTTGCCGACAATTCCTTGATTTCCTTGTTCAGGATGCGATCGTTGTCGGAATAGTCGATCGGGACTTCGAGCAGGTGCACCCCGGGCGTATCGATGCATTTCTGCAGCATCGGGGCGAATTCGTCGGCCGAGGAAGGACGGTGTCCGTGCGCGCCGTAGCAATTGGCGTACTCGACGAAATCCGGGTTGCCCATGTCCATGCCGAAGTTGGGGAAATTCATGTTCGCCTGCTTCCACTTGATCATGCCGTAGGCGTTGTCGCGGATCAGCAGAACGACCAGGTCGAGTTTCAGGCGCACCGCGGTTTCGATTTCCTGCGAGTTCATCATGAAGCCGCCATCGCCGGCGACGGCCAGCACCTTGCGCTTGGGATACACGATCTTGGCGCCGATCGCTGAAGGCAATCCTGCACCCATCGTCGCCAGCGCGTTGTCGAGCAGCATGGTGTTGGGTTCGCGGCAACGGTAGTAGCGCGAGAACCAGATCTTGTACATGCCGTTGTCCAGGCACACGATGCCGTCGTTCGGCATGACCTTGCGCACGTCGGCCACCATGCGTTGCGGGTAGATCGGCCAGCGTCCGTCGTCCTTGCCCTCGGCCAGGTGCGCATCGAGGTGTTTGCGCACGTCGGAAAAGTACCCAAAGTCCCAATGTGGGCACGGCGAGATACGCTGCTTCATGCGCCACACCGAATTGGCGATGTCGCCGACCACTTCGATCTGCGGGAAGTAGACCGGATCGACTTCGGCGCTGGCGAAATTGACGTGGATGACCGTGCGCCGTCCCTCTTTCATGAAGAATGGCGGCTTTTCGATGACGTCGTGGCCGACGTTGATAATGCAGTCGGCGCGATCGATCGCCCGATGCACGAAGTCGCCGTCAGATAGCGACGCATTGCCGAGCCACAACGGATGGGTTTCGTCGATGACGCCCTTGCCCATCTGCGTTGTAAAGAAGGGGATGCCCGTGGTGTCGACGAATTCGCGCAGCATCTTGCTGCACAGTTTGCGATTGGCCGCGGCGCCGATCATCAACAGCGGGTGTTTGGCTGCGTTGACCGCTTCAATTGCGTGCGTAATGGCTTTTTCGTCAGCGACCGGGCGGCGATGGTAGCTGGCCTTGATCAGGTGCGCGTCGACCTGGTCGTGGGCGATGTCTTCGGGCAACTCAAGATGCGTGGCACCGGGACGTTCTTCTTCAGCGCGTCGGAACGATTCGCGCACGCGCGCTGGAATGCTGTCGGCGGAAATGATCTGGCGCGTGTATTTGGTCAGAGGCTTCATCATGTCGACGACGTCGACGATCTGGAAATGGCCCTGTTTGGAAACCTTGATCGGTTTTTGCCCGGTCAGCATCAGCATGGGCATGCCGCCAAGTTGCGCGTAGGCTGCGGCGGTCACGAAGTTGGTGGCGCCTGGCCCCAGTGTGGAAAGACACACGCCGGCCTTGCCGGTAAGACGACCATAGGTCGCGGCCATGAAGCCTGCCGCCTGTTCGTGACGGGTAAGAATCAGCTTGATCGATGAGGTGCGCAGCGATTCGAGCAAATCAAGGTTTTCTTCGCCGGGGATACCGAATACGTATTCGACGTTCTCGGCTTCCAAGGCTTTCACGAACAGATCAGATGCTTTCATTGGATACTCCCCGGTAAAGTCGGTCGATTGTCGACGCCATCAGCGAAGGCGTCAAACGTTTTCATGCAAAAATCGCAAGTTGGCGATTTGTCAATCCAGCGCGCCAAACAAAGCGCCGGCCCCACTGGTCACAGCCATGGCAAATACACCCCAGCCAAGCATGCGCAATGCGCCGGTAGTCACGCTCGCGCCGCCGGCGCGGGCGGCGAGGCCGCCCAGCAAGGTCAACACGATCAAGGAAATGGAACTTTCCGCCAGCATCAGCCAGCCGCGTGGGGCGATCACCACGGTGGCCACTGGCAGCGCCGCGCCGATCACATAACTGCAGGCTGATGCGAACGCCGCCTGTAGTGGCCGTGGGCGCTGCATCTGGGTTATACCCAGTTCGTCGCGCAAATGCGCGTCTAGCGCATCGTGCGCCATCAATTGCTGCGTGACCTGACGAGCAAGCGGCGCAGTCAGGCCGCGGTCGATGTAGATGTTTTCCAGTTCCCTGTGTTCGCCGGCGCTGTCGTTTTCGAGCTCGCTACGCTCAGCTTCGGTTTGCGCCTTTTCCATGTCGGCCTGGGAACTGACCGAGACGAATTCGCCGGCGGCCATCGACATCGCACCCGCAACGAGGCTGGCCATGGCAGCCGTGAGGATCGCCTGGTAACTGGCACCGGCAGCACTGACGCCAAGGATGATCGAGGCCGTCGAAATCACGCCATCGTTGCTGCCCAGCACGGATGCGCGTAGCCAGCCAAAGCGCTCGGTTGTGTGGTGTTCGCGATGGCGTCTGGTCATTGATCGGCACCTGCACTGCTCGATATCTGCAATGTGAATTCGCCGTCGGCTACACGCGCCAGAATGTTCTTGCCGCGCGTGGCCTGGGATATCGAACGCACAACGCTTCCGCTGTCGATATCGATCAGGATCGCGTAACCGCGCTGCAATGTGGCGAGAGGGCTGACGGCATTGAGCGCCCGGGCCAATTCTCCTGCCTTGCGCATACGATTTTCCAGACCATGCGCCATTGCAATTCGCAGGCGCTGTTGCAGCTTGACGGTGTCGGTTTTGCGTCGTTCGAGCTTTACTGTCGGATGTTGCGCTTGCAGGCGCGCGCGCAATTGCCCCAGACGCTGGTTTCCGCCGGTCAAACGCAAGTGCGGATGCTGGGCACGCAGGCGCGCCCAGGCGTGATCGCTGCGCTGTGCCAGCGCACGCAGGCGCTGACGAATTTGTTGACGCAACCGTTCGCTGCTGTGGCGCAGTCCGCGCGCCAAAGCCACTGAATCCGGGACCAGCAGTTCCGCCGCGGCCGATGGCGTTGGTGCGCGCAGGTCCGCAGCAAAATCGGCAATCGTGAAATCCACTTCGTGGCCGACAGCGCTTACCACCGGCACTGCGCTGGCACGAATGGCGCGAGCCAGTGATTCGTCGTTGAATGCCCACAAATCTTCCAGCGAACCACCGCCGCGCGTGAGCAGGATCACGTCGTAGCGTCCTGAGGCTGCCGCTGCCGTTAGCATCTTCGCGATCGCTGCAGCGGCAGTGTTGCCCTGTACGGGCACAGGCAACACATCAACTTGCGCCAGCGCGAAGCGGCGCCCAATCACATTGAGCACATCACGGATTGCGGCGCCTGTGGGCGAGGTGATCGCCGCAATGCGTCGCGGCAACGCAGGCAATGCGCGCTTGCGCGATGCATCGAAAAGGCCCTCGGCCGCGAGGCGCGCTTTGAGCAGCTCGAATTCCCGCAGCAAGGCACCTTCGCCGGCTTGCTCCATGTGTTCGACGATGAGTTGGAATTCGCCGCGCGCTTCATACAGGCTGACGCGTACGCGCGCCAAAACGCGCATGCCATCCGCAGGTCGAAAGCGCAAAAAACTACTTTTTGGCTTGAACATCGCACAACGTACTTGCGCGTTCGCGTCCTTCAGGCTGAAGTACAAATGACCGGATGCAGGACGCGCGAAGTTGGAGATTTCTCCTTCCACCCAGATCAGCGCAAATCGCTGTTCCAGCGTCGCGCGCGCAAGCCGCGCCAGCTCACTGGGCGAAAATATTTCGCGATCGGCGGCTGGGACGATTGCTGATTCAGGCATCGGATACGGTACACGCACGTGGAACGGCAGGGTACCCGCTAGTGTTCGCGTGCGCCAGCAGGCGTCGCAATGCCAATGTCTTTGTGGCGACGGGTTGTCGGTCGCATGCGCATCGGTAAATAATTTTGGACGACTTAAGGATGCGCCGAACAAGCCCAGACAAGCATTATGATGCCCAGAAGATTCGCACATTGGAGTGCGTGGCGCCGCCAATGCGGGTTGCCTTGGCAAGCCGTGCGTGCCGTTAGGCGGGTCTTCTGGACATCACCCCATCATTTGAAATCAATCGGTGGGGGCCGATTTGTTTGCCTGCACCTCCGCGTCGCGCCAGCTCGAAAGACGGCCCGTCTGACTTCGCCGACGCGCCTTGATCTTCGAGCAGACAGATCGGTGACGCCTACGCGGACTTGTTCAGCGCATCCTTAATACAATTGCGCGGAGTTACCCAGCCGACACAGGTTATAGTACGTGCACGCCTAATCAATTCGTATTCATGTCCGGTACCGTCGAAAACAACCCAACCGTCGAAGACTCCGCCGCACCGGGAAGTGGTGATCGCGCTTTGCGCCAGCGTGTGCAGCGATTTGTCGACGACTGGCGCACAACGCTGGGTAAAAACTGGCAATCCGAACGCGCCGATGCGCTTTACGAGGACCTCGAACGCCTTGCTGCAGAAGCCGAAGCGCAATCGGCAATCCGCATCGCCGGGCCAGCGCTGGAACTGGTGGTTTACCTGTGTTCTTTCGTCGATGGCGCCGCCATACCCAATGCCTCACAACGCCAGGGTCTGGATCGACAAATCGAGACGCTCGCGGCAGCCAGCGGCGAAACGGCCGTGCGGCGCACGGCGCGTAAATCCACCCGCAGCGACGAAACGACCCATCGCCAGGCTTTTTACTTGCGCAGCGCGGAACGCGACATGCCCGGACTTGCCGCGGCCCTGGGTCGACAGCACTACATCGTGCGCCCGTTCGAATCTACCCAGAATCTGCTCCATGCGCTGGAAGACATCTGCCCGGACGTCTTGCTCATCGACGACGCGTTCGCCTCGGAAATCCACGCGTTGAGCGAAGCCGCGCAGAGTCGACGTCCAGCGCACAAGGATACGTTGCTATGCCTGGTGCTGGGCGACGAGATCGACAACACGCATACCTTGTTTGCGCAACGTGCGGGCGCTGACGCCATCGTCAACGGACGCGATCCGGTGGTGGTGATTGCGCGCATGGACGAACTGTGGGCGCAGCGCCGCGCTTTGGGCTATCGCGTGTTGATCGTGGAAGACGATGCAGGACAGGCCAAGTTTTGCGAATCCATCCTGCGCCACCGTGGCGTGATCACCAGTGTCTGCGAGGATCCGGCGCGCGTACCTGCAGTCATCGAGGAATTCAAGCCGGACCTGGTGCTGCTGGACTTGTACCTGCCCGGTAGCAACGGCATCGAAGTTGCTCAAGGAATACGAAATTCCGGCCAAGCGTTTCTGCCAATCGTGTTCTTGTCCGGGGAGCTTGATCCGGATTTGCGTTTCGACGCGATTCGCGTGGGTGCCGATGACTTCATCACCAAACCGGTCAAACCGCGGCATCTGGTAACCACGGTGGAAAGTCGCATCAAGCGTGCCCGCCAGCTCAATGCACCGCAATCCGATCGTCGTGGCGAACGCCGTGGCACGCTTTCCGGACGCGACGTGTTGGCACGCGAGATCGTGCGCAGCCTGCGTGAAGAACAGGAGCGCTGTCCGGCGCTTGCCATGATCGTGGTGGACGATGTCGACAGCGTGCAACACAGCATTGGGTTTAGTGCAGGAGGCGTTCTCGCACAGCAACTGGCGGCAGCCTTGGCCGCCGAAATACACGGCGCGCGTACCCTGTGTGCATGTGGCGAGCTGAAATTTCTGGTGCTGCTGCATGCCGAAGACGAACTCCAGGCGCGTGAACAGTTCCAAACACTGCGTCAGACACTCGAAGCACGGGCATGGCTTTCAGACGAATTGCAGGTGCGTTTGCATTTCAGCATCGGGGCCAGCCGCTTGAATCCGGATATGGCCGACGTCGATGCGGCACTGGATCGCGTGCGCGCGTTATTGGCCAAGGCAGAGCAAGCCGGTGGCGCATGCGGTGAATACGACTTGCGCGTTCCGCGCGCGCCGAGCAATGAAGACCCCCGTTTGCGTATGGTGCGTGCAATATTGCGTGCGCCAAGCGTGCGCGAGACGGCGCAATTCGACTTCCAGCCGCTGATCTCGCTGAGCGGTCAAATCGTCGGCCAATATGAGGCGCGCATGATCCTCAAGCCGCCCAAGTCGTCGCAGGCGTTGGCGTTGCCTCGTCGCGACTATCTGGCAATCGCGCGCAAACTGGATCTGGTTGCGCATGCCGACCGCCATCAATTGCGCGGCATCATCGAACTGGTTCGTGACAAGCGTGAGCCGGGTCAGGAGTTGCGACTGCATGTGCCGGTAGCGGTCGAAAGCCTGTTTGATCCCGCGTTCGCGCCGTGGCTGGCGGCTGAGCTGGGAGCAAATGCGGTTCCGAGCAACGTACTGGCGTTGGAGTTCGAAGCTGGTGAAGCTCGCGACCAGCTC